>JGI20154J14316_10002810_pt1 | contig 14377 bp, 16 predicted proteins | sample COG_04_FD_14316 | JGI IMG/M metagenome (IMG submission 14316) | reverse complement strand
CGTTGATTGTATATGGAACCATTTACGGACCTGATCAAGACACAACACTTAAACCACCACGGATCAAATCCACACCAGAAGAACAACGACAATCGAAACAAAAATTCGATATCCTATATGCCAGTTTACATTTACTTGTTAAATGGACTGGCAACCCAGACAGCTCGATGATCGACCAGTGGATGAAGGAAATAGACCAAACAAGAACAACCGTGCAAGTCCGCAAGGGCAGAGCACCGGAAGAAATCTTACATGCAACCAAAGAACATATAATTCATGAATGTCAAAAGTTGATCAGACAATTAGCAGAGAAAGAAGATAATATAACGGTTAAAGGCGATAAAAGTACGGGCACTTTGATCATTCAATACAAAAGAACCTTTGAAGATGATCATGAGTTGGTCAGTCTGTATTGGGTCCGATCATTATTAAAATACCTCCTGCCGATTAAATTTTAATTCTGATTTTTAGAAAAGTCATTTCTAAGGATTGTCACTATAAATACAGAATGTTTCGAGTAAATGTCTACCTCTGGTTTAGCCACTGCTATCACATATTTATCAGTTTTAAGTGGCCTTTGTGTTTCTGCAGCCTATGCAACCACATTTTTCCTGACACCTTACAATGATTTGTATCTCACTGGTCAATCAGGTTACGACGATACAGATGTACCCTATACTTTGGCCATTGTGGAATGTGTCATTGCAGGTTCAACCTTTATGATTGGCGTTATTGCATTTACCCGTAAGCCCGCTCGTCGCGCTGTCCTTGTCGCGTTGTTTTTTTTTATAGTTGCATTTATTATGTCGGGCACTTTTGCAGGTATTCGTGCTTGGAACTTGGGCATCATCGGCGATGATATGGAACGCACTTGTTCAGACGCAAGTTTATCTGGTTGTCCAACGACTCGTTTCGAAGCTGTCCATAAACGTGATATCATGTTTTCTTCCCCCTTTGGTGGGGAATGTTCCTTTTGGTTTTGGGGACCATCGATGAAAGCTCGCTATGAAGGTCAGGCCAAGCTTGACAGCGGCGAAATCGCGAACGATGCCTGTGGAGGATGGGCACAAACTGATGGAAGACTATGTGATCAAACGGTTGAGACATATATGGATTTTTCGAAACCAAGTAGTTATGGCTGGAGAGACGATCACGAGGATATCACTGCCCTTTTATCCGATACTACCGGAGCCGTTACCATTAAGAAAAGGCATAATATGGAGATTGTGTATCAATTACAACAGACAGTGACCTCCATTCCCACGTCAGAGCGGTACAGTTCTCAACCGACGATTACTTATTGTTGGTATTGGGGCTGTTCGGAGGTATGTACGAAGGATCGTTATTGGGTGAATCGTTGGTGGTTGAATTGTTCGTTGTTACTGACGTTGGTGAACATTGTGAATGTTATTTTGACTGCGATTATTTGGAGGAGGTTCTCGGAGGAGAAAGAAGAGCCTGCTTTGCCGGTGGTAGAGGTGACCACCATCGAAAAATACATTTCTAAACAAGGCAGACGTCGACGACTGCAGAATCCAGATGGACTCTTATTTTGACTATAAAGCACAGACATAGTGAAAAAAGATGAGTCGTGAACTCCCAAATAAGTTAGTGACGATGCGCGCAGAAATCGAAGGTCGTTCATACCGCATGGTCTCTTTTTTTCATGCTCATCCCTCTGAGATTCCAGAGGATCAATGGACAGTTTTTGAACATGACGGGAATAAATTTATTGTGGATAAAGTAACGTTATCGGTTATGGCAGAATGCGAATGTGAGTTTTTGACGCGTGCGGTTGATTCAGCCTCTGACGAACCTGCTATTGTGACAGTTAAGATGCAAGTAGTCGCGACCGAGAAAACTGACGCGGTCGTAGTCGCGACCGAGAAAACTGACGCGGTCGATTCTGTCAGTAGAATAGATTAAAAAATAAACGTATAAAGCGTCGAATAAAACCAAGATATGTCCTTGTCTTTAAAAGAATCTTGTCAACTGTTCGAGAAATATTGCCGAAGAAACAAAGACACCCCCACTTTTCAAGACTTTAACTCCAAACATTTCACATGTTTACCGAGCTGTGAGACAATCTTTGAAGAATATAAGAAGGGAATTGTTGCAGCAAGGCGCGCTACCGGTCTTCCAGTGACACGTCGGCTGCCAAGCCTGTTCAAAAAATTGAATGAATATCAGACCATTGGCACAGACAACATGTCTTACACAAAGTCCGTCCAAATACAACCACAAGTGGTTGCTCACACATCCGGAGTACCCGGCGTGTCAGCGACAGTGAAAATGAATATCCGACCACCGATTGCAACCCAACTCTCGGCAGAAACACCGGAGGCACCGGAGGCACCGGAGGCACCGCAACAGACGTCAACTAACAAGTTGAAAGTTTGGACCCGTGAGTCCTATGCGGAAACAATTTCCAATAGTAAATCGGTCTTATTGAAAGAGTCACATGGACATATGGTTCATTTGATTCCAGAGACACGCGATGGCTCTTCTTTAGAATCATTAGCCTGTAAATTAACTAAAAGTACTTGGGAAAGTTTGCGTGGGAAACGTGATGCAGATTTAAATATGCGTGATGGTTCGAAGATCGCGATGAACACGATTTCTTTGGACGAAGGTGATTTAGCAGAATTTATTCAGAATCGAAAAGATAAAATTTCAGGTCCTCATTTCATTCGTTTTTCACGTATTTAACAAAGTAGACATACAAAATAAGATGAATGAATTCGAAAACATTCTTATTAATTTAAAAGTATTACAATCAATCAATACAAATGTACGCTTAGATACTACAGCAACTTTATTTCGAATTCACCCGGCGGGTAGTTGGGTTCCAACGTTTGTCCGACGTTGGTGGGCACAACAAAATCGGATCACCGACATCACCAGGATCCAGACCTTGTATCAAGATGCTACAAAACTAGTCAAAGACAAACATCCACAAGCACAAAGGATTCAACAGTACCTCACAGAATCCACAAAAGGCCTATCCAAGCTGAAAACAACCTACAGAAATGACCCCACCTTATTAGCACTGATCGAGGTTATTCTAGACTCGGTAGAACAACTCGATTCCGAAACAGTCATTCCATAAACGTCAATGACATTGGTCCAATACTGCTCGAAATGACACGGGCTATATTTCTAATATTATCCACCGGTAATTGATCAGAAATAAGAATCTTGACAGTCTCTAAGACTGACGTTGCGTAAGGTTTATTGGCCTGTAACATGTCTGAACGTGCACGTGTGAATATAATTGTATATAATTGCTCTACAGAACGCACATTTGCCTCGTATAAAATTGTTTCTGCTTTTTGTCCAATCCATCGTATGGTTCTCAAAGCTGTACAATAAGATGGATACATGGGTCCAACCAGTTTAAAGGAACTGTTTGTAAGATGTGATAGAATTTTCATGCATGCAACAACATCTGCTCTTGCACGATGTGCATTTTCGATGGGTTGGTCATATAGTTGTTGATGAAGTCCTGACAGAGAAAAATCACCATTCGAGTTTTTAAGCATTCTCCTTGAAAAATGCAAAGAATCAAAAAAATACCAATTCAAAGGCATCACTCGGGAAGCCCTCTTAAATTCCAACTCCAAAATAGGCTTGTCAGCACGAAATGTATTGTGACTAATAAAAACTGGCACTGTATCTTTGGCATTTGTAGTCACCCATTGCTCCAAAAGGGGACAGATGGAGGACCAAGTTTGTGCCTTGTTTTGAACCAAAAATGTTCGGGTTAATGTCGGGATTTCTGGAATCGGCGGCGGTGGAAATTCTTGGACGTCAGGATCAGGGTCTACAATGGCCGTAAACCATTGATCTGTTTGTAAAGAATAGACGGCTATCTCCCAGATACGACAAGTTTTGATCGAGCGCACATCTCCTATAAATTCCAAATCAAAGACAAAGAAACTTGTCGGAAATGGAAACTTTTCAGCAAGCTCCATTCTTTTGATATGTAGAATCCTTTTTGTTTTATACTCAACTATGAGTCACTTATGCGATCAAAAGACAGCAATGTGCGAACGCAAAGAAACAATATCACGCCGCAATAACCTACCATTTAATCGGTACCAATTAGACAGACATTTATGAAAAGGGATCAGTTTTGAGTCGTGGTTTGTTTTGTAACAACAATGCAGCCCATCAGGAGAAGAAATCCCTATATACCATTCGCCATCATTGAACTGAGCAGAACCCACCGGTTCACAACATTCGGGACATTTCCAGTCATATAAATTAGACCTCAGACATGACGGATGAATATCATGTCCACACGATAGTTTAACCAGCGGAGCCTTACACGAATCCAAACAGAGTGGACACACCATTCAAACAAAAAACACGCATTTTTATACAATGTGTAGAGAATATGTGGAAAAATATTCCAAATCCAAAAATATAGAACGAATTATCATGAGGAGACTTCAACAATTGTTACATGCAAAAATTGTCTTTCAAGATGACATACTCTATTTTTCATTTAAAAAACATATATTTACCGGATGCATTGCACAGGGCGGGCTTATTTGGCAATGTACCTGGCAAAAGCCAGGAGAAATTCCCGTCGGGTTGTTTAAACATACTGTTGAACTGGGTCGACAGCCATACATACGCACCTTTGAATCTCTGACAGATTGGACAGAAACATGCATTCAAGAATGTTTGGATGAATATCACACCAGATATTCATCCTGGAAAAGAGTCCGTCATAAAAGATCGGAGCAGCCCATGGAGGTACTCTTTAAACATCTACAACGGAGAGAACTTCCCATGAACACCACACCCGAAGGAAGCAAACAACTATTACTGTTTGAACAGATTGCATCACAGAAAGCTCATATTGAAATACTCACCACACATGTCAACTCATGGACAACATGGTTCAAACAAAATCATCCCGATGTAGAACTACCAGTCAGACCTCTCACTGAAACAACAAAAACAGAAGAAACAGAGCAAAGTATTGCACAACCATTCCTACTACAATCAGACGAAGGTCAATACTTGGTTCTACATCGACTCAATGAAGTTGCACCCAAAGAATGTATCTCATGGCTTAAACAAAATGGACCAGAATCTTTCAAGCATACACTGAGCGATGTGAAACTGTGCTTTGATCCATGTAAAGAAGGGTCAACGCGCCATACAACAGACAAAGAAGGTTGCAAGAGATTTGTACATCAGTTTTTTAGTAATAAAAATTAAATTATATCAACGATTGTATTCGCGTCTCATCTTAGCACGGTAATCGGAACTCGAGGAAGATGTATCGTCATAGTCAATATACTTGATAATAATACCAAAAAACAGCGAGCGGAATGTCGAATCAATCTCTTCGCGACATTTGGCGCCCGTGATCACAATTTTTCCAGAGCGAAACAGTAAAAACACCAACTTTGGAGCGGTGGTACGAAAAACAAGGCCAGGAAACAAATCAGGCTCATAAGACACATACGGACCATACGCCCGAGAAAGTTCCAACAGCTTCAATGTACAAGGAATCTCAGCCGAAGCAACAATGTTCTGAATCTTGAAATTTCGAAAAGAAACAGGAATCCCATGCTTTTGAAGAATGCGGACATACTTACGGCCTGCCAAACGGCTTTCAAGCTCAGTCTTCGCACCCGTACAGACCATATTGCCCGAAGCAAACGCAAGGGCCGTCGTCCGCGGTTCACGAATACGAATAGTCGCAGCAGCAAATTTTTGCGGATTATATTCGATAAAAGGCTTTTCAAGAGCAATAGAGCGCAAATCCAAATAATCAACACCCAAGTTGAACGTAGCGACCACATTCTGAAGTTCAAACTTGGGCAGGTGTTCTGTCGGAGCATCCACATTCACAAAGTCATCCGGATTGATGCGCTCCTTCGATGGCTTTTTATTACGTTTTACTTTTGGCATTTTCAATTATATTATCTAATAGCAACCAAGATCCTACAAAAATCCTTAAATACTCAAAGACAAACAATATTTAAAATTTTAAGTTGTATATATTTCAATTTATCATAAATGTTACATATTTAAAGGGTCGACACTTCTAATCTTTATTCTCATCTTCCCAATCAACATCTGTCATTTCACCAGTGGTTTTATTATAAACACCAAAAAGCTCACCCTCTGTATTTAACAAAATAATACTGACAGACATATCTGCATCCGTCTCAACATGATACCATTCTTTTTCAGGCAATATAAAGTATTCAACATGGCGGATTTTGACTCTTTCATATGTACGATAATCGTCTTCAAATGGCCAGTTGGGATCACTGGAACCTAGAACGCCCTGAGACACCAGTTCTAGGTTCCGCAGTCTCTCGTTCTCATATTTCAAGTGTATGATGGTACGTTGATGAGAGTCTACCTCTTTTCGCAGTTCTTGGACCTCTTTTCGCAGTTCTTGGACCTTTTTTTGTAGTTCTTGATCGTGGCTCTTCGTCTTTTTGATCAATGACATTTTTTTGATACATTAGAAAAAGCATTTATAGGTTATTTTTATTATTTTGAAGTTTAATCGACGCGCATAACTTTTTTTACATGAGTTTTGTTGTCTACACGCTTACGCTTTTTGATTTTTGGCCCTGGGAGCTCGTTGCGAGGAGTGCAGTACTCCTCGTCTTCAGAGAGTCCCGTGACCACCGCCTTAATAATTTTGCAACTGTACTGAGCACATCCTGCTGCAAATTTATGTTGATGGCCATTCTCAGTGATCACTTTGCCACCATCTGGGACAGGCCCGGTACGATGGAGCATATCGCCGCACGCAAGACGACTCAGAAGGCGATTACAGTGGCGACGGAACGGTTTCCAGTCTTTTGGGACACCGATGATGGCAGAATGCTTGCTTGTAATAAGCGCACCTGGCATTTCAGCGTTGCACATGGCTTCCATCGCCAATAAGAGGGCGGCTTTAACGTTCTTGACATGTTCGTCGGGAATTGGCTCGTCATATTCATTGAAGACGAGCTCCATATGGCGTTTCAGATCGCTGGGAGTGACAATATCTGTCCCAGAGATGATTGTGCTCCCAACAGCATCGTCAAATTCGTCCATCTCAGCAGGAGTCATTTTCTGAATGGATTCTTGAACATCGTCCGTTAAAGGGACCAATACAGCATGTTGGGTACCATTGCGCGTCACAGACGACTTGCCACCCTTAGAAATGCGCTTAAGGGTACGCACAGTGCTCACAACTGCCTTTGTATCGGCTCCGTGAGTAACAAAGCCACAGTAAACGTTGGAACGTCCGAGCATTTCGTCGACCATGGGTTTGGCAGCATCTCCAATACCAAGAATGCAAACTTTGACGCCAGACGCCTGCAAATAGTCCGCAAGCACCGCAGGAGTGCCTCTAGTCGTGCTGGTGTCTAATCTATGGCCAAAGCAGACATCGACGATCTTAGGGGAACCGTCATCTTTTTTGCCGACTTTGAGAGGACCAGACCAACAATTTTCCTCGCCATCTGTAAACAAATAGATTGTGCCACAGTTGGCCATTTTCAAACAGTGTTTAACCGCTGAAATGATACCTGTGCTTCCATCAGGCGTTGGAATGACGAATTTACCATGAGAATTGGTTCCCTTTGTCATTGCGGCCACTGCAGTGCGTAAAAGAATTGCATTGGGGCCAGCAATAGAAGATGAAATATCCACCAAAATAACATCGCCACCTACAGCAGAATGGTCCATGTAGATTTCAGTGGGATGGTGGTTGAATGCTACTACCGTGTGGATATCACGGTCGGTGACCATCGCATTCGGTGCAGAATGGTCTTGCGAATCGTTTCCGACAGGTTTTGTGCCGAAAGGCGTCATGGTTGGTGGTTGGGTAGGGGCTGACATATTTGTAAAGAATGTTTGATATGGGTTTTCTTGCTCGGTATGTGATATTTAGAAAATTCAAGAGAAACTTTTGAGATTTCCTGTGATTTTCCTGCGATTAATTTTTATAACTTAGACTCTACCAATTATTTGAAGGAATATACATGGCAATTAAAACTAAAAAAGCACCCATTTTATTATAAACGTCATTTGAACAAACATGTCCATGTACTTTTATTATTTTTTTCAGAATATGTTTTAGTTTGGGCACACATATGTCAAGGTGAGAACATAAACCCTATCTCTTTCTCTGTGAGACGTCCTTCTACCATGCGTTCGCACATTATATAAAAGTAGAAAGCAGATACATGAGACACACCCCAATTGTGTGACCTTTCACTGTAACTTTCCCAAAAATGGTCCTTTGAAAGATCTACATCATCGATCATTGTTCCAGAAGGCCACATCGCCAAAAAAGACGCATCAGAGCCACCAAACACTTTCGATCCTTTACATCTACGAAGTGGGTCTTGATTCCTACCGCTATGTCTAGACTTTGTTCCCTGGACTGGTCGCATACAGAGGCCTGTTCGACCTGGAATCTTCATCAAAGCCAAAGCCGCTTTCACAAGTTCGTCATTAGTCACACCTGCTTCTGCTCTCGCAAAAGGGTTTACTTCTTGGTAGTTATCCAAGTGATCTCCTTTGCGAATACTCTTAACTGCCAATCTGGCGACAAGCATTGGATGCTGTGCGGAATAAGAACTCTCAGAGGAGTGGAATTCGTCGGAATGGTCCTCGATGATTTGCGCGGATGTTTGTGCTTGAAAAAAGGACATAATAAAAAAAGGTGTATACGTTTATATACTGTCAAAATTTGTTATTCTTTCTCTAAAAATCTCCCTAATATTTCTCTAAAGCTTTAGGACAATTTCTGGAATATTTCGACAATTTCTGGAAAAAATCACCCTAATGTACCGCTTTAGGACAATACCTTCCGAAAAATCTCGCTAATATTTCTCTAAAGCTTTAGGACAATTTACGGCAAAAATCTCGCTAATGTACCGCTTTAGGACAATTTCCGGCAAAAATCTCGCTAATGTACCGCTTTAGGACAATTTCCGGCAAAAATCTCGCTAATGTACCGCTTTAGGACAATACCTTCCGAATATTCTCCCTTAGATTCAAGAAGAAGGAAAGATAGTCGAGATTTTAATACTTTACAAAGTTTTAATGATATTTAATATTCTGATTTATTATTTAATATTCTTATTTTTATATTTTTAGTTTTATCTTTTAATTAGATGGTTCTTTGTTAGACTCGTCCATCGGAAAAAAAAAATTATGAAATTGTACACACATCGGTTGGAAATTGATTTTCTACATATTCTGCCCATAATGGACCAGCAGTACCATCTTGAGCAGACTTAATGATACGCTTAAATTCTTCCTTAGAAATTTTGACGCCATCAGTGCTTGCCATCCGAAACATGACAAACATCTCCGCCGCTGAAAATCTAAGGCTACCATTGTCACGAATATGATGAGAAAAAGTCTCGGGAGTTATATAGCGGAATTCCGGCTGTCCGTTTAAGCTTGCACAAATGCAATCAAATAATTCAGAAGACGAATCCCTATTTGCGTGGCATCTATCAACCATCATCTGACTATTCATGGGGTCGTTTCCCTCGCCTCTATAATCTTTTGGCAAGTCAAAATGTATAACTCGATCGTTATTGTCCATATTTCGTTGGAGATTTTCTTTTTCTATATCGCCAATACTATCGTCTTCCATGAATTGATCATATAGTTCCTTAACTGTCTGTTGATCTTTATTTTCTTCAGAATGTTTCAACTGTGACATCACATACATTTATATTGAGTATTTATATAGTATATTTATAAAGACGGATGGTTCTTTGTTAGACTCAATGTACCGCTTTAGGACAATTCCTGGAAAAATCTAGCTAATGTACCTGGCTACAATTTCTAAAAGTTTACCGGACAAATCAAATAAGTTAAGAAAAAGTAAGTTTTTTCTAGTCTTGGAGAATATAGGACATCCAAACAAACAATGAGTTTCCCAATGACTAAATTCAATTTTCTTAATTTTCGCAAACAAAGCGCACCAAAATTTACGAGCCAACTTAAGACCAATCCTACAACCAAGAAACAGGAGACCTTTTATGATGTCCAGAACGACTCTGGTTATGGTTTCAAAGTCATGACACCACCCAGTAACGCTCTTTTCCCTCATTTGGGCGAGGGCGGTAATTACGGTGGTAAATTTAGTAAGACTCAAGACACTGCTAAATTGATTAGCAATCTGTTGAAGGATGGTGAGGATGATTTGTTTAAGTCTGAGCGCGCTGATTTTTTTCAATGGCTTGACAAACTGAACGATGATGTTCTCAACCAGATGTATGATGCTGACCCTCTTGGAGCTTCGACGGCTGCCCGCGCCAAGATTAAGAAACGCTATGGCAAAAAAAAAACTGAAGAAGAGTGTGAGGAGATGGCACGTAAAGCATTTAAGAAGAGTGCGATGATTCCTTTGAAGAATAAGGAGGGTGAAGAGCAGGTTGTGATTAAATGTCGTGCTTTTAGTAAGGATGGTTCCCCTCGTCCTGTTCGTTATGTTCAGGAGTCTGGTAATGTTTATAGTGAAATCGAAGAGACTCCGACGATTCGCAATGGAGCTCTTGTGTGCTTGCCGTTTCAAATCCGTCCCTTTATTATGGCTAAGGATAAGTATGGACTGACCTACACATTGATTCCCGATATTGTGGTTCTTTCGTCTGGCAAAGGTCGTTCTTCTGCTCCTATGGAAGCGATTGAGACACCCGAGCGTCCATATCAATTGTCTGTTGTGGAGGGTAAGGAGGGCAAGATTTATTTGAATGTGAATGACAGTGAAAATCGTCGTTTTATGTTCCGTCCTGTTGCTATGTCTGTGATTTTTGGTGATCTCGATGGAGTTGGTACACTTGGCAAAATTGCTGGTGTAACGGAGGACAATGCCAAGTATTCCTGTACGACTAAGGAAGACATTGATGACAAGAATTCTGTTGCCTTTTTCAATTATGCCCAGAAGCTTTCTACTGATATTGTCGATTTTTGTATTTCAGATCCGTCTTTATTGACCAAGTTGAAGGCTGAGAGCAAAGAGGAGGCTGAAGAGATGGCCACTGAGACTGGCGAATCGTTTGATCATTGCTTCCGTACTGTTATCAACGATGCTTTCAACTCTCCTGTGAGTAAGCGTGAAGAGGATGATTTTCGCCAGCTTCGATTTAGCCAGCGTGTCTTTACTTATGGTGAGAACAAACAACAAAATAAGATTCCGTTGACTGATACGGATGGAAATAGCTTGGACGTGGAAATTAACCGTGGTGCCAAGATTGCTCCTGTCCTTACTCCGTCTGTCTATTTTATGGCAGATGGTAAGTTTGGCTTGAAGCTTGATATTTCTTTAGAGCATGGTATCCGTGTTGATTCGAATCCTGTCTTGGAATCTGGTTCAAATGGGATCCTTTATTCTCTGAAGCGTGCGCGCGACGGCGATGAAGTTGAAAACAATAACGATGAAGTTGAAAACAATAAGCGCGTCAAGACCGAAGAATAAATAACAAAAAAAAATAACGAAAAAAAATAAGCAACTAACTAAAAAAAATTAAAATTCATTCTTGACCATTGTGTATTGTATACCTAGTACAATGATCACTGCTAATGATCCTAACCCCACTGAGTAAATACCCATGAGTGGTTCGGTGGCCCAAATCATACCAACAAATGCCATGGCCGGCCATGTTTGATAGGCTAACATGTAGACATGTTGTGTTGTTGTTCTCATCGCCTGTTCGGTGGTTGTGCATGTGGATCCTGCTAGTAGCATTGCGGCCAAGATGGGAAAATTACTGCAAATCCCTGCCCATTCTACTTCTCCAAGTTGTATAAGATGGTCGATGGTGACAAGAGCTCCAATGGCCAATGCATTAATGAATAGGACATAATACGCTGTAAATTTGAGATGTTGTTGTTGTAATTGTGCGGGTGCATCCGACACATTCACAACATTGCCGAGTGCAGCCATGAGACCGAGGATGAGATAGTTGTTGGTGTAATAAACCCATGTTGTAGTTCCTCCGGCGACCAAAAGAGCTATCGTCCAGCACAGTACCCATTCTTTGTGTGCGCAGGAAAATCTGGGGAGTCTTCCTCTTTGTAGTGCTCGTAGTGTGAAATGAAAGACTGCTAGGAAGGCTACGGTGATGGAGGAGGCGGCCCATGTAATTTGAAGCCATTGTATTAAATCTTTTTTGTGTATCATGCTGAGAACAAGTACGATGGATCTCGATGGTACCCATGTGAGCATGATGGCTTTGGGTCCAACGTGGTGAATGACTAGTAATGAAATATTGAGCGCGATGACTGACAAAAAAATGGTCAACCACATCTTATTTGAGTATAAAGAGGGTTCCTAAATAGGTCATAATGTTGGCGAATGAAACCGACAAATTATTAGGAGTTCGACTTGAAACCTTGGAACGCGGTGTGCAGAAGTTAGACGGTCGAGTTCAATCACTCGACGATAAAGTATCTCACGTCATACAAATGAATTCAGAATTAATGATCCAATCCAATGAGAATTTCAGAGAAATGCGCGGAACTTTGGATGCCCATCGCACAGAACTGAAAAAATCAATCAAACAAATCAGAGGGAATTGGTCCACACAATGCTATATCATTGCATTTGCTATTGGCCTGACAACCTGGACAATGTTAATGGCATGGGTTATATGGCATTAGAATTCTGAAAAGGACCATTTTGTGTATTGCATTTCATGTTCTGGTTCTGCGTGTGAAACATAGACGGCATATTCGGCTACGCCGCATGCGTTGACACCTTTTTCTAACAATAAATATCCATGTTCTCCCCATCGTTTTCCCCAAGAATTTTTAATAATCCATGCATCTTTGGTATATCCTACAATAGTCACTGCATGATCAATATCTTGACCACATTTGTCTGAGGTCAATATGCCTCCTTTGTAGTTATCTAGAGTTCCCGAGTCAATGCCTACACTAATGGGACCATATTTATGTAGAATGGCTTCGAATTGATGTTCTGCCTTTGCGTTTTCTTCATGCATGAGTACTTTATAATTGTGAACACGTATATGTGAAAGAAGTTGTCGCGGACACTGTTGTTGTTTTTGTTGATATGGAATTTCTGAATCGAGTGCTACTGGATGATTCTTTGCATACTCAAAGACATATTCCATGAGTCCTCCTTCGCATCCAACATCAGGTCGTCCGAAGCCGGAGGTACAGTCCATTATGCTTTGTGCTGAGAGTGATTTAGGATGTCCATACGTCTTTGACCAGTATTCAAGAACAGTGGCGGATGAAAAAGCAAAACAATCACCACAACCGCCTTGATCTTTGACAGAAGTCACGTATGAGACACCATGATGAGACCTCCAGTCAATGGGGGGTAGTTTGTAGTGACTATTGAGATGTATGTGTTTGTTAACTGAGGAGCGCTCGATTTGTTTATGCAAACTCATTTTTAAGGGCATGTTTCGCTTGAGTTCGTGTTTAAACCGATCTGACCGTGATGTCAGTCCAAATTGGAGTTTGGTTGCTAGTCCTGAGATCGGAGTGTCTATCAACTTTGATTTTCGCTGGTCCATTTCCTCTGTTGTTTGATATATTTTTTGATGCGTTTTCATATACTTGCATATCCATGGTTGATGTCCATCTATGGTACAGTTCTGATGAGTATATGATGCAAGGGTACTTGGTAAAAGAAGAAATGAGAATAAGATAAGAATATTCATTGTTATCTTCATGTTGATTTATATACTAAATATTCGTAGGATGCAGTCTACAAAATATGAAGCCCCTGATCCAAATGTTCACCAACCACAACATATGTCTTATATGTTTGGAGCTCATATGCCAGTTTCAGAGAATGGCATCTACTTTGGAGGTGATGACCGAATAGTTCGATGTCCCAGCAACAAAATACCTGTCCAGAGAGGACAGCAACCAGCATGGCTCATCGCAGATTGGATCTTGGCGGCTAAGAGAGGAGAACCCATTTCCGAACATGCGCGAGAAATTGTGATTGGTGCTGTCCATCAATCGAAAGCTCTCCAATGGCTGATGGACAATTAATACACTTCGATGTACTGCAAAGCTGTTCCGCATGCTTGGAACAGGTCGTTCAAATTGCGAATGGGGTCCCACTGACCAGTTATTTGCAACAGAACTGTTTCAGCATTGGTAAATAATAGGGGTGAATGAGAACCACTGATAACATGTGACATTTGTTTAAAATCCGTATCTATTTGTTGTATTCGTGAGACAGTCATGATTGCTGCGGGTGGCAATTCAAATCCCAACTGTATGAGTCTGTATTTCAGTCGAAGGGTGGTATCTTCCAATTCTTGTAACATGTTTTTTTTTTTAAATAAGTATATAGCGTATTTATAGGCAATACCATTGACCGATGTCGATC
>JGI20154J14316_10002809_pt1 | contig 14386 bp, 14 predicted proteins | sample COG_04_FD_14316 | JGI IMG/M metagenome (IMG submission 14316) | reverse complement strand
ATAAATCATCTAAAATTCAATGTTATTATTCATTAAATAAACATGTAGTATCTTTTAACACAATAGCATAAAAAGAAATAAATTTACCTATAGCCCTAGAGATTAAAGCATAAGATTTTTTCCGTAAAATTTCTCGCATCTAGAATCCAAGAGCAATCATTTACTAATAAAGGTACATATAAAAAGTTTATCAATTAAAACCTAAAGCTAATTAAGCTTGAATATACCAACTATCTGCAGTACTTAAAGCTACATCAATTATTGACTAATAACTATGAGTGCCAGCATTGAACCTTGGAATATTAACCATCATGAATTGCCTGCTGATGGCTTATATTTAGAAGGAGAGGTTAACGACTCTATATTCACTTTCAGAGCTCAAGATAATATTGAATTTATCGCTCCTCTCTATTACGAGCTCGAAATAACTCGACCACAAAGCGACATAGAGATTTCAGCTAATTTACAGGCAAGTTTCAATTATGATTGTGTACGTTGCCTTAAAAACTCACGTATCACAATCACTCTCGAAAACAGCCAGCTTTGCGAACCTGTACAAGGTCATCAAACGGATATCACGCCTTTTATCGCAGAAGAGATTATTCTCAATTTTCCAGACAACCCAAAATGCGAGCACGCAGACACTAAAACCGACTGTCAGTGGGACACGAATTACGAGCATCAAGAAGAAGACGAAGAATCCATAAAAAATGAAAAAAATCCTTGGAAAGAACTCGAAGATATGGTAACTACGTCTTCCCAAGAGCAAAAAAAGTCTTAAAAACTTAAGTAATTACAGACAAAAGCTCGATTTATTAATACTTAAAAACCTTTTTTATCATGGCCGCACCAAAAAGAAGAACTTCAAAAATGAAATCACGCTCACGTCGTGGTGCTAATCGTTGGCGCAAACCTTTACTTAAGTCTTGCCCAGAATGTGAAACTAAAATTCCTGGTCACATTGCTTGTCCTTCTTGTGGTTTCTACCACGGTCGTCAAGTTCTCAATATTGAGGCCTAATCAAGGCATTCTTGATTAACTAAAAAAACTTCAGCTTATGAACAGCTGGAGTTTTTTTTGCTTTTACCCTTTATTTATATTTAGCTTAGATGATGAAAATTGCTTTAGACACAGCTGGTGGCGATCACGCTCCACAAGCCATGATTGCAGGTAGTAAATCTGCACTAGCTACTTACTCTGATATTGAAACCTTATTTCTTACAGGTCCTCAAGAGCTTATCTATAACGAACTCAAAGCTCAAAAACTCAATGACAAACGCATTGAAATTGTAGATGCTCCCGAAATTGTAGAAATGCATGAATCAGGCGCTCTCGCATTACGTAAAAAGAAAAAATCATCTGTAGCCGTGGCTATAGACCTCGTCAAATCAGGTGACGCCCAAGCCGTTATCTCAGCTGGAAACACAGGTGCTGCTGTTGCAGCCGCCACCATCAAACTACGCCTGCTCGAAGGCGTAGAAAGACCAGGCATTGCCTCACCTATTCCTAACAAACACAAAGTCATCAACCTTATGGACGCTGGCGCTAATCCAGATGCCAAAGTTCAGCATCTTATTGCTTACGCCATCATGAGCGGTGTTTATGCTCAGAACGTATTTAATATTAAACGCCCAACTATTGGACTCGTATCTAATGGCGAAGAAGAGGAAAAAGGCTCAGAATTCACCAAAGAAACCTTTAAAGCTCTCAAAGCATTAGTGGCAGAATATGGCGACAGCCTCCCTTTTGAATTTATTGGTAATATAGAAGGCCATGACCTCTTTACAGGCGAAGTAGACGTTGCTCTCTGCGAAGGGTTTGTCGGCAATGTTGTCCTTAAAAGCTGCGAAGCCACAGCCAAAGCTCTCACCAATATGCTCAAAGAAGAAATCATGAGCCAACCTATTAATAAACTTGGTGGATTATTAGCTCGTGGAGCCTTCAAACGCGTCAAAGAAAAACTCAGCCCAGACCAAGTAGGAGGTAGCCCGCTACTGGGTGTCAGAGGCAATGTCATGATTTCTCATGGTGGAGCATCAGATGTAGCTATTCATAATGCTATACGCATGAGTAGAGAGGCCATCAATCACGATGTCAATGGACACCTTGAAGCCGCACTTAAGCAATTTATTACCGCTTAAATAAGTGCATATTTATTAAGGCTATTTTGCCTAATCTCAACTTGACAGTACGGGTTATTAAGATTACCCTCCAGCGCGCCTTAGAGGGGCGCTTATACTATGAGTCAAAGCACAAAAAAACATGTTGTTATCTTAGGAGCTGGTTTTGGTGGATTAAATGCTGCCAAACAACTTTTAAAAGCCGATTGCCAAGTCACTTTAATTGACCGTAATAATCACCATTTATTCCAACCACTACTCTATCAGGTAGCTACGGCTCAACTTTCTACGCCTGATATAGCTAAATCTATTCGCTCAACATTGCCAATGGATAAGAACATTGATGTTCTTATGGATGAGGTAATGGGAATTGAGCTAGACAAAAAATCAGTACAACTTGCTAGCGGCAACAACGTGAGCTACGACTACCTCATTATTGGTCTTGGTGCTGTCAGTGGTTATTTTGGTAACAATCATTGGGCTGAGCATTGTATCGGACTGAAATCTCTAGAAGAGGCTGTGCGGATTCGTCGTCGTGTACTGCATGCTTATGAAAAAGCTGAAGTAAGCAAAGATGAAGAAGAACAAAACAGACTCATGACAACTGTCGTTGTTGGAGGCGGACCTACTGGTGTTGAAATGTCAGGCTCACTCATTGAGCTTGCACGCCAAGTACTCAAAGGTAGTTACTCAAACATTGACCCAAGCAAAGGACGCGTCATTCTCATCGAAGCCGCACCAAAAGTCTTAGGCACTTTTGCTGACCCTCTCCCACAAAAAGCCTTAGAAGCCCTCGAAGAGCTCGGTGTAGAAGTCAAACTCAACTCACCTGTGCAAAATATCACAGCCAACACAGTAGAGCTCGCGGATGAGACCATTCACGCAGAAAATATTATTTGGGCAGCTGGGGTGCAAGCTCCAGAAATCACCCAAACATTAGGCGTTCCTACAAGCCGTGGTGGTCAGCTCCTCGTGGAGAAAGACTGTTCACTGCCAAATCACCCAGAAGTGTTCGCTATTGGTGACATCGTCGCCATGAAAGACGCCGCAGACAAACCAGTACCAGGTGTATCTCCTGCAGCTATTCAAATGGGTAAGCACGTCGCTAACCTCATTAAAACTGAACTCAAACTCAACAAAAAACCAGGCGAAGTAAAACGCCCACGTTTTGCTTATTTTGACAAGGGAAGTATGGCTACTATTGGGCGCAGCAAAGCGATTGCGAGCTTTAGCATCTTTAAGATGACAGGGCTTATTGCCTGGCTCATGTGGCTCTTTATCCACCTACTCTACCTCGTAGGGTTTAAGAATAAAATCTCAGTACTCCTCCAATGGTTCTACGCTTACGTTAATTTCCAACGTGGCGCCCGCATCATCAGCGGCCTCACCCATAAAAACAAAAATTAACCAAGCATTGAAAATGGATAATGAAAAATTGATAATGAGCTAAGTTCAACATCAATGACCTAACCAACAAAAAGCCAGTGTGAATAGTCACACTGGCTTTTTTATTTCATAAAAACCTCGCGCAAAGCCGCCAAGACGCAAAGGCCTGTAAGAAGAAGATATTAACCACAGAAGACACAGAAATCAACAACCGTAATTATGATTAATGATAAGATGTTTTTCATAATCTACATATTAGTTGTACCTATGATTTATCTAGCTTCTTATCCTTTTTTACCCAATATTCTCTTAAATTAATCGCTGCTTGTTCAACCTTCTTCCATTCTTTACTATTTAAAATATTTTTTGGTAATGAATGTTCAGCAAAAAGGTTACAACACTCATTCAATGTATCTCTAAAAGATTTCAATAAAGTTAATTCTATATTTGAAAGATTTTTGCTTTCGTTAATAACTAACTCAATATTATAATCATCAAATACTACACAACATATTTCTTCAAATGATGAAATATTATCTGAAGAAATACCTAACCAAGATTCCTGCAATTTTGATTTATCTATTATTAAATCGATAGTTTCCTCTAATATATTATTCATCTTTATTTTTATATTCAAATTGTTCTTTTGGCATATGAGCTTCTTTAGATGAATGGCTAACTTTATTGCCATCTAGATCTAAAGCTTTTCCGTCAACACTATGCTTAACATATGGAACTTATCTTGTCGGTGGTTAGCCCTTTAATTTTTGGTAAGCGAAAGAACAATATTCGATTTACAACGAGATAATTTCAATCTAACTTAGAGTTAGTTTAAAAAGGCTGCTTTTGCTTTAGATACGAGGCTCTCAAGGGCTAGCTGTAGAAACCTACTGCTATGCCCGCAGATAACGAAGTAAATGAAATAAAAGCAGGCTTTTCCTGCCCTCTCGCCTACGTTTCAAGTTGGCCGCGTGCCATAATAACCTTGCCCGTTCTGACTGTCTCCACAATCTCAAACTCTTTGAGCATTTCTAGCACTGAATCCATTTTTTCACTTTCACCTGTGAACATGACTATCATGGATTCTGAGGTTAAATCGAGGGTTTCCCCTTCAAAATGGTCGATGACTTGGAGGGCTTCGGTGCGGTCTTCTTGTTTGACTAAGAATTTGACCAACATAAGCTCTTTAACTACAGTTTCTGAGGGGTTATGCTCAAAGCAATGAATCACATCAACGAGCTTGTCGAGTTGTTTGACGATTTGTCCTAGACCTTCTTTTTCACCAATAAGACCTATAGTCATACGTGAAAACTCAATTTTAGAACCCTTAGATACAACAAGAGAATCAATATTGTAGGCGCGACGAGCAAAGACCTGACAGATACGCATCAATACGCCTGCTTGGTTATTAACTAAAATAGAAAGTGTGTGAACTTCTGGTAAAGAGAAATTAGACATGATAAATTAATGGATAGTTGATAATGGATAGTTGAAAATTATTAGGTTAATTGTTTAAGTTAGATTTACTGGTTTTAACAATACTCACTAATAGTTTAATAAGTTCTTCTATATTAGGTTGGATTGATTCGTAGTTTTTTACGGTTAAATAGTTTGAGTCTTTTAATAGGCTTAACCGATAATCGACTTCATTTGCTTCTTTAAGAGCTATACTCATTTTATTAATAAAGTCTAATTTAGATTGAGCATGTTCAGCTTCTCTAATTAAAGCTCCTATACTAGTGCCGCTTCTTAATAATTGTTTAGATAATACATATTCATTATGCTCCTTATTTAAGTAATTAGATAACTTAATAATTCTTAATGCAAATTCGTAGGATTTATACTGAACTGTATTTTGACTCATTTTCAATTATCCACTTTCAATTCTTAATTTTTAAGTTGATCCTTCTGGTTTGGCCATTTGACCTTTTGGACGTTCAATGAGCATTTCTTCGAGTGGTGCTCCAGCAGGAATCATCGGGAACACGTTGTCAGTTTTGAGACACTCAGCATTAATAAGCACTGGACCATCGTTATAATCGAGGGCTTGTTGTAATACTTTTCTTACATCTACTGGACGCTTGATATTAAAACCTTTTACTCCGTACGCTGCTGCAAGCTTAACAAAATCTGGGTTGCCTTCTAAATCTACACCTGATTTACGGTCATCAAAGAATAGCTCTTGCCATTGTCTAACCATACCGAGGTAGTGATTGTTAAGAACAAGAATCTTAATCGGTAATTTATGAATAGCCGCTGTAGCCAATTCACAGAGAGTCATCTGAAAACCTCCATCACCTACCACACAGGCTACAATCTTATCTGGACAAGCAAAAGCTGCGCCAATAGCCGCAGGAAAACCAAATCCCATAGTCCCCGCTCCACCTGAGCTAAGCCATTCAAAAGATTGATGGTTTTTATAAAACTGAGCGGCCCACATCTGATGCTGGCCTACGTCTGTCGACATAATGGCTTTACCCTCTGTGAGCTGATAAAACTCATCTATCACTTGCTGCATTTTAAGGCCACCTTGTTTTTTATAATTAAGTGGGTATTTTTTCTTATAGCCGTTGAGATGTTTGAGCCACTCTTGAGTTTCAAGTGGCTTAATTTTCTTATTGATAGCTTGTAACGATGCCTTAGCGTCACCAATAATAGCAACATCAACTTCAATCATTTTATTAATTTCAGCGGCATCAATATCAAAATGAATTTTCTTAGCATTGCGACAAAACATCTCAGTCTTACCTAAAATACGATCATCAAAACGTGAACCAATATTAATAATTAAATCACATTCAACTACAGCTTTATTCGCATAAGCCGTGCCGTGCATACCTAACATACCTAAGGCTAATTCATGAGTTTCAGGGAACACACCCTTACCTAAGAGAGTACTAGTCACTGGACAACCCAATGTCTCAGCAAATTCCATAAGCTCTTTATCTGCACGTGCTATCATAGCACCTTGACCTGCTAAGATAAGCGGTCTTTTAGCCTCTTTGATTAACTCAATAGCTTCATCAATTTTTGACTCATCAATATTGAAGGCCTTTTCTGGATGGTACCCAGGTAAATTAATTTCTGCATCTAATGAGCCTGTGAATTCTCCTTGGGTGATATCTTTAGGCAAATCAATCAATACAGGACCAGGTCGACCAGTAGTCGCAATATGGTAAGCCTCTCTTGCTATACGTGGAATATCATTTGTATTTTTCACCAAATAGTTGTGCTTAACTACTGGCAAACTAATACTAAATGTGTCTGCCTCCTGAAAAGCATCCTTACCTAACATCCATGTCACTTGCTGACCAGAGAGCAAAATCATTGGCACAGAATCCATCTGAGCTGTCATTAACCCTGTAATCGTGTTCCCCACACCAGGTCCTGATGTCACTAGTACAGCAGCAGGTTTACCTGTAGCACGAGCGTAACCATCAGCCATGTGTGTAGCGCCTTGCTCGTGACGACTTAAAATAAACTTAAGATTAGTGTCTGTAGTTTCAAGAGCATCAAAAATAGGTAGAGCTGCCCCCCCAGAGTATCCAAAGATATACTCAATTCCTAAACTGTTGAGTGTTTTCAATAATGCTTGTGCGCCGTCTAAATTCATAAAATGTAGTTAATTCCACCAAACCTTACTTTTTAAATTAAAAAAAATCAACAAAATTAACTAAAAAACATCAAACATTAATTTTTAACCTGTATTAAAAATAACAAAAACAACTAAAAAACCTCAAACACTCCTATCTCAAAAAACAACTAGACAGAAATACTACTGCTGTTATGATACTTCAAATTACTTCTAGGTAATTTAACTTAAGAATATTAATTATGATGAATGAATTAGCAAAAAGTGACAAAAGTTTCGTAGCCGCCTTATTACTCTGTATCTTTCTAGGCTCTATTGGTGTGCACCGTTTCTATGCGGGCAAAGTTGGAACAGGCATCCTTATGATTGTGACTTTTGGAGGAATGGGTATATGGACTCTAATTGACCTTATTCTTATTATTGTAGGCAAGTTTACTGACTCCACGGGCAAAGTCATTAAAAACTAAGCCACTTTAATCTCCAAAACTTTAACAAATACAGTATAAGTCATTCATACTGTATTTGTTTTATTTAAAGAGCTTTATAATCTAAAATACAAACTATTGCCCCGCAAATAGAAGTCACTATTATTGAAAAAGTTCTGGTTGCTCCTGCCTTAAGCCACTCGGTATCTGCAAACCAAATTTTTCATAGGCTGCAGGCATCGCGACGCGCCCTCGAGGCGTGCGCTTGATGAATCCTTTCATCATAAGAAATGGTTCATTAACCTCCTCAATAGTAGAGCTCTCCTCACCTAGTGCCATGGCCAAGGTATTAAGCCCTACAGGTGAACCATTAAACTTATGGATGAGAGCCTCTAAAATCTGTTTATCCATTTCATCTAACCCATCTTCATCTATATCAATCATCTGCAGAGCTGCAATCGCCACAGGTTGATCAATAATCCCCGCCGCTCTAACCTGAGTATAATCTCTCACCCAACGCAGTAAATTATTAGCGATACGTGGTGTGCCACGTGAGCGCAGAGCTATTTCTTTAGCTCCTTCTGGCAGTAGCTCAACCCCTAGCAAAGTAGATGAGCGTAATAATATTTGGCTTAATGACTCAATGTTGTAATAATCCATCCGATTGAGTAAACCAAATCTGGAGCGAAGCGGTGCTGTCAATGACCCCGAACGTGTGGTCGCACCCAGTAAAGTAAACTTAGGTAATTTTAACTCAACTGATCGAGCAGAAGGACCACTATCAATCATGATATCTAATTTATAATCCTCCATAGCTGGATATAGATACTCTTCAATCGCTGGATGCAGCCTATGAATCTCGTCAATAAAGAGGATATCACCCTTGGTTAGGTTGGTTAACACACCCGCTAAATCTGCCGCTTTGTCTATTTGAGGGCCTGATACTGTATGTAAATTAGCGCCTACAGTTTGAGCAATAATTGTCGCTAGTGTTGTTTTACCTAACCCAGGAGGCCCACATAATAAAATATGCTCTAATACATCCTCACGATGTTTGGCCGCTTCTATCATGAGTAACAAGCGCTCAACGACCTTGTCTTGCCCTGAAAAACCTACAAAATCCTTAGGTCTTAGAGATTGTTCTAGATCTATATCTGGTTCATCAAAGTGCCCTGAAACATCATCATTAATCATGGCGAGATTATTTCATATTAAAAAAGACTTGTCGAGCTAAGAACTTTTTGCTTAAATTCGCGTCCGCTCATTCCACTTAGACCCTAAGTCAGGAATAAAATTGTATTTGATCCATCCTATTATGAAAGTTCTTTCTTCACTCGCTTCAGCAAAAAAGCGTCACTCAGACTGCCAAGTTGTTAAACGCAAAGGCACTCTTTATGTTATTTGTAAAACTAATCCTCGTTTCAAAGCGAGACAAGGCGCTACCCGCGGTACTCGTTTGAGTAAAAAAGGTGTTAAATAAGCTCTTAATTGCTTAATCAAAAAAACCTCATGATTGATTGACCATTGGTCTTCTCAGCATGAGGTTTTTTTTATCTAAGGTTACTCTATTAGACTCTTAAAAATTTTATGATTTATTATATCTGTTACAGCGCGATTATTTTGTGCCTGTGCGGTTATGGAGCGCATCGTTTTTTGATGCTCTATCTTTATTTTAAGCATAAAAATTATATGCCTCAGCCTCAATCTAATTTTGCTGAGCTCCCTAAGGTCACCGTACAGCTCCCTATTTTTAATGAGCAGCATGTTACTGAGCGCCTCTTACAAAAAGTCAGCGAAATAGATTATCCCAAGGATAAGTTACACATCCAAATCCTTGATGACTCTACCGATGAGACTCAAGAAATAGCTCAAAACAAAGCCAAGGAGTTAAATGCTCTAGGTTACCATGTAGATTACCACCACCGCACTAACCGCACAGGTTTCAAAGCGGGAGCCTTAGAAAACGGACTCAAATACACCGATGCTGAATACTTGTTAATTTTAGATGCTGATTTTAGCCCTCAAGCGTCCTTGTTACAAGAAACCATTCACTACTTTACCAACCCAAATTTAGCGGTTGTGCAAACCCGTTGGGGACATATTAACCGCAACTACAATCTACTCACCCGCATTCAAGCCATACTCCTTGATGGGCACCTGCAAATCGAACAAACAGCACGTTGCCGCAGTGGCCGATTTTTTACCTTTAATGGGACTGCTGGCATCTGGAGAAAACAAGCGATCGAAGACGCTGGCGGCTGGGAGCATGACACCCTAACTGAGGACATGGATTTAAGCTATCGCGCTCAGCTTAAAGGTTGGAAATTCCTCTTCTTAAATCACATAGAAACACCAGCTGAATTACCACCTGATGTAAATAGTTTTAAGAGCCAACAACACCGCTGGGCAAAAGGCGCTATTCAATGCTGCCTTAAAATTTTACCAACTATTTGGAAGAGCAAAGCACCCTTCTTTGTCAAACTAGAAGCGACTAGCCATCTCACTTCTAATTTTGCCTATTTACTACTACTGCTTTTAGCTGTTCTGCTGAACCCTGGATTCGATAGCCCAGAAATACCTACATGGTTAGATATCCTTATGCAGGTCGTTATTTATAGTCTAGGAACTATATCCCTTATTTCTTTCTACCTTATTTCTCAATTACAACTCAACAAAGGCTCTGTATTATCCTTTTTCATTAAACTCCCTTTGCTTATGGGTGTCGGTGTAGGCATGTCCATCAATAATGCTAAAGCCGTTTTAGAAGCTGTATTTCACCAGCATAGCAGCTTTGTTAGAACCCCTAAATATTGCATTTCTCACGACAGCAGTATTCCTGTCAAAAAAATACTCTACCGCCCTATTAAATCATTCACCGTTGTTTTTGAAATACTCTTTGGTTGTTATTTTACCTTTTTAGTGAGTCACTTTCTTGGTAACCATAATTATGTAGGGGCTATCCTCTTAGGCATCTTTCCTATTGGTTTCTTCTATATCGCTTTTAATTCTTTGTTCCCTAATTTATTTACTGCTCATCATTGTAGTAAAAACACATAAACTCAGAATAAATTGTACTAAGAAACCAATCTTTAGTATAACTTGCCATAGCTAACAACAGCTCTATGTCAACTACTCTGCCGCATAAAAAATCACGTATTTTAAAACGCTTAATTAAATGGGCGTTCATGGTTGGTATGCTAGTAGCTTTAGTCGTTATCGCCTATATCTATATCCAACTAAAACCCTATTGGGAGCGTGCCGAAGGCTATGATTTATCCCTAATAAATAATATTGAGCTTCCTAGTATTATTTATGACAAAAATGGCGAAGAATTAGGACGTATTTTTGTTGAGAACAGAAGTCCAGTAAAACTCAAAGATGTTAATCAAAAATTCATCCAATCTCTCATCGCTGGTGAAGATCAACGTTTTTACGAGCATGACGGCATTGATTACATCGGCTTACTAAGGGTCGCTTACCTTTACATCAAAGACAAAGAAGTCACCCAAGGCGGCAGTACTCTCACTCAGCAACTCGCCAAAAATGCCTACCGTCTCCCCGAAGAAGCTAAAGAACGTGGAGAAAATCAATTCCAAAGAAAATTAGTCGAGCTCTTCCTTGCTAGACGCATCACGAAGCAATTCACCAAAGACCAAGTTTTAGAATTCTACCTCAACCGAATTATTTTTGGTTCAGGTTATTACGGTATTCGTAGTGCTTCACTAGGGTATTTTGGCAAAGAACCTAGCGAACTCAACTGGCAAGAATCAGCAAGTCTCGTTGGCACCATTAAAAACCCCAGCGCCTTTGGCCCTACACGCAAAAGACACATATCTGCCCGTGAACAAGTGTTCAAGCGCCTCAGAGATGAATCCATCATCGACCAAGACCTCTACCAAGAGCTCAAAGATTCACCACACACTCTCAACCGCAAACCTCTCAAGAGACAGACCTCACACCTCTACGTACAAATCCTCAAAGAGCTCGAATCCAAAATTACCAACCAAGAGTTTACCCAAGGAGGCTTCCACATCTACACCTCCATTGACAAAGAGCTCCAAGACCTCGCCCAAAAAACACTACAGCAACACCTCCTGTCTATAGAGCAGACAGCTAATTACAGGCATCCTCTCTACCAAAACCATTCAAGCGACCAAATCCCTAAATATCTACAAGGCTCTATTCTGATTAAAAACGACCAAACTGGAGAAATCATCACCTATATAGGCGGACGAGATTTCAACCACTCGCAGTATGACTTCATCGAATCAGGCAAACGCCCACTGGGCACAGCGTTTATCCCGTTTATTTATGCTGCCTACCTTAAGGATGGAGGCCATCTGAACGAGCGTGTGATTGACGAGCCTTTGGACAACCGTTTTATTGGTATTCATGACGGCAAAGGTATTTTAGGAGCTTGGGGACAAGAGCAGGCGCAATCCCTATATCAAGGCAACATCTCTTTGTATCATTCACTCATCCAATCCAAAATCAACCCTACAGTTACTCTAGGTATCGAGCATGGCGTCTCTAACATACTCAAACAGAGCTCTGGCTGGGGGTTTGACTTCTCAAACCTAAGCGCAGAAGAGCAAAACCTGCCTAAATGGCTCTCTGGACAATACCCAACATCATTGACTCAAGCCCTAAACCGTTACCAGGCTCTACTCACACCGCAAAACCCGATTAAAAATGAATCTATCATCAACCAAATTCATAACAGCCAACACCAAGTCATCTATAAAAAAGAACGCTTAAATACTGCAGAGCCTAGTCACATCTCTCACCCACTACACTTAGTCTCGACCCAACTCAAACAAGCTCTCTATGACCAAGTATTTCACCCACACGGCTACCTCAAAGAATGGCAAGAGTTATGGAACCCTTACAAAAACCAAGACTTATCAGTCAAAACCAGCACAACAGCCAACTTTAGCGATGCTTGGACTATCGGCTCTCTTGCTCCCTATAGCTGTGGTATTTGGGTTGGCTTTTTTAACGGCAATCAAACTATCTACCCCAATGCCTTTGGCAAAGATTTGTCCGGCCCTATCTGGAACACACTCATGCAACACATGGCAAAAAACTACAGTATCAACCCACGCAGCATTGATTACGACAATAGAACGACCATCTGCTCCAGAACCAGCTTACCTACATCGAATGTCAGTTTTCAAAACCAAATTTGCCGAGCCTGCCAACAACAAGGCTTTGAATCTCCCAACTACGCTTTCTACGCCCCCAAGGCTAGCTCACAAAATTCACAATCCTCCGCAAGAGCCTCACTCAAAGAATGCCAGGGAGACATCATAGACCGTAACAACCAAGCCTTATCATTCTACCGCCTCGATTTTATCAACGAGCAACTTGTTAATGACACCAAACAATCCAAAACAGCCACCAGCTACCTACCTTACGCTATACAAGTTCCTTTACTTAAAGGCAAAGACCCCTACCTAGCCCAAACCAACATTCCCAATTTAAATATCCTAAGAAACCCTCAGTCACAAAACCAAACCAAAACTCAGTCAGACACCCAAGCCTCTGACATCCTCATCGAATCACCCTTTTCTCAAGAAGCTGTCTTCCAAGATGATATCGAAAGCATCAAGCTTAAAACCCAAGACCTCAGACCTTTTTAACGCTTTTAAAAGACTTTTTTGCAGCACCGTAATCACCCATGAGTTCGACACAATCCATCCTCATTACAGGAGGTCACGGCTTCTTAGCCCAGAGCATCAACCAACATTTCAGTCAACTGGGGCATCAGGTGCACGCACCCAGCAAACATGAGCTCAATGTCACATCAAAAGAACAGACCCAGAGCTACATCAAACAACTAGACAACCTCGATTTATGTATCATCAATGCTGGCGTCACCATCGACAAAATCCTCCACAAACAAGACAGCCAATCATGGGATCACAGCTACCAGGTCAACCTCAAAGGAGCCTTTCTCAGCGCACAATCCTGCCTACGTAAATTACTCAAATCCAAACAAGGAGGTCACATCATCTTCCTCTCTAGCTACTCAGCCATACACCCACCACTAGGGCAGGCTAATTACAGCGCCCACAAAGCCGCCCTACTAGGCCTCAGCAAAAGCATAGCCAAAGAATACGGCAACAAAGGCCTACGTAGCAACTGCGTCTTCCCGGGCTTTATTCCAAGCCCACTCACCAAGCACCTCAGCCCAGAGCGCGAGCAAGCCATCCTAGAGCAACACCAGCTCAAACAATTCAACACCGCAGACAACGCGGCCAAATTCATCGCTCATCTACACCTAGAGCAACCCTATATATCTGGACAAACCTTCCAGCTTGACAGCAGGCAGAGCTAATAAACTGTCTACTCAAGAGGTCATGGCAACTACTCTCTATTGAGTAAGCCACCTAAGATGCCTGCACCTTCGCCAGCTTCTGGACGATTCCAAGGCACATTGCTCTCATCCGTAGTTGGAGTGCGCGCTTTATAAGTAGGCTCCCTAGTAGAAGCACAACTCACCAACGCCAACAAACCCACAACCAAAGACACAACTAACAACATCGATTTCATAAAAGTGACTATAAAAAACAACAACAAGTTAGTAAAGTTTAAACAACCAGATTAAACACAGCTAGCTGACCCTCAAGAATCACAAAATTATCTGTCAAATCAAAAATCAAAGGACCGACCCCCAAGAAGCTTAAAGGTTTTAGGAATTAAAACCTACTCATAATGAGTCCAAACACTAATGACCTTAACAAGTTTATCTTTCTCTACAATTTGATAAACAAGCCTGTGTTGTATATTGATTCTTCTTGAGTATAAGCCTTTTAAATTTCCCACTAAAGCCTCATAAGAAGGAGGTGTTTGATAAGGGT
>JGI20154J14316_10002797_pt1 | contig 14417 bp, 8 predicted proteins | sample COG_04_FD_14316 | JGI IMG/M metagenome (IMG submission 14316) | reverse complement strand
TATAACCCTAAGAGTGATGAAAGCCTGGAGTTCTTTAAAATCGTGCAAAACAAGCTCCACTACGCTGCCCACGGTCACACTGCTAGTGAGGTCATCTACCTACGAGACGACATCGCTGACATCCTCAGCCGCAGTCTAGGGCAGCACCAATAGCAAACCAACGCAGAACTGAGCGTATAGACTACTGTTCACTTTTAGTTATTAACTCTTCGTTTTTAGAGGGTGGCGAGTTCCTGCGGGGGTTACATGCTACATTGCCCACATGAACAAAAAACCATCTGCCATCACAAGGTACAAAAAACACTCAGACGCCTGTTACCTAGAGAAATTCAGCACAGACTTCCCCAACGTCACCTTCAAGGCAGCCACCACCACCGCAAACGGCAGTCCAGAAAAATTAACAGACCTCATACCTAAAATATTGGGTGATACCAACGTAGAGCGCGTACCTTACGAGGAGTATATCAGCATAGAGCCTAATAGAATACCTCTCATCTACGCAGCAGCTTACTTTTCTACAATATCATCAGAAACCATAGAAACACTAGAACAACAAGAAGGACAGCACCTAGCTATTTACAGCAAAAGCCCTCTAAGTGGCACTGTTTTTGGCATCGAAATCTACCAAATCATAAAAGGCAAAAGAACCTTATGCTATTCCTACAGAAACATCACAAAAGAAGAAAAATAATAATCCTTTCAACTAATGTTAATTATAAATAATTATTTTACTAGCTAGAGAGTTGACCTCATTGGAGCGGGGGTTTAGAGTTTTGGAGGAAAAATATATTTAAAATAAAGATATTTAATTAGAACTATTTAGAGACAAAAAAAGCGACTCCGAAGAGCCGCTTTGAGTGTTTTCACAACGGAATTATCCTTATTGCGAATTGCTTCAAATGTATACAACAAATATTATGTAAATTAAAAAAAGTCAACTTTTAAAATATAACCTTATAAAAAATAAAAATATGAAACGTATCTTAGGATTAGATTTAGGCACTAATAGTATTGGTTGGGCAGTAGTCAATGAAGCAACGGCAGAAGGGGAAAAATCTCAAATTATTAAGGCTGGCGTAAGGGTAATACCTCTTACAGTTGATGAGCAAATTAATTTTGAAAAGGGAGCTTCATTTTCAGTTAACCAAGCTCGCACAGATAAACGTAGCGCAAGAAGAGGGCTACAACGTTATAAATTACGCAGGAAAAAATTAATAAAAACATTAATAGATCACAAAATATTAGCAGAAGATACTGTTTTAGCGGAGCATGGAAAAAATTCAACTTATCAATTATGGGAATTAAGAGCCAAAGCCGCGGAACAACAAATACCACTAGAAGACTTTGCAAGAGTGCTATTAGCTATTAATAAAAAAAGAGGTTATAAGAGTAATCGAAAAGCTAAAGGTCAAGATGAAGGGCAAATCATTGATGGCATGGAAATAGCCAAGATACTCTATGAGAAAAACTTAACGCCAGGTGAATATGTAGCCAGTTATCTATCTGAAAGTAATAAGTATGTGCCAGATTTTTATCCTTCCGATTTAAATCATGAATTTGATAAAATTTGGAATTTTCAGCAGAGATTTTACCCCAATCAACTTACAGAAACTTTAAAAGAAGAGTTAAAAGGTAAAAATAAAACGCAAACTTGGGCAATATTAAAGTCTCCCTTGAATTTAGTAGGAATTCCAATAAAAGACACTCAAGGGAAAGTACTTAAAGGTTTTAACTTTAAATTAGCAGAATATAATTTAAGAAAACTAGCACTCACAGAGCAGATAGAACCTGAGTCACTAGCTATCGTATTACAAAATATTAACGCCCAATTAAAAAGCACCAGTGGCTATTTGGGCGATATGAGTGATAGGAGTAAGTCATTATACTTTAATAACCAAACCATAGGTCAACAGAATTACAAACTATTGCAGCATAACAGACATACCAAGCTCAAAGGTAAAGCCTTTTATCGCCAAGACTATTTAGATGAATTTGACAAAATATGGTCAACACAAAGCCAATATTACCCTGAGATACTAACTCAAGACCTAAAAACTCAAATAGGAGAAATCACTATTTTTCACCAACGACCATTACGCTCTCAGAAGGGGTTAATTAGTGTGTGTAGCCTAGAAGGAAAATTACAAGAGCTAACGAGTAAGCGCACTCAAAACCCTTACAAAAAATTAATAGGACCCAAAGTTATCGCTAAATCCAACCCATTATTTCAGCAGTTTAAATATTGGCAAATACTCAATAATTTAGAAATAAGAAACAAGCAAACAAGGGAAGTACTAAAAATTAATGAGTTGGATGATGATGAGCTAACTCTGCGAAACATACTCGCCTCTGAGCTAGATATAAAAGGCAAGCTTACAGCTGCACAGGTATTAAAAGTATTAGTGTTAAAAGACTCTAAAAAGTGGGAATTAAATTATAAAGAAGGAATAGAAGGCAATCGCTATAACGGAGCTCTTTATGAAGCTTATGGAAAAATAATAGAACTCACAGATCAGGTGGTGGATTTTAAAAAGCCAGCTATTTCAATTAAAGAGCAGCTGACTCAAGCATTTATTAATTTAGGTATTAATTCAGAGATATTAACCTTTGATGCTTATTTAGAAGGTCAAAACATAGAGCAACAACCTGCTTGGCAGTTGTGGCATTTATTATACTCGTATGAAGGAGACAATTCATCGAGTGGTAACGATGCGCTATATCAGCAATTAAAAGCTAAATTTGGCATTAAGCGTGAGTACGCAGAAATCTTAGCGACAGTTCATTTAGAAGACGACTACGGCAGCATCAGTGCTCGCGCCATACGCAAAATATTACCTCATTTAAAAGCAGGAGATAATTATGCCGATGCATGTGCCAAGGCAGGTTATAATCATTCTAATTTTTTGACAAAAGAGGCCAATAAAGCAAGAGAACTAAAAGACGAGTTAGAATTATTACCTAAAAATAGCTTAAGAAACCCTGTAGTTGAGAAAATCCTTAATCAAATGATTAATGTGGTTAATCAAATTACAGAGACCTATGGTAAGCCTGATGAGATTAGGATAGAACTAGCCAGAGAGCTTAAGAAATCAGCTGCAGAAAGAGAGTCGCTCACAAAAGTAATCAATGAGGCAACCAAAAAGCACGACAAGATTAGAGAAAAGATTGCCAAATTACCTCAATTTACAGGAGGAGTACGGATAACTCGTAATGACATCATACGTTATAAATTATGGGAAGAATTAATAACCAACGGTAATAAAACTCTATATTCAGATACCTATATCGCCGAAGAAGAGTTGTTTAGTAAACGTTTTGATATAGAACATATTATACCAAAAGCCTTAGTATTTGATGATTCTTTTTCTAATAAAACCTTGGAACTAAGGAACGTCAACCAAGAAAAATCTAGCCAAACAGCTTATGACTTTGTATCTGAGAAATCTATGAGTGAACTCAAAGATATAGATAGTTACGAGCAAACTATTATATCGCTTTATAACAAAGGTGTAATTACCAAAGCAAAGCATGACAAATTACTCAAACCTGCTCACAAATTAGAAGACGGCTTTATTGAGAGAGATTTGCGTAATACCCAGTATATCGCAAAAAAAGCCCAAGAAATACTTACGGAAATAGTCAGAGATGTTATCCCTACTACGGGTACAGTTACTGATAGATTGCGTGATGATTGGCAACTCATTAATGTTCTTAAGGAATTAAATTGGAACACTTATGACCAATTAGGGCTAACCCACGAAGAATTGACTAAGGAAGGTCAAAAAATCAAGCAAATCACAGACTGGACTAAGCGTAATGACCAAAGGCATCACGCCATGGATGCTATTACAATAGCATTTACTAAGCGCGCCTATATACAATATTTTAACCACCTAAACGCTAGAAGAGGCGAGTTTTCTAAAAGCAACAAACAAGCAAAGATTTATATTCTAAACGGTAAAAACCTAGATGCACAACAACTGCATCAGCATATTTTTGCTATTGAACAAAAATACACTTATATCAACGACAATGGTAAGAGGAGTATTAAACCTCCAATGCCGATTGCAGATTTACGTCATGCATTCAAAACCGAGCTAGAAAGTATCCTTGTGTCCTATAAAGCTAAAAATAAAGTAGTCACAAAAAATACAAATATAACTAAGAAAAAGCAGGGTAAGAATAAACAAAAAACACTCACCCCAAGAGGGCAACTACACAAAGAGACAGTCTATGCAAAAGGCAAGCATTACATCACCAAAGATGAGAAAATAGGAGTCAAATTTGACACAGATAAAATAGCATTAGTAGCAAACCAACGAGAGAGGCAAGCACTTAGCCTGAGACTGCAAGAGTATGATAATAACCCCAAATTAGCCTTTACAGGTAAAAATGCACCAAGCAAAAACCCAATTTACCTAGACGATGCAAAAACTCAACTATTAGCAGACAAAGTAAAACTCGCATGGTTAGAAACCCGCTATACGATTAGAAAATCAATAGACAAAGACTTAAAAATAGACAAAGTCATAGACAAACGCATCCAATCCATCTTGCAACAGAGACTAGAAGACAATGATAGCAAGGCAGACAAGGCATTTGCTAACTTAGAGGACAACCCTATTTGGCTTAATGAAGCCCAAGGCATCCAAATCAAAAAAGTCACTATAAGCGGTGTTAGTAATGCAGAGCCCTTACATTTTAAACATGACCACCACGGAGAATTAATTGTTGATAGTTATGGAGACCCAATCCCTGTCGATTATGTACAAACAGGTAACAACCACCATGTAGCCATTTACGTAGATGAGCAAGGGAGCTGGCAAGAGAGGGTTGTATCTCATTACCATTCTGTACAAAGAGCTGCAGATAATAAATTAGCAGTAGATACAAATTACAAACAAGCTCAAGGTTGGAGCTTTCTATTTAGTATGAAACAAAACGAGATGTTTGTATTTGCTAACGAGCAAACAGGGTTTAATCCTCATGAGATTGATTTATTAGACCAAGCAAACTATGCAGTCATCAGCCCTAACTTATATAGAGTTCAAAAAATTGCAGCTAGCGGACAATATGATTTTAGACATCATTTAGAAACTGTTGTACAACGCAAAACCAAAGAAGGAGCTAATGTGAATGAAAAACCTTTGAGAGATATCATTTGGAAAAGGTTTCAGAGTTTGACTTCATTAGAAGAATCTTTACCAGTCAAACTTCGTACCAACCATTTAGGTCAAATCGTCCATGTAGGAGAGTATTAATTCAGCTTCACTAACTATATGCTCAAGCGCACCATATATATAGGCAACCCTTCTTATTTACGTCTTGAGCATCAACAGCTGTATGTCAAGTGCGCCAAGACGCAAGAATTAAGAGGCTCAATCCCCATAGAGGACATAGGGATTCTACTCCTTGATCACCCTCAAATTACCATCACGACTAAGGTATTAGATAAACTTATGCAACACACTGTAGCGGTGATTAACAGCGATGCTAAGCACCTTCCTAATGGGCTTATGTTGCCTCTGCAGGGGCACAGCGAGCTGACTCAGCGCTGGCATTATCAAATAGAAGCAAGCCAACCACTCAAAAAGCAACTATGGAAACAAACCGTGATTGCTAAAATAGAGAACCAACGTAACCTATTAGCATTAAACCAGCAAGAGGCCACTCCCATGAACCTCTATTTAAAGCATGTCAATTCAGGTGATGAGGGTAACATGGAAGGTAAGGCTGCTAAACACTATTGGAAACATATCTTTGAGGGCTTTACTCGCGACAGAGCAGGGAGCGCTCCTAACAATATGCTCAATTTTGGTTATGCTATTTTACGTAGTATCGTGGCGAGAGCCTTAGTGAGTAGTGGTATGTTGCCTGCGCTAGGCATATTTCATAGTAACAAATACAACCCTTATTGCTTAGCCGATGATATAATGGAGCCATACCGCCCCTACGTAGATAAAATGGTGCTAGACTATTTAAAACAGCACTACAACCCTAGTACTGAGTCAGAGCTACCTACAGAATTAACCACGCAGGTCAAATCCTATTTACTAGGTATAGCCACTCAAGATGTGCTAATAGATGACCTACAACGACCTCTGATGGCAGCAGTCACCACAACTACAGCCAGTTTGCAGGCATGTTTTAAGGGTAAAAGGCGTCAGATTAGTTACCCGCAATTAACTCAACTAGAGAATAATGAGTGAGCAACGCTATAGCGCCTATCGAGTTATGTGGATTCTTGTGTTTTTTGACCTACCAACAGAGACTAAATCTGAGCGTAAAGCCGCACAGAAATTCCGTAATAACTTGCTAGATGATGGGTTTACTATGTTTCAATACTCGATATATCTTAGACACTGTGCCAGTAGAGAGAATGCAGAGGTACATAACCAACGAGTCAAATCAATGTTACCTCAATATGGCAAGGTCTGTATCTTACAAATAACAGACAAGCAGTTTGGCAATATGCAGAACTACTACGGGCGCAAAGCTCAACCAGAGCCCCAAGCAGGCGCTCAATTAGAATTGTTCTAGCACTAGCTAGATCCCAAAAAGGTACAAAAAATTAACAGAATAACGACTATATGAGTTATTTTTTATATCCTAACAATCCTACTAAACCTTTACTGTTAAAGGCTTAGTAGGATTGAGGATGAGACTTATCACAGTATGAATACATTTGAAAGCAATTCACAACTGCAGGGTTTGTTTTGTTGAGCAATGCTCTGATGAGACTTATCACAGTATGAATACATTTGAAAGCAATTCACAACAGAGAAAGACTTTGAAAGAAAATCTTTGTTGATGAGACTTATCACAGTATGAATACATTTGAAAGCAATTCACAACTGTATTTGTCTAATTAATTTAGGTTCATAGGATGAGACTTATCACAGTATGAATACATTTGAAAGCAATTCACAACAGCCCACCAGCCAACAGAAAAAGGAGTAGAGATGAGACTTATCACAGTATGAATACATTTGAAAGCAATTCACAACATATTGCCCATGTTCGTTTTTCTCTAACCAGATGAGACTTATCACAGTATGAATACATTTGAAAGCAATTCACAACAAGAAAGCTATAAGTAAAAATTTATTAGCTGATGAGACTTATCACAGTATGAATACATTTGAAAGCAATTCACAACAGAACAATTCAAAACTATATGAAATAATAAGATGAGACTTATCACAGTATGAATACATTTGAAAGCAATTCACAACCTAGCCTCTGCCAAAGTAACGTAACTATTTGATGAGACTTATCACAGTATGAATACATTTGAAAGCAATTCACAACATGCATTAAAGATTGAACCATTGTTCTCATGATGAGACTTATCACAGTATGAATACATTTGAAAGCAATTCACAACAGCCATTAACTGTGATAGGTAATTGTAATGGATGAGACTTATCACAGTATGAATACATTTGAAAGCAATTCACAACGGGAAATATGGCAAAAACTTCTAACAGGTGGATGAGACTTATCACAGTATGAATACATTTGAAAGCAATTCACAACTCTACTGAAAGCGAAGTGATGCAACTCTAAGATGAGACTTATCACAGTATGAATACATTTGAAAGCAATTCACAACTACTAATAAACGGTAATGAAAATTAAACTAGATGAGACTTATCACAGTATGAATACATTTGAAAGCAATTCACAACTAAAGGTCAGCTCGAATGGGTAACTAAGCGGATGAGACTTATCACAGTATGAATACATTTGAAAGCAATTCACAACAAATAATAGTAATGAAAAGACTCATCATCTGATGAGACTTATCACAGTATGAATACATTTGAAAGCAATTCACAACTCTTTTGCTGTAAGCGCTCCTACTATCGTGGATGAGACTTATCACAGTATGAATACATTTGAAAGCAATTCACAACGCCTTTTCTCTAACCACTGTTTGCTGATTAGATGAGACTTATCACAGTATGAATACATTTGAAAGCAATTCACAACTCTAACTGTTAAAACATAGTCATCAAGTAAGATGAGACTTATCACAGTATGAATACATTTGAAAGCAATTCACAACCCTTTTTTGAAAACCACTTTCAAAAACTACGATGAGACTTATCACAGTATGAATACATTTGAAAGCAATTCACAACTGTGTAACCTAGCTTATTGTCAACCTTTTAGATGAGACTTATCACAGTATGAATACATTTGAAAGCAATTCACAACGCAGCCTTTCTGAACACTGGAAAGGTTTTGATGAGACTTATCACAGTATGAATACATTTGAAAGCAATTCACAACAAGCTTTAAAGGTTATTATTGACAAACTAAGATGAGACTTATCACAGTATGAATACATTTGAAAGCAATTCACAACTACTTATTTGCGTACTCCTTGCTCATGACTGATGAGACTTATCACAGTATGAATACATTTGAAAGCAATTCACAACTACGAATGGCTATTAGCTAACTACGCTAAAGATGAGACTAAGCATAACATTATTGCTGAAATAACCTTTAAACATGAGGTTAAGGTTGAAGATATTGCTAAGGCACTTGAAGTTACAACCAAAACAGCTCGAGATAACTTACAAGCTCTATGCTCATTGAAGATTTTAGAGCGTGTAAGTGAAAAACAAAGAGATAAAAATGCTATTTATCGCTTTATAAAAGATTAAATAAAGTTTGTTATAAGTGTCATGGCTTGCCCTTGTATAATATACATTTTTTATTTTAAGGGAAATTGTAGGTAAAATAAGAGAAGTTAATTATAGCCCTTGTAATGTCTGAACTATAAGGATTTATAATAAAAAAAACAGTTAAGGGAAATCACCTATGTATTAAGAAACACTCAAATATGTCCACTGAATCCGAACAAGTTCTCGAAAATAATCTGCTTACTCAGCTCCAGTCTCTGGGATGGGATAGGGTGTCCATCACTGATGAGGCGTCGCTAGTTACTAATCTCAAGGCTCAGCTAGAGATTCATAATCAGACTACGCTCTCGGAGCTGGAGTTTAAGCAGGTGCTCAATAAGCTAGCTAAGGGGAGTATATTTCAAAAGGCTAAGACGCTACGTGATCGTGTGCAATACACAAAGGATGATGGTGACACAGGTTATCTCGAGCTGATTAATCAGCTGTATTGGTGTAAGAATCAGTATCAGGTGACCAATCAGATTACACTAGAGGGGACGTATCAGAATCGTTATGATGTGACGCTCTTGGTTAATGGCTTGCCTCTAGTGCAGATTGAACTGAAGCGTCGTGGCTTGGAGATGAAGGAGGCGTTTAATCAGTTTGGGCGTTATGAGAGACATTCGTTTAATGCTGGGTATGGATTGTTTGGCTATTTGCAGATGTGTATTATTAGTAATGGGGTTAATACTAAGTATTTTGCGCATAATAGGGTGACTCGAGATTTCCCTAAGGATTTTAAGCAGACGTTTTTTTGGGCGGGTGAGGATAATAAGAAAATCACTCAGTTGCATGATTTGCGGAGGTGTTCTTAGAGAAATGCCAGCTCTCTAAGATGATTACTAAGTATATTGTGCTTAATGAGAGTAATAAGGCTCTGATGGCTCTGCGTTCGTATCAGTATTATGCGGTTGAACGTATTGTGGAGCAGGTCAAAAATACGCAGAAAAATGGCTATATATGGCATACTACGGGGTCGGGTAAGACGCTGACTAGTTTTAAGGCGGCTCAGATTCTCACGCAGTCACCTACGGTTTCTAAGGTGGTATTTGTGGTGGATCGTAAGGATTTGGATTTTCAGACTATTAAGGAGTTTAATGCTTTTTCTGAGGGTAGTGTGGACGCTACGAATAATACGAGTAAGTTAGTTAAGCAGTTTGCTGATGATACTAAGCTGATTGTGACGACGCTGCAAAAATTAAATACAGCCATCACTAAGTCTAAGCATATTGAGACTATGTCAGCTATGCGCGATGAGTCTATGGTGTTTATCTTTGATGAGTGCCATCGCTCTCAGTTTGGTGATACTCATGGTAGGATTACTCAGTATTTCCCTAAGTTACAGATGTTTGGGTTTACGGGTACGCCTATTTTTGCAGAGAATGCCTCTAAAAATGATTTAGGTAAGCGTACGACTAAGGATCTATTTGGTGAGTGTTTGCATAAGTATGTGATTACTGATGCTATTCGTGATGAGAATGTGCTGAAGTTTTCTGTGGAGTATATAAGAACGTTTAAGCAGAAGGACGAGATAATTGATATTGATGTAGAAGCAATTGATACTAAGGAGGTGATGGAGTCTCCTGAACGACTCAATAAGATTACTGATTATATTATAGCTAATCACGCTAGAAAGACTCATAGCTATGAATTTACGGCTATTATGGCGGTATCAAATATAGAAACACTGATTAATTATTATGAGCTATTTAAGCAAAAATATGAGCAGGGGTTACATCATTTAAAGGTGGCTACTATTTTTTCTTATGGAGCTAATGAGGATGATAGGGAGGTGTATGATGATGTAGATGGTGAGTCTGTGAGTAAGCATAGCCGTGAGAAACTAGATGATTATATAGCTGATTATAATGATGATTACGGGACTAATTGGTCTACGAATAATTTCTACGGCTACTATAAGGATGTAGGAAAGAGAGTTAAGAATAAGGAGATTGATATCTTGCTCGTAGTTAATATGTTCCTCACTGGGTTTGATAGTAAGTTGCTCAATACAATTTATGTAGATAAGAATCTAAAGCATCATGGTTTATTACAGGCTTTTTCTCGTACAAACCGTATTTATGGAACTAAGAAGTCTCAGGGTAATGTAGTATGCTTTAGGAATCTTAAACCCGCGACAGATAAGGCTATTGAGCTATTTGCTAATAAGGATGCAGTTGAAGACATTATTCTAGCTCCATTTGAAAATTATCTAGATAAATTTAATGAAGCTTATCAGGCTCTGTTAGCTATTACACCTACAGTTGATAGTGTTAATGATTTAGAAACCGAGGAAGATGAAGCCGAATTCATCAAGGCTTTCCGTAATTTGATTAGAATTAAAAATATGATGGAGTGCTTTACTGATTTTAGTTTTAAGCGATTACCTCTATCTGAGCAGGAATTTGCTGATTACCGCAGTAAATACCTCGATTTATACGATAAGGTTAAGAGTGATAATCAAAAAGAGGTAGTCTCTATCTTAGATGACTTAGACTTTGAGCTGGAGCTAATGACTCGAGACAAGATTAATGTCAGTTATATTATAGGTCTATTAAGAAACCTTAAGAGTCAAAATCCTCAGGAGCAAGAGAAACAAATTAAACTTATTAATGACTTACTAGACTCTGAAACTCAGCTGAGAAGTAAGCGTGAACTTATTGAGGAGTTTATCGCAGGTCAGCTCCAAGAGTTAAGCTCCGATGACGATATAGCTGTAGTATTTGCTGAGTATTGGGCAGAAAAGAAACAGCAAACCCTAAATGAATTAAGTCAATCAGAGCATCTCGATATACTCGGTTTAGAAAAGGTTTTAGGTGATTATTTATTTACCCAAAAACTACCATTAGGTGATGATGTAATTAAAATAATAAAACCTGAACATAAACCTAAACTTAAAGAACGTAGAGAGGTCTCATCTCGCATTATTAATAAACTCAAAAATTTTGTAGAAACCTTTGAAGATAAAGTTGATTAAGTTCTATTATTCATGGCTTTGCTTCTATGGTGTTGACTTAGGTTTAGGGTTGTTTACTCTGATTTTATAGTTTTTTAATGATGAAGTTTTATTTTATTGGAGTTGGGGGTACGGCGATGGGGTCGGTGGCGATTGCGCTTAAGAATCAAGGGCATGAGGTGTCTGGCTCAGATGAGGCTCTGTATGAGCCGATGCTCGCGCAGTTGCAGAATTCAGGGATTGAGTTATTCGAGGGGTTTGGTGCTGCTCAGGTGCCTACAGATGTGGATGTGGTGGTCATTGGTAATGCGATGAGCCGTGGGCATTGCGAGGTGGAGGCGGTGATGAGTCGCAAACAGTTCTATCTATCCCTACCTGAGACGATGCGCCATTACTTGTTGCAAGGTAAGTCTAATTTGGTGATTACAGGCACGCATGGTAAGACGACGACGACGTCGCTGACGACGTGGTTATTTGAGTATGCGAGTCAAGTTAGTGATTATCCTGCGCCTAATTATATGATTGGTGGTGTGGCTAAGAATATGCAGTACACGGCGCGTTTTAATCCGCAGGCTCAATACACGATTTTGGAGGGTGATGAGTATGATACGGCGTTTTTTGATAAACGCTCTAAGTTCTTGCATTACTTGCCTGAGGCGGTGGTGTTAGGTAATATCGAGTTTGATCATGCGGATATTTATGATGATTTGGAGCAGATTCTTAAGACATTTAGGTATTTGTTGCGTGCGGTGCCGCAAGATGGCTTGGTGCTCGCTAATGGCGATGATGCGAATGTGCTCAATGTGCTAGCTGATAGCTACAGCCCTGTAAAGAAAGTCGGTTTAGGCTCGTCTAATGATGCGGTTATTTCAGGCATTAAGCCCTGTGAGCTTACTAATGAGGCAGGAGTAACGGTTAGAGGAACTCAGTTTAGTTTTGAGGGTGATGTGTATCAGATGAGCTTGCAAGGTGAGTTTAATGTGCGCAATGCCGCTATGGCGATTAGTCTAGCTAAGCATGCAGGGATTGATACAGTTACGATTCAAGCTGGTTTAGCTCAATTTGCAGGGATCGCGCGTAGGCAGGAGCTCAAGGGTGAGGTCAATGGGGTCAAGGTGATTGATGATTTTGCTCATCATCCAACGGCGCTTAAGCAGGCGATTGTGTCGCTCAAGTCAGGGATTGCAGGAGAGGGTAGGCTCGTTGCTATTTTTGAGCCACGTTCGAATACGACTAGGAGAAATATTTTCCAACAGGATTTAGTCGATGCTCTCAAGGATGCCGATGTGCTCTATATGTTAGATATTAAGGATAGTCGTATCACTCAAGAGGAACAGCTCGATACGCAGCAGCTCATTGATGATGTGGCTAAAGCTGGTTGTGAGGCTTATTTAGGAGCCACCGTAGATAGTATGGTTGTGGATATTTGTGCGCAGGCCCAGTCTGGGGATGTACTAGCGGTATTTTCTAATGGGGGTTTTGATGGAATTCATAACAAACTACTAGAAAAACTGGTGTAAAACTGCGCTTTTAGCGATTAAGAGTCCTATCTCACACTGCCGCAATGCTCGATAATCTCTTATTAACTGCGCTTTGCGGTTATTCGATAAACCTCTTACTCATCTAAAATCATCAGTTTTTCAATATTAGTCGGCGCTTTTAGCGATTAAGAGTCCTATTTAGTTGATAAGTTTTTGTAGATTAAAGCGCAATTTGGGGGTGGCTGAGCGTTAGTTTGGTTATGAGAGTCAATACTTTTACTTTGAAATAACTTTGGATTTAATGGTATTTAAGTTATTGTGTGGAAAATAGATTGTAAAAAATGAATTGGTTTTTAGATAATTGGCGTGCTCCGCTTGAAATTGCGATTTTGTGGTGGCTGTTGTATGGATTTTACAAGGGATTTAAATCGACGCGTACGATTCAAGTACTCATGGGGGTAGGGGTGATCGTGCTGATTTGTGTGGTGATTACCTATTGGTTGAAATTTGAGGTGATTGGCTGGCTGTTTACTAAGGGGATTAGTTTCTTGGCGTTTGCTTTGATTGTAATTTTCCAGAATGATATTCGTGGGGCTTTTGCTAGATTGGGGGCTAATCCGTGGTTGCAGTTATTTAATAGGAGTAAACAAGTGGAGTTCCTTGAATTACTCGAAGAGACCGTCAGTGTGCTATCCAAAAAACGTGTTGGAGCACTCATTGCCATAGAGCGTGAAAACCATCTCAAGGATCAAATCGAGACAGGGGTGTTAATTGATGGGGTGTTTTCTAAGGAGTTAATGCTCAATATATTTGCCCCCAAGACAGCTCTGCATGATGGTGGAGTTGTTTTATCTGCGGACAGAGTGGTGGCTGCTGGTTGTATATTCCCGCTTACACATAGAAATATCACAGATAGGATGTTGGGATTGCGTCATAGAGCGGGTCTAGGCATGAGTGAGAATAGTGATGCTTTGGTGATTGTTATTAGTGAGGAAACTGGCAATATCAGTATTTGTATTGAGGGGGAATTAGAGTCATTTGATTCAGCTAAAGATTTTGCAGAGAGAGTGGAGTCATTGTTACTTGGGCACGAAGATGAGCAAAAAGATGCTGATGAGGTTACTCAACAGGATTCAAGCGATGGTGATACTGACGATGATGCAGATGACGATACTGACGATGCCACGGATGATGACAATGAGTCTTTAGAAGATGAAGATTCAGAAGGTAGTTCAGAACAAGTAGTGACTCAAAAACAAGAAAAGGCATGAAAAAACTTAATAT
>JGI20154J14316_10002793_pt1 | contig 14428 bp, 17 predicted proteins | sample COG_04_FD_14316 | JGI IMG/M metagenome (IMG submission 14316) | reverse complement strand
ACTCCATCAACATCAGGACAAGAACCACGCTCACGGGCCAGATGTACAGTAGCAGCTCTAGCTTGAGCTTTGATATGCGTAAACATATCAGTGTTGTAGGACGTAGCCATTGGAGATTCCCAAGGGATACGTGCGCGTTGCAAAGCACTATGGAACCCCATTGCCCCTAGTCCTAAACTTCTCTCTTGTGTCGCACTGTAGATAGCCTTAAACAATTCTTTAGGAGCATTAAAACAGAAGAATGAAATCACGTTATCCAGCATTTCAATCAGGTCAGCTACCATACTGGTATCTTTCCAATGCTCGTAATGTTCTAGGTTCACACTAGATAAACAACACACTGCTGTTCGTTCCTCAGATGTAGGCAAGTGAATCTCATTGCAAAGGTTAGACCCGTGTATCTTTAGACCCTGCTCTTTCATGGCTGGTGGTAGATGCCTGTTGGCTTCATCAATGAAGTTGAGGTATGGCTCACCAGTGCGGAAGCGAGTATCAATCAGACGCTCCCAAAGCCCACGGGCTTGCACAGTTTCACGGACAGTTTTATCAGAAGGGTCAATTAAGTCCCACTGACCATCAGCCATAACCGCATCCATAAATGAATCAGGGATGTTCACAGCGTTGTGTATATTAAACGCTTTGCGATTCGGGTCACCACCTGTGGGTACACGGATGTTAATGAACTCAACTATGTCTGGGTGACTGACATCCATGTATGCAGCATAAGAACCCTTGCGAGTCTTGCCCTGCCTGTACGCAGTCATGTCACTATCGACAGTCTTTAGGAAAGGAATTGGTGAAGGAGCAACGTCACTAACAGAACGGATGTCGCTCCAATGGCCCCCCACTCCGCCACCTTTAACGGATAACCATCGTAGTTCTGACGTATGGTCGATAAGACCACCGAGGCTGTCAGGAACATAACTAAGGAAACAACTAATAGGAAGTCCACGAACCTTCTCTCCTTGCGCTGGGGCATTTGATAATAGTGGGGATGAGAACATGAACCAACCTTTGCTGGCGTAGTCATAGATTCTCTGAGCTAAAGAGTGGTCGTGTTTACCGCGTCCACCACGACAATAAGCCATAGCTGCTCTAGCATATGCATCTTGTGGGTCCTCACCTTCACGACAGTAGTAGTCACTAAGAAGTGTTGATGCTTGGTCGGACAGTAATTTGTTACGGCTGTAATCAACTACAATGCTCATGTATCCACTCCGTTGTTTCTCTGATTCCTTTGAACCCAATTAGTGTGGCTCCAGTTTCTGTGTTGATTACTGTTGGTACACTACGAACTTTGTAATGTATTGCTGCGTCAATGTCCTTGCCTATGTCGATTTCATCATAGTCAACCTCTTCATGGTTGAGGACAGTGCTGACTGCTTTACAAGGCTGACACCCTTCAGTATAAAATTTTATAATCATATTAGTTTTCCTTGCTCCCACTCACATGAGAATCCACAGTCAAGTGGTTGGTCACGTTTAAAGTTGCCTCGGTCTGGATGTAATTCATCTAGATACACAGGCCCATCTTTGTCTTTATTTATTGCATGGCCTATGTCTCTCTCAAGCTTGGCTAGCTTGTTAAAGGCTTCAGGGAAGTCAACACGGATTGCATTAAAATACCCCATTCCTCCCTTTACACATCCGATACAATTGTTGTTGGCGTACCCTAGCCTGTACATTTCAGGCAACGTAAACCCCATGCGACTAAACCACCTCATGCAGTCTGGCTTTGTAATAGACTTATCCACCAGTATGAAATCAGTATCGACTTCATTATTGGAATCAATAAACCTATCAACTCTGCTCATCTCATCAATGGTGTATCCAAAGATTTGTACATCGCCATGCCTTTGGTAATCTTTACGTACATTCTTTTTAAGAATCATTGTGCATGGCGCACCTGTTGGCCCTTTAATAAACTTACGCTTGTGAAACACTTTGAAGATAGAGTAGTCCATTGACTCATCACCTATTATCTTTACAGGTATGCCTGTCTTTTCTACAAACTCATTTAGAAAACGCAGGTTATCTTTAGACTCTTCTTTAACTCTGCAATAAACAGCCTCCATCCTGTCTCCATATTTTTCATATGCTAGGTAAGTTGCATAGGCACTGGCAGCACCGCAGCTAAACCAACTGATTACACGGGATTGATTATTTATCATAGGGTTTTTATTCCATGTTGTACTTACTTCAGAACTGAAAGTATTTAGTCATACTTAAGATGCTGGAGTTCTAGCCATAGCTGTGCGTAGTGGATAATCTTTTTAACATCAGATTCAAACTGACCTTTGTGCGGTGCGCGTGTCGCATACTTCACGATGTTGGCAGCACAGAAATCTAGTTCGTTCTTCATGATGTATTCGATAGGCTGGATGGGGTGCTTGTAATGGTCACCCCCTTCTTGGAAGTCAGACGCTAAGTTTATGGTGGGGTCCATAATGGTGGTTCCTCTTGGTCAGGGATTAGGTCGCCAACTCGTAGGATACGAGCGCAACGTGCTTGAACTAAAGCATCATCAACAGTCAGGCCAGCCTTCTCAAAGGCAGTAACAACAGCAGGCCAGTAGTCAGCCTCAGCAGCATCAAGAATCTTGTCAGCTTTAACAGGTCCAACTTGGGGACATCCCTTATAGTTATCAGCAGTGTCACCTGTTAGAACTTGGGAATAGAAATAGCGGTCTGCCATCTCTGTAGTAACAGTAACCACACCCCTGTCTGAATGGCGTGGGTTGTACAGTTGACATGGCACACATAAGAAGTCCTTGTCTTCAGATACAATGATTGTTTCTGGGTCATCAGTGGCTGCAATACCAATCAAGTCATCAGCTTCATAAGGCTCATTGAGTTCAGCATCGTAGGCATTAACCAACCAGTTCTTAAGCGCACCTAAAGTCATAGGCTTACGAGTATCTTTACGATTAGCCTTGTAAGATTCTAAGATGTCAGTGCGGTAGTTCTTTTTACCTGTAAGAAACACACGCATAACTCTGCAGTCTGTCGCCTTCTTAATGCTTGTTAACGCATCTTCAATGTGACGAATACCATCATCTTCAGATGCATGCAGGGTCCACACATCATCATCCCACTTGGTGGCAACCTCAGTTGCAGCAGCAGCTTGGAATGCTAGGATGTCACCATCAATCAGTAGGGTCTTCATCTTCTTCTCCTTTAGAGTTGCGGTCTGTTATGACACGGATGCCGTACTTGATTGCGACAGCTTGTTCCTGCCAATCTAGATACGCATTCATTGCAAAGCTAAACGCCAGTGCTACAGACACAACAGAAAAGCTAAGACAAACAGCGACCATCATTAATGTTTCAATCATTGGTTAAAGCCTCCCAGCTTTGGGGATAAAGTTCGCTTAGTATTTTTGAGACTGAACCTGCCAGAACTTGTATTTCCTGTTGAGCATGAGGGTCCATGCGTTGCTTGCAGAACCTAGCGTAGGCAGACAGTGAGCCTGTCCAATACCAACTGACCTCCATCCCTTGGGGAAGCAGGAGCCTTGCTTGTTCAGGACACATGCCACCATCAATAGCCATTTGATAAGAGTCCAAGCACATGGTGTTTACAGTTTGGAAATGCCTGCGCCAATACTTATCGCCTGTTGGATGCATGTCCTCACCAGACCCTTGCTTGATAGAACCTTCAGGGTGCTTCCTAAACTTACGAGGGATAAAGAACTTAGGNCTGCTGCTAATGTAACGCCTGCTCTCTTCGTTCTCAGTGAAACCAACCTTGTGTTTGAAACACTGAGTGCGGATAGGAACAGGCGCAGTCATACGCAGGGTGATTGATGTGTGAGAGAATGGAGTCCAGTGCTTATGCTTGGCTAGATAGTTAATCAAGCCTGCATCTTTTACCGCATCAAACTCTGTATCGTCAGCAGCAAATGAGACACGCGCTGCTCTGACTACACTGGCATCATTACCCATGTGGTCGATGTACTGAACCTGTCCATTACGGCAGTCCCACCAACTCACATCTGCACTGGGACTCATACCCAATTTAACTTTGTCTTTAAATTTTTCAGTCATTGTTGCTCACCTGATTCTCGTAAGTGCATCAGACCCATGACAGTGATATGCCACCGCCTACCGAATTGGTTTGTGCCTACAGTTTTTGTTGATATGAATCCCTCGCACGCACACACAGCCACCAACTCAGCATTGTTTCTTGCAAAGTCACTGCGTGTTGTGAAGGGGTATTGATAGGCATGGATTAATACCTTAGTGAGTAGCTGCCCAGTTGTCTCCGACATTGAATTCTCCATCTAGTGGACATTGAAAGTTGAAGATGCTGGTGACTTCTTTGATAGAAGCTACGGCAATATCCCCTACCTGTTCTGCAATCTCAGCCTTGCAAGCAACTTGGATTTCATCGTGGACCCATGCACACATTGCAAAGTCACCATCCCATCCATGTTTAAATCCAGCAGCTTTCATAGCCTTAACAAACTGGACCAACCACTGCTTACAGATAATGCCGCCTGCACTTTGAAGCAACGCATTCAATGCTGAGTGTGGGCTTCTGATATGCACACGCCTGCGGTCCAAGCCATAGATAAACCCACGCTCACTGCTTACCATTACTTGGTCACGTAGCTTGGCTAATGCTGGAGTCTTCTTTAAGAATCTCTCCTTGATAGCTTTGCCTTGCTTACGACCACCGCCTACTAACTCACCGATTAACTGGTCACCTCCGCCATAATTAAAAGCATAGATGAATCGTTTTGCGCTTGGCCTGTCAGGTAAGCCTGCTGCTAGTTGGTTGGTTGTGTGGATGTCACCATCAAGAACAACCTTCACGTACTCACCTCTATCATAAGCAGCCATGTAATGTGCGAGGCATCTTAACTCTAGGCCAGAAGCATCTGCACCCATGAGCTTCCATCCTTGGGGGACAGTGAATAGCTCACGACACTCCTGACCATAGGGTGCAGAGAGTGAGGGCACTTGTGCAATGTTAGGGTATGCGTGTGTTGCTCGGCCTGTGACAGCACCATTGGGATTGATTGAGCCATGAATCTTTCCAGACTTCACAACCTTCAACCAGCCTTGCGCTCCGTCAGACAACTGAGCTATGCGCTTCTGTAGCATGAAGTATTCAGCCATGACTTTAGCTTCGGGGTACGGGATTCCCGTAAGCGTAGTCTCATCAACCTTGGCCTGACCACTCTTGGTGAACTCTTTAGGTTTCCATCCACGCACTTTCATTAAGCGGTCTGCTATGTGAGCACGCGATGATGGATTGAACTCCACGATTTTGATAGGCGTGAATGAACAATCAGCAACCATTGATGCGCGAGTTACATCTTTATAGTTGACTGTTCGGGCAGGTGTCTTGAGAGGACCTGCAATAATCCAAGGCTTAAACAAACCATCTAGCTTTGCCCTGATGTCTGTCCTCTTGGAAGATAGTTCACGATAAAGTAGCGCAGCTTTCTTCTCATCAAACACAAAACCATTGCGCTCTTGTTTAGCCATGACCCAAGCAACCTGATGCTCAAGCTCTAATGACTGAGGGCTGTAGTCCTGTTTGATTATCTCAGCATACAAGTCAGCAGTTACCTCAACATCTTGCTGGCAGTAGGTGAGCATCTCTTCAGAGTACACATCCCATGCTGCTTCTTGCTGTGCGTAGTCACCTTTATGGTTACCTAACCTGTAACCCCAAGCCTTTAAAGAGTGGGACCCAAACATCTTTCTAGGAAATCCTGGCTCTATTTCTAAGCGGACAGCATCGTCCTCTTTAATGCTGGACCAAATCAACCTGACACATACAAGAGTGTCCACCATTGATGGTGATTTGAATGATGGGTATAGCTTTTTGATAGCAGGCACATCAAACTTGATTCCGTTGTGAGCTATTAACTCATCAGCAGATTCAAGCAGCTTGATGCCCTTGTCTATCTCGTTAGGTCTAAAGGAATGAACCTCACCTGAGTTAACATCTTTAGCCACGATACAGTGGATGGTTGTTAGCTCATCTAGCAGTCCGTTTGTTTCAATATCAACAATGAGTTTCATAATGTTTCCTTAGAACACAGCCATCACATCATCAACAGGGACTATGTCAAACACAGTCTGCTCGTAGAGATGTCCAGTTGCTTGGTTGTAGTTAAGTGGTATGGTCATGCCAGTAGACTGACCTGTGTAGCGGTCCTTAAGAACACGGAAGATAGTAGTCTGCCTGTCCTTAATGTTCTCAGCTTGTTGGTCACGCTCCATGCCGAACATGTAGTGACACCAGAAGCCGATAGCACGGGAGCCTTTGAAGTGGCGGATGCTTACACGACCACCTTCTTCATGGGGCTTACCATCAGGCGTAGCTAAGTGAGACACCATCATAATAATAATGCCTAGCCTCTTTGCTAGTTTGGCTATGTCAGAAGTGATGCGCTCCAACTCAACACGCTCATCAGTACCCTGCCCTGTGGCTAGTGCTGTGAGATGGTCAACGTAGAACACACAGATACCTTCGGAGTGATGCATGTACTCAATGTTAGACTTAACAACATCCCACTCGCAGACTCCAAAGGAATCATAGAGGCGAATCATGTCAGACTCTTCGAGTGCATCAATGGCTTGACTGCGTTGTTCATTGGTCCAATCACCATCAGGTATGTGGAACAATTTACCAGCATGTTTACCAGCTAAACGAATGGCAGTCTCAGTGGGCATCTGCTCTAAGAAGAACACACCGACTCTCTCTTTTAACTCTTGCATATCGTAGATGATTTGCTGTGTTAAGAAGTCAGTCTTGCCTACACCAGTTCCTGCACCCAAACAATAAACCTCACCATACCTCCGTCCATAGGTCTTATCATTGAGCGTCTTAAGGAACCAAGGCAGGCCCCATTCCACAGGCTTATCAAGTTCTGCTCGTATGTCTTTAAGACTCACGATACCATCAGGCCTGAACGTCTTTGCATTCCATATAGCATCCATAATTAAACGATGCTTACCTGCCATCAACGCTTCGTTGGCATCCTTGAAACCATTGATAGTTCCTATCTTACATTTACCTGCAGGGAACAATGGTGCAATAGATTTGGCTGCTGCCTCACCTGCTGCATCTCCATCCATCAGTAGGATAATTTCTGAGAACTTATTAAAGTAACCCATGTTCGCAGCAACAGATTTAGCTGCACCTGCTGCACCATTTGGCACAGATATAACAGGCCACTTGTTGTCTTGGACCTGTGAAATAGACATGGCGTCTATGGAGCCTTCGCAGATTACAAGCTTCTTGCCTGACTCAAATAAGTTAGTGCCAAACATAGGCATCTGACTGAAGTCACCCAAGATGGGGAAGCTCTTATCTGCAGTGCGTAGTTGTTGTGCGACCAGCTTGCCTTCAACATTGTGAAGAGGACAGATGTGAACTGGTTGTCCGTTGTGACTACCAACCTTGTAACCAAAGTGACGGGCTGTCTCTTCAGTGATTCCACGTTGTCTCAGTGAACGGACTTCACCATCTATCAATGAACTTGCCATGCGTTTGCTACTCCTAAAAGTTGTGGTGTCTCCACCCTCATCAGGCCACTCCATGTGGTCACAGTTAAGGGAGAAGCAGTAAGCTCTACCAGAGGCGTAACGTGCTAGGTTGTCGCGTGAGTTACAGCTAGGGCAACTCTCGCGTCCAACCATTGGGCTATCATCTTGGTCGCGCTTGCTCATTACAGTGAGTAGCTAGCGTAGGCTTTACCACGAACACCAGTCTTCATGTTCACGTTGATGGTTCGGCCTTGCTTGTGTAGTGAGTGGACCACAGCAGCTAGTCGGGTGATTCCATAAAGGCCAATGGCTTCGATGGAAGTTAACGAGCGTCCAGTTTCTAGGTGTGTCATTACTTGATTAGATTGGGTCATAGTTTTTCTCTCGGTTGTTGAGTTCATAAGAATGATGGCCCTCCGAAAAGGGCATACAGTTTGATTACTGTGATGGTGCAACCTTTGCTATTTCAACCACTCCTTGACATCAAAAGCAGGGCAGTCTTTCTTCACATCAGGGAGGTCCCTGTGTCCTAGGATTTCAATGTCTCCATATGAAAGTTGAAGCGTGGTGATGACATCTGAAAGAACATCAAACTGAATGTCCGTAAAATTATTTTCAGAAATAGAAACGTCATCTTCAGTGACTCCACCAACCATCGCGATGCCGATAGAGTTGTGGTTGTAGCCCTTTGCATGTGCGCCAACATCACCAATGCTGCGTCCATTCTCAACGATGCCATCACGCCTGATTATCAGTTGATAACCACACCCAAAAAATCCTCTGTGTCGATGCCATGCATCCACCTCAGTCAAACCTATATCCATGCTAGGCTTGGTTGCCGTGCAGTGAATGATTAGGTATTCGGTTTTGTTTCTCTTAGCCATTCGATTGGTATACTCCCCTTGGCATATTTGAATCCGTGCTTCTCACACCACATAGCATATGTAGTCTTGGAAGCTTTACTGATTCGTTGTTTTGGATTGCTGAAAACAAAGCGTATGTCCAGATGTGGATGCTCCGATTTCAACAATAAATGTTTGGCTCTATCATCGGTCATGAAGCGGCCCTTTGTTTCCACAATGATTCCGCTATTGGTTAAGACAAAGTCAGGTGTGTACTTAGACTGCCTTGCTGGTCGTGTGTATTCGATTTTCATTTCCTCGTAAGAGAACGAGATGCCTTGGCTGTTAAGCTCATCGGCAACTCTCTTCTCAAGTCCTGAACGGAACCCATACTTAAGACCTACGAAATAGTCTTTAGAAGGGGATGTCGTCAAAGTCTTCACTCGCCTCTGCTAGTGGAACTAAAGGTGCAGGGCTTCCAGCAGATACAAACTCAAAGCCATCTTCGACATCAAACCCAGACGCTGCTCCTGCACCACCGCCACCATCCAGTGCTTCAATCAACTGGACAATCTTCATACGCAGTGACACGCCTGCGCCAACCAAACCCGTGTAATAAACTACAGGCTGGAACCCAATGCGTACCCGACTGCCATTCCATGTTGGAACCTCATCAGTAACGGGGACCTTACGTGCGTCAATGACCAAAGGCTTCTGCTCAAAGTCACCATTGCGACCCTGCACTTTTGCCTTAAGCTTGAACTTGAACGACACATCACCTGTCTCATCATCAATAGAGTAGGGTGGGTTGGTTTTAATCTTATCCTTCGTCTTGCCTGTCTCATCCATCGCATGTTCAATGGAGGACTGCATGTACCAATCAAGCTTTTCCATCAATGGAAGTGCTGCTGAGTTCTCAATGATTAAGGTGCAACCATATTCCCCCAATTCGTTGAACTTATAATCTGGGGTAAAGGCCTTAAGCCATTCGGTACGGCCTTCAGGTGTGACGATTGTTGGTAATTTTTGTGACATAAATATTTCCTAGTTGTCAGGTGCTTATTAAAGCTAGTGTTATTTTGAAAAGTTCTTTATGAACTCGTCTATTAAAATTCCCTGCCCTGCTAATGCAGCAGTCAGGTCTACTGGTAGAAGCTCACCATTCATAATTAGTAAGGCGGCTTTCATTTGTTCGTAAGTCATTTGTGACCTCCACAAAAAAGCCCCTGTTTAACGAGGGGCTGTTAGCTATTTAGCTTGGTACGGATTCTTCTCCGTGATAGTGCAACCTTTGCTATCTGCAACTACTTCCGTACTGAAAGTATTATGCAAAAGAATAACGAGACTCTACTGTCAAGGCTAGGTCCAGCGTACCCTTGTTGGGTGGCAGTGGAATGTCGTCCCTGTTCTCAGGTTTCATCTGAGCGCGTAGCTCCAAGTAAAGGTTGTGGACAATGTCACCAGCCTCATACATCTCAACCATACTCTCCCTGATGATGTGCCAATACTCATCCGTGTCACCAGCGACTGTTGCAAATGAGTCATGGATTTGAGAGAAGCTTGTGATACCAGACTCTGCTGCTCTGGACACCGATAGCACAAGATGCGAGGCATCCCAACTGTGGACTGTGTTAGGGGCCATAGCTTGTGCAGATTTGCGAGTGCATATCTGGTCGGTCTGCTCCTTTAAAGTAAGGTAGATTAAGCTGCCATTGATGCTGGTCTTAACACGCCTTGGGTTAGTGTCGTAGTAGGATTGCATGACAGGAAATCCAAGAGGTGTGGTCCACCTGACAGGCATTGCATGCATGGTCCCGTCTGGCATTTCAAACTTCTCCTTGGCAACCTTACTGGCTGCATCAGTGAGCCAATCCATTAGCTGCGCTGGCCTCTTAACAGAATCTACAACAGCATCCCAAAGCAACCTTGCAATGTATGATGCTGCACGATAACCATTATCATAACTGAACGGGAAATCTGCACCCGTCTTGTTACACTCACGGAGCAGTGGATGCATGATGTCCTCTTGGATTTGATTCTTAAAACCATATTGTTTGGAGCCATAGCTATAGGTCATAACAGAACGCTTGGCACATGACCTACCGAACCCATACTTCAACCACTCAAGCGCAAGCTCAGTGTAATTTGGGACCCTCACTCCCATGTTGTTGAAGATGTCTGGACCCCAGTGGTCATGTGGTTTCTCAGAGTCCTTACGTAGCTGAGTCACAACCTTGTCAGCGACAATCTGATAGAGGTCAATAGGCTTCTCGTTAGGTAGGATGTTTACGTTACGGGCTGTGCTTGTGCATAGTGTAGCCATGCTCAGATGTTGGAGTCCGCTAGCACTGCCATCAAGGGCTATAGGTATGGATGATACGAATGCATCACCTTGCTCAAGGAATCCTTTCCATTCCATAGCAGCAGCCATGAACTGTAGCGGCTTGTCAGCATCACACCACTTTCGATTCTCAAAGGGCTTCTCAACACATTGAAGAATCCAATCTTCATTGTCCATCACCCACTGCACCCGTGCTTCAAGTGTATCCTTAGACACCTTATCAAAGTCACCGCAGTTGGCGAGGTGAATGGCTAGCCACTTCCAACCTGACTCACCCAATGGCTTGCCATTAGCAAACTTTAAGGTGGCTTTCATTTCATCGGGTCCCATCCCATTGTAAGCTGAGACAGCATAGATACGCCCCCTGAAGTCGAGGTTGTATCCAAAGAAGAACTCATCGTATTCAGAGAATTCTTCTGCTGCTTCCATAGTGCTGTTGAATGATATGCGCTTGGCTGCGGACTCACGATTGCTAGCTTCGATGCGATTCTTTTCTTTATAGAATGCGGCCCACTGCTGCTTGGTTTCTAGTTGGAAATCATCTGAGTTTAGTTCAGGCTCATTCCATCTAGGTGGTATGCTCGGACACCACTCCACCCCCAGTTCAAACATCTCATTGATGAGGTTCAGTATGTCTGTGTTAACAGACCAAGCTGTTTTCTGCATAGCATTGACACCATGAAGAATGACATCAATCTCAGCAGCCTTAAGTTCATCCATGTAGTTGTTGTTGTTGGTCTTAACAAACCTGACAGGTCTACAAAAGTGTGAGTAGTAGATGCCACCATTAAGGTTGTCATAAGTCCAATCCCTAGGCTGAATAACCAGAGGTTTGTACTGAGGCGCAGTCAGTCCAATGCGAGAACTTCTCTCATCAATCCATGCCAATGTCTCAGGTGTAGCAACCAGCCTTTTGACTGTGTTGTTTTTCCCTTTAGACTCTGTTGTGATTTGCACTAGCCCGACAGTATCAATCAGGATGGTGAGCAACTTAGAACCAAGAGACATGAGTTGAGCCTGAGTCCACGCTTCCCAATTGTTAATGGTTCCCTTGGCAGTCTCATCATTCATTGCGTTGATGATTACTGTACGTTTCCAGTGTCCCTCTTTTCTAGTAGAGGCATCGACAAGACGCTTCCAAAGTTTGGCATCTTGCTTACGCAGGTCAGCCAATCTAAACTCATCTTCCACCTGTTCAGCAGCTTTCTTTACGATGCTTTGAAGGGTCCCATATTTAATTGAGATTCCGTTGATGATGAACTTCATAAACACAAACGCAATTACATTAGCATCACCACCAGCAAGTAATTTTCTAGCTGAACCAGCGCGCCCACCTCGACCCACTGGTGCTTCCATTTCCTCACTGATACCTGCAGCAAACTTGGCTAGTCCATGCGTCAACATGGCCTGTCCATATTGAGTCCCCGACTCCCCTCTTTGAGCCTGCTGCTTGCCCAACTGGTTGGCACTTCTTTCAACACCAGCATCCCTCATTCGCTTCTCAATAAGAAGCTGTGCATCCATCAATAAATCACCTGTAATAATATCTTGAGACATTTGTCTACTCCATTAAATTTACTTTCAATGCTGAATCTATACACCCACGCAAGTACCTCGCGCTGGCCTCTCGGCCATAGTGCAACCTTTGCTCTGAGCCATCATTTGGCCCCATTTGTCCTGCCTTTTGTCCCCCCTATATTGAACTGAATTAGTTTCAGTACGGCTAAACACTAGCCAAAGTAAGGCCGCACCTGTTATGAAAACAGATGCAGCCTATGATATTAACTATCGAATTGTGGCGCGCCCGAGAGGATTCGAACTGTTATCTGCTCGATGCACGTAAAGAATTCAGTAGGTATATCAGGCACTTAATGCCAGCACTATTTCATTTGGTAAAGCATTTGGAGACACTCTGTCCCCGTTAATGTCATTGGACTGTAAGGCCATGATGCCTGCCTGCAGTGCGGTGTGTGTCACCTTGGCATACTTGGCAGTCTGACTTATATTGGAGTGACCTAAGAGAGCCTGCACTATCCTTATGTCAATGCCTCGCTCTATCAAACGGGTAGCAAACGTGTGCCTGCAGCCATACCAAACCTCGTCACCTTCCCACCTCATTACAGGCCTGACTAGCTCATTCCAAAAGCGAGTGCAGTGCCACTTGTAATCAAGCTTGGCGAACATCTTAAAGTCACCCACCTGCCCGTCTGAACGGGTCTGCAATATCTGCTTAACTCGGTCAGTCATTGGAACGTCACGACCCTTTTTAGTCTTGCTATATTCCTTGGGTATTCTGATAACAGGAAAGCCATTAACGTCTGAGGTTATCCACTTGCAGTGTAGGTTGTGAGCCTCACGCCACGGCCTCATGCCAGTGTCAAAGAGGACCACTAAGAAGTCTTTTAGCAGGTCATTGATAGTGGAGCAGTGAAAGTCCATGTCCCCTGCTAGGCCCATTAGCTGGCTTTCCTCAAGTGGTGAGTAATAGCGCAGCCGCGAGTTGTCCCCTATCTTTTCCCACTGGATGATTGGTGCATGCTTAAGCCTGCCAGTGTGGGTCATATGCTTGAGCATTGAGGACAGGCAAGTCAGCTTGTTGTTGATGGTTTTAGGCTTGTTGCCTTTGTCCCGTAAGTGACAGATGTAATCATCAATCATCATGGTATCAACATCTTCAAGGCGTTTGACTTTGCGTTGCTTCAAGAAAAACTGGTCGATTGCATTCCAGTATTGGACCACCTTGGTTTGGTATGATTTGCTTTCATACTTCCACTGGTGTTCCCACGTTTCATCGTAGGCTAGCTGCAGGGTCAGGCTAGTGCCATGCCTCAGTTGCCCACCGACAGGCCGAAGACCTCGCGCCATATCAGCAACAGCTTGTGCTTCAATGGCTAGTGCTTCGGACTTTAGGTCTAGGCCCAAAACAAAGTCAACGAACCTGTGTCCATTCCTTTGAACCTTTATTTGCCAGCCTGTTTTTGTTTCATAAATAGACATAATGTGTCCCCCAGTTTAAAAGTTAGATGTCAAAGCTTTAGCAAAAGCCTTGCCTTTCTCGGTCAATTCAACATACCTCACGCGCCTGTCTAGTGGGTCATTGGTTAGCTTTACGAGGTCCAATGGTGCAACCTTGCGCCTTGCCACTGTGATGTCTGATAGTGCTGCCACGCATCGGCTAATGTTGCTACCAGATACATCAAGTGCAACAGCCATTTCTTTTCCTGTCACTTTGCCCCGTCTTGCAACTATCACAAAGCACCTCATTTGCAGCGCGCTCATTTCTGAGTAGGTATTGAAAAACGCTTCAAGAGAAACGCTTAAGCCTGCCAATACTTTCTGTTCTTTTTTGTTGAATTCATTCATGTTAGTTTTCTCCTGTATTAGGTATTAGGCCCGTTAGATGCTTGCTCGTTTAAATTGTTTCCAAAGTTGGTTTGCATAAATTCAAAAATAGGTTCCAAGTAATTGTACTCAGGTTTACGGCAAGCCATCCTATCTGTGAAAATTATGCTCCAGTGCCAGTTGGCCTCAAGTTGCCAAGCCATAGCCCTACAGCGCATCTTGGAAGCATGCCCTATTGTTGATTTATTTAACGGTAGATTCATAATGTCCCCCGTCCCTTAATATTTCAATTTCTTTCATTTCATCCTCACTTATTAATGGTCCTGCACTATCCAAGTCTTTGAACCATTCCCGTTTAAATGCCCTTAAAAATACATATCTTTTCAAGCTGATTT
>JGI20154J14316_10002779_pt1 | contig 14482 bp, 16 predicted proteins | sample COG_04_FD_14316 | JGI IMG/M metagenome (IMG submission 14316) | reverse complement strand
TATAATGAGAGTGGTGATCTTGGGAGGGCAGGTGATTATATGACCAAAGACATCGAATACTGTGATATTCACGCGGATCTTGTTGATGTTGCCGATGATATGATTAAAAAGGGCCACCGCCGTCGCCCAGTTTTAGATCATGGTAAATTAGTGGGCCAGATAACCTGCCGACAACTACTGCGCGTAGTTAGTGAGTTCAATCAGAGGGCGGTGCCGCTTTAAAAGTGTAAAGTCAGGTTACTCTTACGGCTTTCTGTAGTCGACAATCTGTCTGGCTACATTTAATTGAAAAAGATGATCAACACGAGTTGGCATCTCTTCCAAGCAGTGCTCGGTAATGCGCTGAAAGTTTTGAATAAAACGTCTTATTTCCTGGTCCGACATTGTGCTGACACTCGCTGGATCAGTTTTTGTTGATCCTCAGTTTCTCTATCAGCTTTTGCTCTTGTTCTAATCGCCATTCAAATACTGTTTTAAAACTCGGAGCTCGCAGCATTGCAGTACTATCTACTAATTCAAATAATTGGGGATACTGCGTCGCTAATGCAGTATTGACATAATCTCTGTACACGCCATCAGGATCTTCCAAGCGCTCAAGATGATTTACTGGTTCGATCAAACTATTGGGTGCCTGAGGTTTTGCACCAAAACACCAGCCTTCTATCACAATGAGTCCGATATGACCTGTGATCGTTTCGCTATTGGCCTCAGGGACACGATCATCCATACTTTTATCAAAACGAGTAATCAGCGCCTTGTTGCCCGATGCCAGGCTACTAATTGTATCGATCGCTAGGTTTACATCGTGGGTGCCGGGCACCCCTCGTTGGGCCAGAAGTGGGTGAATTTTTCTAGCAAGTTCAATTCGCTCAGCTTTTGTAAGATAAAAATCATCCAGAGAAAGTGCGACGGTCGCTAAGTGATATTTTTCAGCGACTACCGTGCAGAGATAATCTGCAAGGGTGGATTTCCCTGAGCCCTGACAACCATTAATACCAATAATGTAAGTTTTTTGATTAACCTGATACTGAGTGTTGAATTCATCAATTAAGGGTGAGAATGCGCTTTCCGCCATTGATAGATAGGATTCCGGGAGCTGGTGGCGGCCTAAAAAGTGCTGTAATGCAAGGTTGCTCATAAAGTAGGGATTCTAATAAAATTAAAAAGGGTCAGATCAGGAGGAATAATTATACTACAACTCAAAAATTGTAATCTGGTCGCGCGTTTGCAATCAATTACAGGCATAATCACACGTCATTCAACCCAAAAAGCACAGTCTATTGGTCAAATCTTATGAGTCTTAGAAATCTTAACTTGTCGAAGTTCTACTCTGGGGCAGTACTACTTGCATTGGCCTCTGTATTTTCAGTATCCAGTTTTGCCGGGAGCGTTATCTTAATCATTGGTGATGGTATGGATGATCACCAAATAACCATTGCTCGTAATTATCTTGTAGGTAGCAGAGGCAAGCTGTTGATTGACCGCCTCCCACTTCGAAGCACCGCCCAGGTGTTGACCATAGATAATGACAACCCGGATAAAGCTATTTATGTTGCTGACTCGGCAAATAGTGCAACCTCAATGGCCACTGGAGTTGTTACTAGTATCGGGCGAATCGGTACCAGCGCAGGTGATGATAAAGATTTAGTGAATATCGTAGAACTCGCTCACCGGCAGGGGCTTAAAACAGGCATAGTAAGTACTGCCAGTATTACTGATGCGACACCTGCTTCGTTCTATGCCCACATCAGTACGCGGGACTGTGAAAACCCTGACATGATGGTCGGCACCGATCCTTATTTTGATATGGTTATTGATTGCTCTCCAGACCTTAAAAGCAATGGTGGCCTTGGGTCTATTTCAGAACAGCTAATTGACTCGGGAGTTCACGTTGCGCTGGGGGGCGGCATGAAGCATTTTACTCCTTTGGCAGAGGGTTCCGATCAAACGGTCTTAGAGTTGGCAAAAGAGTCAGGTTACCAACTTGTCAGTAATGCAACTGAACTAGATGGTAGCGGCGCTGGGAAATTACTTGGATTATTTTCTCCAAGCACAATGCCTGTGATGTGGCGCGGACAGGATGATCGAGCAGCAGAAAAGCCAGACCCTAGTTTTTTAAATCGTATTCATTCCATGCTTGGTTCTGTGACCTATCCAGAACCTATGGATTGCGAAAGTAATCCAGAGTACATCGACATACCCAGTATCTCTTTGATGACACAAACAGCACTAGACAGACTCACCGAAGAAGACGAACGTAATTTCTTTCTGATGGTTGAGTCTGCGTCAATTGACAAGCAGTCCCATCAGCGCAAGGCCTGTGGAAGCATTGGTGAACTCAAACAGTTGGACGAAAGTTTGGCCGTTGCGATGAAGTTTGCTGAAAGTCACCCTGACACTCTTATTTTGGTGACTGCTGATCATGGTCAAGCAGCTCAGTTAGTGCCTGAGCGCACTCTTTATTCTGGGATTCCCGTGCCTGTCTATACTCCTGGCCACGTTGCGCGTATTAACACCAGTGAAGGCGTCATCATGGCGGTTAATTACGCCACTAACGACTTTGTTAGTGAGGAGCATACCGGGGTTAACATACCTCTGCTAAGTAATGATGTTGGTCAAGGTTCGGTTCCGGCGATGGTTACCCAGCCCGAGATCTTCGATATCATTAAAAGCCACTTATTAAAATAGATGCCAATCTTCTCAAATCAACAGGATTTATAATTATGCTGACAGTACACCATCTCAACAACTCTAGGTCTCAACGTATCGTCTGGTTACTCGAAGAACTGGGTGTTGATTATCAGATCAAAGCTTACCAGCGTGATCCGGTCACTAGCCTTGCACCGCCTGAGCTTGAGGCTATTCATCCCTTAGGTAAATCACCGATGGTCACTGATGGGGACGTAACTATCATAGAGTCAGGCGCTATTATTGACTATTTATTACGACACTACGGTGATGGACAGTTGTTGCCTAAAGCAGGCAGCCATGATCATGAGCAATATCTGCAGTGGCTTCACTACGGGGAGAGTGGTGCAGCATTACCTCTTATGCTCAAGCTCTATACTTCTCGACTACCGGATGGGGGTGAAGCTCTCAAGCCAAGAATCAATGACGAATTAACCCGGCATCTTGGATACATAGAAAAATCTCTTGAAGGTGTTGATTGGTTTGTTGGAAACACCTTCAGCGGAGCTGATATACAATTATCTTTTATTGCTGAAGTTGGGCCGATGATGCATCCATCTGATAAACTCCCTAATCTTTTGGCATTCCGCGATCGCTGCCATCAACGAGAGGCTTATCAAAGTAGTTTAGCCAAAACTGAGCCCTATGCATATGGTCCAAAATAGTCAATAAGGTGAGAGCCATGAATAAAAGAGCCATTAATTTTAGTTTAAGTATTTTCTGTATCTTTTTTGTTACTGCCTGCAGTGAAGATCAACCCACGATGGCTTGCTTGCCTGAAAGTGAGGCTGGTCAAACTGTAAACATTAGTGGCGGTGAATTTACATTTGGTGACAATCGGTATTATCCCGACGAAGGTCCTGCGAAAGAGTCTCGCGTGGCAGATTTTAATATTGATAAAACTGAAGTGACAAATGGCCAGTTTCGTGAATTTGTAGAGGCGACAGGCTATGTGACAGCGGCCGAGCGTGGACTGTCGGAGGGAGGAATTCCCGAACATTTCATCTGAGTTTAGAGTACCAGGCTCCATGGTTTTTGTCGCTCCAAATCTTGACCAGCCAAGCTCTCCAGCGACCTGGTGGCGATTTATTCCGGGCGCTAATTGGCGGCATCCAGAGGGGCCTGGTAGCTCCATCACTGGCAGGGATGCATTTCCTGTGGTTCAAGTCATTCATTCAGATGCAGAGGCCTACGCTCAATGGCTTGGTCGGAGATTGCCCTCTGAAGCAGAGTGGGAGTACGCATCGCGTGGAGGTCTTAAAGGAGCTACATTTTCCTGGGGTGAAGAATTACCAGATAACGGCAGATCAAAAGCCAACACTTGGCAGGGACATTTCCCCTACAACAATATGAATGAAGATGGATTTATCGGAAGCTCTCCAGTGGGTTGTTTTGGCGCCAATGGATATGGGCTTTATGATACAACGGGCAACGTATGGGAGTGGACTGACACGCCTTATGGACCGGATCGTAAGCATAACTATGGCTCCCAGGGTTACGACCCACAGCAACCTGGAGTAACCGTTAAAACTCTTAAAGGTGGTTCGTTTTTATGTTCAGACAACTACTGTCAGCGTTTCAGACCAGCAGCGCGGCAAGCTCAAGACACTACGCTGGCTTCATCGCATATTGGGTTTCGTACCGCGTCAGATATTGAGGTTCTGTCATCACCAATAGGCGTAAAGTAAAAAAGATACCAGAACCGCCGAGATTCCTAGTCCAGTAAATACATAAATTAAAAAGCGATTTAAAGCAGAATGAGAATGGTACTTGGATTGCTCTTTAAGATCCTCTAGCTCTGCAGGGGAAAACCCTGTGCTGACCTCGTGGGAAGAATCCTCTAGGAACATATTGGCATCCTCGGTCTGGTGATCAAAGATTACCCAGAGGCCAACAGAAAATACCCCCGTAACAAAGCCGCCCAATGAGTATGAATGCTTCGATGAAACATGGGTTAATATGCCTTGATTTTCAAGCGCTAACGCATCTAGCTCGGCATATCTGCTCGAGGAATATTGCTTCACCAATTTCATTAACTTGTCCTCGTCTATTTCCTCAACAAGCGTAACGTTATCTTGTAATAGATTTAAAATGAATAGGGATTGTGTGAAAAAGTCTTGTTATAAATTATTTTGATAAACGCGGATATAAAAATGGATCTGAGTTTCCAGTTGTTTTAGATCAGATATTGCTTTTTGCTGTTCAGGGCTCGTGTGCCAATAGTAGGGCGTCATGGTTAGTAGGTCTAACGTATGGGTCCCATCTACAGTAATATTGGCTTTGATTTCCACCTCTTCCTGAAGCTCAAAGGTAGGGTGCTCATTAATATTTCTAAAATTACCCTCATGGGGTTGATGCTTCTGGTATACATGCTGGGTTAGGCCAGTCAGGTGCTCTTCGCCAGGACCTACCATTAATAGCGTACCGCCGGGTCTTAAAACTCGTGCGGTTTCAATGGGGCAAAGGGGCGAAAATACGGATAGGGCCGTATCTATACTGTCGCTGAAAAGTGGAAGCTGATAAGCGCTGTCTACGACTAGCTGAGCCTTGAATTTGCGTTTAGCCGCCTGTCGCACACCATTTTTGGCGATATCTACGCCTATTAGCTCAATGGGTGTTTTGTCTTGATTGGCGATGGTGCTGAGCTTCTCCAAGTAATAACCCTCACCGCAGCCAATATCTAAAATCTTCTGGAGCGAACCTGAGTGATTATTGAGTAACATTGAAGCGATAGAATCAGCAAGAACACAATAGTAACCCGCGTTAAGGAAACGCTGGCGACTTTTCACCATTAAGTCATTATCACCNGGGTTTTTGCTGCGTTTCTTTTGAGCAAGGTGNAAATTAATGTAGCCCTCGCGGGCTACATCGAAGCTGTGATTATTGTTACATTGAAAAACTTTTGANCTGTGATCTGCCGTTTCAAGTAGGCTATCGCAGCTAGGGCATTTTAGAGCAATGGTAGACCCTTGTTGATTGTCTAGAATAAGCCGACAACCTCACCGTTATGATCAACATCAATGTTATTTGCAGCAGGAACCCTCGGAAGGCCAGGCATGGTCATAATATCGCCACATACCACTACAATAAAGCCAGCGCCAGCAGAAAGTCTCACCTCACGGATTGCCATAACATGATTATCAGGCGCACCTTTTAAATTTGGATCTGTAGAAAAGCTGTACTGACTCTTCGCAATACACACAGGGAAGTGACCATACCCCGAATTTTGAAGAGACTGGATCTGATCTCGAATCTTTTGATCGGCAATAATGTCGTCTGCTCTGTAAAGTCGAGTGGCGATAGTTTTGACCTTGTCCCAAATTGGCATCTCATCAGGATATAGCGGTGCAAAATTAGCATGGCCTCCATCCACTAGTTCAACCACCTCATGGGCAAGAGCCTCTGTTCCCGCACCACCATCAGACCAATGGGTGCACTCAACAGCTTTGACGCCATTAGCTGCTGCAACTTTTTCAATCATTTCAACTTCGGCATCGGTATCGGTAACAAAACGGTTAATAGCCACAACAACAGGAACGCCAAATGATTTTACATTTTCAATATGTCGCACTAGGTTGCTACAGCCTTCCTTTAGGGCTTCAACATTTTCTTCACCCAGATCATCTTTACCGACGTTACCGTGCATTTTAAGTGCACGCACGGTAGCCACAATAACAGCAGCATCTGGATTCAATCCAGCGCTTCGACACTTGATATTAAAGAACTTTTCAGCACCTAAATCGGCACCAAAACCAGCTTCGGTAACAACATAGTCAGCCATCTTCAAACCTGCTTTAGTGGCGATAACTGAGTTACACCCGTGAGCTATATTAGCAAACGGACCACCGTGAATAATCGCAGGGTTATTTTCAAGGGTCTGCACTAAATTAGGCGACAGCGCGTCTTTTAGCAACACTGCCATGGCACCAATTCCTTTGATCTCACTGGCCAAAATAGGTTGATGATCTCTTGTGTAAGCTACAACAATTTTCTCTAAGCGTGCTTTTAAGTCGTCCAGATCATTTGCCAGGCAGAAAATAGCCATAATTTCAGAGGCTACCGTAATGTCATAACCGTCTTGGCGAGGAAAACCATTGCCAGGACCGCCAAGACCGCAGGCAATGTTACGCAAGGCACGATCGTTCATGTCAATAACGCGCTTCCACTGAACTCTGCGAGCATCGATTTCAAGACTATTACCCCAGTGAATATGGTTATCTAGTAGAGCTGAAAGTAAGTTATGGGCGGCACCAATTGCATGAAAGTCACCCGTAAAGTGAAGATTAATGTCCTCCATAGGAACAACCTGAGCATATCCACCACCGGCGGCTCCGCCTTTCATTCCAAAGCAGGGTCCTAGGCTTGGTTCACGGAGACAAACAATAGACTTTTTACCAATCTTATTTAGCGCATCTGTCAGTCCCACTGAGGTGGTTGTTTTTCCTTCACCTGCGGGGGTCGGTGTAATGGCGGTTACCAAGATGAGCTTGCCATCCGGCCGATCACTTAGCGTGGATAGATACTCCGGATCGATCTTAGCTTTGGTTTTACCATAGGAAATTATCGCGGACTCTGGAATGTCCAGTTTTTCAGCGACTTCGCTAATCGGTTTCATCGTCGCATTACGTGCGATTTCAATATCACTCATTATTATTTCCTTCTCTGTACTGGCCATAATTTTAGTTGGCACATCTTCCGTAAAGCCCGCCAACATTGGATTTCTAAGACCGTCAATTGCTGTCTTAAAAACGACTCACCTAAATGCCCTTTTTAGGGCTTTTTTTGGTGGCGCTTTCAGATACACAACTGTCGTAACTGTGCCCTATCAGATATGATTTTGGCAGTTACACTTCCGAGATGCAAAGAGGGTCTTTAAACGATTAATTTGAGATGTCAGTATGAAGAAGAATGCGCGCGTAGTAGTAGTTGGTGGTGGAGTTGTTGGTGTTAGCACACTCTATCATCTGGCGAAGAAAGGTTGGACTGATGTAGTCCTGGTTGAACGTAAGGAATTGACCTCTGGCTCAACCTGGCATGCGGCAGGGTTGCTGCCATTGTTTAATATGAGTTATTCGGTTGGCAAATTGCATCAGTATTCGGTGAATTTTTACCACGAGTTAGAGAAAGAAACGGAGCAGAACGTTGGTTTTAGTGTGGTCTCAAACATTCGTCTAGCCTCAACCGAGGATCGAATGGACGAGTATCGCTACTACGCTGGTGTAGCTCAGACTGTCGGTGTGGAAGTCAACTTCTTGACACCGGAGCAAGTCAAAGACGCATGGCCCATGTGTAATACCGAGGGGTTGATTGGTGCTATCCAGCATCCTGATGATGGCTATATTCAGCCGGCTGATCTTACTCAGGCTTTGGCTAAAGGTGCTCGTTCGCGCGGCGCTGAGATCTATCGTAATACCGCTGTATTGATCTTGAGCAGCAGTCCGATGATAGCTGGATAGTTAAAACAGACAAGGGTGACATACATTGTGAGCATGTCGTTGCCTGTACAGGTAACTTTGCGCGCAAAACCGGCGAAATGGTCGGCTTAGATATCCCCGTTATCCCCGTGGAACATCAATACATCGTTACCGATCCTCACCCAGAGATACTCAAGCGCAAGGCCGCCGGTTTGCCTGAGCAGGCAGTGCTGAGGGATTCTGATGCGGGTTATTACCTTCGTGAAGAAGCAGGCGGCATGATTCTAGGTCCTTACGAAGAGAATGCTCCCTGTTGTTATGTAGATCCCCAGTGCCGAGTCAGAGTATGAGCTATTTAACGGTGATTTAGATCGTCTAATGCCTCATGTTGAAGCTTGTATGGAGCGTGTTCCAGCATTTGCAGAAGTTGGCGTCAAAACAATTTATAACGGTGCTATTGCCTACACGCCAGATGGCAACCCGATTGTTGGCCCCGCTTGGGGATTGAAAAATTTCTGGCTAAATGAAGGTCATAGTTTTGGTATTACTGCCGCCGGTGGTGCCGGATGGCAATTGGCCGAATGGATAGTGGATGGAGAGCCCACAGTCGACATGATGGGTGTTGATCCGCGCCGATTTGGCCCCTATGCCACCCGTGGTTATTTGCGTAGCAAAAATGAAGAAGCCTACGATCATGTGTTTAAAAATCACTACCCCGATGAAGAGCGCAGCGCGGCAAGACCCCTTAAAACAGCACCCTGTTATGATCGAATGAAAGACTTAGGAGCAGTATTTGGCAGTGTTTATGGTTGGGAGCGTCCCAACTGGTTTGCGCCTCCAAATTATGCCCTGACAGAGCAAGAGCTTAATAAAGATGACACCCTGTGGAATAAAAACCATTCCACAGCTCTATCTGATGGCCGCATTGTTGAAAAAAACTCGTTCCGTCGATCCAACTACTTTGATTTTGTTGGTAATGAATGCCGTCATGTCCATGAAAAAGTAGGGTTGCTTGACATGTCTGCTTTTTCAAAAGCCACCGTGTCCGGAGCTGGTGCAGAGGCATGGTTAAACAGCATTGTGGCTAACAATATTCCCAAGGCCATTGGACGGATCGGTCTATGTCATATGCTTTCGCTCAATGGCGGAGTGCGGGCAGAATTCACCATCTATAAGCGTGCAAAAAATAGTTATTACTTGGTGTTTGCTGGTGCAAATGAGCGTCATGATTGGGATTACCTAACTAAGTTAGCACCTAAAGATGGTTCAGTTCAATTACAAAAGATAACCACCCAAATGGGTGTTTTGGTCTTAGCTGGCCCCAAGTCGCGTGAGGTCTTACAAAAACTGACAGATACCGACTTGTCTAATGATAAGTTCAAGTGGCTTACGGGCAAGCCGATCAATGTTGGTTATGCTCAGGCAGAGGCCCTGCGGGTAAACTTCGTTGGCGAATTGGGATGGGAGCTCCATCATCCAATCGAGATGCAAAACTATATTTTTGATGAACTAATGAAGGCTGGTGCTGAGTTTGATATCAAGCCTTTTGGTATACGCGCAATGGACTCCATGCGACTGGAGAAATCCTATCGTTTAATTCCCCGAGAAATGTCAATTGAATATGCTGCTTTAGAGTCAGGACTAGATCGGTTTGTGAAGCTGGATAAAGAATGTGATTTTGTAGGTAAGACCGCCCTATTAGATTGGCAAAAGCGTGGGTTCGTTAATAGTTTTGTGACCCTGGAAGTTCATGATGTTGAGGATGCTGATGCTCGGGGGTCTGAAGGTTTGTATAAGGACGGTGAGCTTGTTGGTCGAGCGACATCTGGCGGATTTGGGTTTCGCGTGAATAAGTCCCTAGCACTAGGTTTAGTGCAGGTAGCCTACGGGGTAGAGGGAACAGAATTGGAAATTGAAATACTCGGAAAACGTCGACGCGCCACCGTGATTTCTGAATCAGCCTTTGACCCGGATAATGCGGCTCTAAGAAGCTGATTTATGTGCTCTTTAAAGTTGTCGTGACCGTATATGCTTAGGTCGCAAAATTGTATGCGATGGGTGCTAAAGAAGCACAGACTGCGCCCATTGCTTTCACTGCTTAAAGAGGGTGGCTTTAGCCCTTATTGGATTGACTATTATGACTGAACGAACAGGTAGAAGAAGAGCAGGTAGAGAAGGTGGCGGACGAGAAGGGCGTCGCGAAGCTCGCGCTAATGCTGTGGCTAAAACAGTTCCCTTTATCGAGCGCAAAATTCCTTACCTAGAGTATCTCTCCGAAGAAAGCCTTCAACTGATTGAAGATAATGCTGACATCTTGTTGGAAGAGATTGGCATAGATTTTCTTGATGACCCNGAAGCGTTAGAGATGTGGAAGGACGCTGGTGCCGATGTTCAAGGCACGCGAGTTCGATTTCCCAANGGCCTCTGTCGATCGATCATTCAAGCCAGTGCTCCAAAAGAGTATGTGCAACATGCTCGTAATCCAGAGCGCAGCACCATCATAGGCGGCAAGCGAACGGTACTCGTGCCAGCCTACGGTTCTCCCTTTGTGCACGATATCGATCAAGGTCGCCGTTACGCAACGATTGAAGATTTTAAAAATTTCGTTAAATTAGCATACATGGCGCCAGATATTCACCACTCTGGGGGCACAGTTTGTGAGCCAGTTGATCTGCCGGTGAATAAACGTCACTTTGATATGGTTTACACGCACTTTAAGTACAGTGATAAGCCCCTAATGGGATCAGTCACTCACTTTGAGCGTGCTCAAGATACAGTGGACATGGCAAAGTTGGTGTTTGGTGATGAATTTGTTGACCAGAATTGTGTACTCACCAGCTTGATTAATGTGAACTCACCAATGACCTATGATGCGACCATGCTTGGATCGCTAAAGGTGTATGCCCGCAATAATCAGGCTACAGTTGTTTCACCGTTTATTCTAGCTGGTGCAATGTCACCAGTTACCGCAGCTGGAACTGTAACTCAAATTTTAGCCGAAGCATTGGCCGGAATTGCCTTCACCCAGCTGTGCCGACCAGGTGCTCCGGTTGTATTTGGAACCTTCGCTGCTGCGGTGTCTATGGCGTCAGGAGCCCCTACCTTTGGTACGCCAGAGCCTAGTCAAATACTTTATGCAGCGGCTGCTCTAGCGCGGCGATTAGGCGTACCTTTCAGAAGTGGCGGTGGTCTATGTGGGTCTAAATTACCCGACGCACAGGCCGCATATGAGGCAGCGAATACACTGCAGACGGCATCCCTAGCGGGTGTAAACTTTATGCTCCATACCGCTGGATGGCTTGAGGGTGGCTTAGCGATGGGCTATGAAAAATTCATCATGGATTGTGATCAAGCAAGCATGATATCTGTACTATTGGGTGGCATGGACATGTCTGAGAATGGTCAAGCCTTCGATGCATTTCGAGAAGTAGGCCCAGGTAAACACTATCTTGGATCTGCTCATACTCTCAAAAATTTTGAAACCGCATTTTATCGATCTACTGTGGCGGATAATAATAGTTTCGAACAATGGACCGCTGATGGTGCCTTAGATACAGCTCAGCGGGCTAATGGTTTATGGAAAAAAATGCTTAACGATTATCAGCCACCAGCGATGGACCCAGCTGTTGATGAAGCATTACTTGATTTCATTGCACGACGCAAAAACTCATATGCTGACCGAGACTACTAAACACCTATTGGGGGTTGTGAACTATGTCTGATGAAGAAGATATCATATTAGCCGAATTACCTGACGATGAACTGGTATTGCAGATGCACGATGATCTCTATGATGGTTTAAAAGAAGAGATCATGGAAGGTACAGATATTCTATTGGCCCGAGGCTGGTCAGCGGAGCGAGTCCTAGGAGAAGCTCTGGTGGACGGTATGACTGTTGTCGGAATAGATTTCCGAGACGGTATTCTGTTTGTTCCCGAGGTGTTGCTAGCGGCAAATGCAATGAAAGGTGGCATGTCTATTTTAAAGCCGCTACTCGCTGAAACCGGCGCTAAACCCGTTGGCACGATGGTGATAGGTACCGTTAAAGGTGACATTCATGACATTGGTAAGAATTTAGTCGCCATGATGATGGAAGGTGCTGGGTTTGAGGTCTTTGATATTGGCATTAATAACTCAGTAGAAGAATATCTCGCTGCTCTTGAGCGTCACAAGCCAGATATTTTAGGTATGTCAGCACTACTAACCACCACCATGCCCTACATGAAAGTGGTTATTGATGCTTTGACTGAGCAAAAGCTCCGTGAAAAATACATTGTTATGGTGGGCGGTGCACCGCTTAATGAAGAGTTTGGTTTGGCTGTGGGTGCAGATGCTTATTGCCGAGATGCCGCTGATGCAGCAACCACGGCGATTCGTCTAGTGTCTGAGCGCAGAGTACTTGAGTCGACTGCTTGATGTCTACGGCCCGTGATCCAGCGGCGCAATCATCACCGATTTTAATCATCGCGTGCGGCGCATTGGCTCAGGAAATTGTTCAGTTGCAGACACTAAATGGTTGGAATCATTTGCACCTAAAGTGCCTTGATGCAGAGCTACACAATAGACCTCATTTGATCGCTGGTAAGCTAAGAGAAAAGATCGCTCAGCATCGAAATGAATATAACAATATTTTTGTCGCCTATGCAGACTGCGGCAGTGGTGGAGAGATAGATCGGGTACTTGAAGATGAGAATATAGAGCGACTGCCAGGGGCGCACTGTTATTCTTTTTTTGCCGGCGAACAAAGATTTAAAGAAATTAGTGAGCAAGAATTAGGCAGTTTTTATTTAACTGACTTTTTGGCTAAGCATTTCGAAAGGCTGGTGATTAAAGGGTTAAAGCTAGATCAGCATCCGGAGCTTAGAGATCAGTATTTTGGGANTTACACAAGGGTTGTCTATTTNTCCCAAGAAGATAATCCCAGNGTGCGCTCTCTAGCCAAAAATGCTGCGCTTTTCCTTGGCTTAGATTTTGAGCANGAACACTGTGGATACGGTGATTTGCAAACTGGCCTTGAATCGCAGGTCTTAAAGTTTGGATAGGTCGCACTATTCTGAAATGGAGTCGATTTCAAAATGCAGAAAATTGTAGTTTATTGGCGTGATATTCCAGCCCAGGTATTGGTGAAGCGCGGTCGAGAGCGAGGCAAAGCGATTTTAAGTCATCGTTTTCAGGCGGCAATTGATCGTGCAGCCATGAGGGCGGGCAAAGGTGGCAGTGAGGAATACTTGGCGGACTGGCGACGAGAGTCAGGATCCCTCGAAGCAGAGGGCACTCCCCAAGCGCTTGCCGAAGAATTTGCAACGGCGATTGAACAACAGTACTCAGATGACGATATTAAGGTTTTAGTTAAAAACAAAGGGCTAAAGGCCGAGTAACAGAATAAACAGTATCGTCATTGATCCTAAATGGAGCGATTTAGACCGATTAGTGGAGAGAGTGCAGATGCCTCTGAGTACAAACCAAGAAAAGCAGGCATTAATTGACCTCATGGGTAAAACCACTCTAGAGGTAACACCCGGTGGCGCTGCAAAAGTAAGTGACTTTAGTCAAATCCTCAGGCAGGGTGCACTGTGTACGTGACTTTTTTACAAGGCTCTGATTTCGGCGATACCATGGCTACTGTGCGTCGACTAAAATCCGAAGGCTATAACCCCGTTCCGCACTTTGCCGCTCGCTCGATCCCCTCAGCACAAATGTTAGAAGAAAGCCTTGCTGCGCTCCAGAGTGAGGGAATTACTGAAGGCTTACTAATCGGTGGTGGCGTTGACAAACCTGTTGGTGAATTTAATGCCTCCATTGACGTATTACGTACGGGCTTGTTTGAGAAGTACGGTTTTACAAAGCTTGGTTTGGCAGGTCACCCCGAAGGTAGTCCGGACATTTCCGATGCAGATTGTGCTTTGGCCATTCAGCAAAAGAATGACTATGCAAAAGAGTCCGCCATGAGCCTCTATTTTGCGACGCAGTTTGTCTTTGAAGCAGCCCCCGTGCTCGCGTGGGAAAAGAAAATTCGTGAGCAAGGCAACAGGTTGCCTGTTTACGTCGGTATTCCCGGTATAGCAACTATTAAAACATTGATGCGCCATGCTCAACATTGTGGAGTGGGCCCGTCCATGCGCTTTCTAACTCGCAACCCCCTGGACATGATAAAGCTGGGTCTAAAAGACTCCGTCTTGGGCAAGTTCGTCAATGCACCCTCATCAGAGCCCAGTGAATTATTGAGAGATTTGATCGAAGGTATTAACGCTGACCCTGATTGTTTGATACAACAATGCCATCTCTATCCGTTAGGAGGACTTAAAAAGTCAGCTGAGTGGATGTATAAGATTCAGGATGGACACTTTGAGATTTCAGAAAAAGGTTTTACAACAACTTAA
>JGI20154J14316_10002775_pt1 | contig 14487 bp, 14 predicted proteins | sample COG_04_FD_14316 | JGI IMG/M metagenome (IMG submission 14316) | reverse complement strand
GATTTATCGATGTGGTCATGAACAAACTGTTTCCATTTCTCATCCAAGATCAAATCACTGTCGAGTGTTAACAGTATATCGTAATTGGATTTGGAAAAATAAGTAAAAAGACGACGAGTGTTTGCATCTGCCTTTAGACGCTTTGAAGACCTGAAATACTTTATGTCTTTCCCATACCATTCACGTAATTTATTTTCGTCGAATTCAGTTGATGCATCATCAAATACAAAAATATCATTTGGATCAATATGATTATACTGTGTCAAAACCCTGGAACTAAATCTGACGTACCCCATGCGGTTGTGTACTGGAATACCAATCATGATCTTCCTATTGTTTTTAACAGTGATACGTAATCCGTCGTTAGGTTTTTTGTAAGGCTCGTTCTGCATGTTCGTACCAGGCATTCCATGCGCCTTCGCATAATTATCGTCGTCAAAACATGCTTTTATTTCTTCAGAATTAAGTTGATGGCCAATCACTATTTTTGATTTATCTCTGCATCTTTTATTGTTGGTCATATAATCCGCATTTACCCACTTTATCTGTTTTTTGTAAGGAGATTCATTTAGCCAAATACCCATTGAAACATCTTCACCTTGGTATTCAAATAGTGTAGGGGAATTTTCTGCAACATAAGATGCAACATCTCGTGACACAATATGGCCAGATGAACCAATCGGGAAAGGAGGGTATTTTTCTGATTTATATGTCGTTTCTGTCCATTTTCCAAAACGATCTACTTTATGACCTTCTCTGATATCACCAATTACTGTGTATGCTGATCCATACGGGAATAGCTTGGCTAATTTGCGGCCCAACGTATCCACTCTGACGAAGGAATCGTCATCTGTTTTTAAAAACCATTGGGCAGCCGTGTGTTTTATTCCCCATTTGTAACACTCTTTAAGTTTTCGTGGTAGTGCTCGATAATGATCTTCCATTGCAACCATTAGGACTTGTTTTTCCTCACGCAGTTTTTTAGTAATGTTGTTTTGATCAATTCTATATCTAGAAACAGCACCTGGGTCTTCTGGGATATTGTTCCTTACGCAAGACCATGGTTTTACCAAGTCTTTGGGCCACTTGCAAGGTTTATCACCGACTACAAACACAAAGTTTCGGTGTGCTTTCCCCCATGTATTCCTGATCATTTCCCGTCTTTCAAATGCTTCACGTCTACTAAGAACAAATATAAACACGCCTAATTGATTTGGTACAATTACAGTTTTATTGGCGTCCTGGAAGTGTGTCTTAGCCAGAGATTTAGCGCTGTCCAATGTAGTCTTAAAATAGCGTCTCGCACGGAAAGGCCTAGTGGTCCGCACGTGCATAGAGACTACATAACATGCGTAGATAACGCTCATTATCCCTATCATAAGAAATATATCAGATATATTCATTTTACTATATAATTATCGTATATATACCTGAGTTACCATTAAGTCACACGCCTTTTTTTACGCGTTTGTTTCGTCAGGTCAACTTCAGCAGCAGCTTGGATTTTAATCGCGGTACCGCCAATGGACCAGCGGCGCGCTGGAGTCAATATAGCAAGTTCTTGTCGTGTGTAGTTGGGGTAATGTTTTGGAATTTTGGAACTAGGGTTATTGAGGTGAACGGTTTTCAAAAACCGATGGCAAACGCGAAATGTTCTTCCTTCATTTTTTCCAGATTTAACCGTGTGATCGTAGCAGTATTCATCCCGTACATTCTTGGACCATTCTTCCACACGTTCGATCCAATTTGTAAGGTGCAATTTGGCGTACATAGGAGGTTCCTGACCCGACTTGAGACGTATTGGCAATTGGTATTTGCACTGTACCAACGTGTCTGGAAACAATGGCTTGGTGTCCTTCGTGATGCGCCAACCGAAGAACTGCCTGTGCAGAGCATGTTTCATTTTATTGGAGGTCACGTTGTGAACGATCGATTCGTAGAAAACAATCAAACATCCAGGGGGGATGGCGATTTTGCCTTGTTGTTTGGCCATTGCCTTGTAGTGGGGTAGTTTTCCCTTTGGAATTCTGGCAAAGCCGTCCGCACCAAATTTGTCGTGTTGGGTACCCTTCAATCCATTGAAGAACTGATCGAATGAATCCAAATTCAACCAGCCCCCACAGGTAATGTCTTCTGGATTGACCGTCATAGCCAGGTTCCTTAATACCTTCGGATCTGGTTTGTCTTGGTGCCAGGATTCTGGTGTTACTTTGCGGGTCGTTGGGCGGTACAGTGCCCTGTCAATGAGAAGTTCGAGATTCTTATCGGATTCGTCGCCAATGAGATCGTCCCACAACTTGGGCAGCGCCCGTTGAAATACAGTGAGTCGAAGCTTTCTGATGAACGGGTGGTGGAAGCTGGAACCAGTTCCTAATGCACAGAACCCACCCATCGAATGGGCTTCTGTTTCGGTGAGCTTCGGGTCCTTGAATTCTGGCAGGTCAAAAATCGCTTTTCTAAATTCTTCTTTTAATGCTTTGGTTTCTTCAAGAGTAAAGAGCGGAATGACGGCTACGCCGTCGCGTTTGAATTGTTCTGCATACATGATGTTTTCTAGAGTGTTTGTGTTTGGTTTTAATTCTTTAATACTTTTTAAATATATTGTAATATGGAAAATATTCGATCTAATGTTGAACTTGGTTGGGTTGTAGAGCTGCATATGGGTCGTTGTATACGGGTCGTAGAGTTGTGCGTGGGTCGTAGGTCATAAAAATGTTGTGCGTGTGTAAAAGAGAAATTTCTATTTAGTTCTTGAGAAATTCCTTATATTATAATGGTATTACCCTGTAACATTCCCACTGGTTGATTCATTTTCCAAATTCAAAAATCAATTCTTCTGGACAATGCTGTGTCTATATTATACGAAAAGGTCCAATTGGTCCAATTGGCCCAATTGGCCCAATGGTCTTAGGCCAAATAAATAATAGTGGTTGTGGTTACTGGTAACCTTCGAAACATTCAACACATTCGAAATACGTTACTGTTATTAAAGATTTAATGATTCCAATTGACAAAACAACTAGAGAATTCGCACAAACGTCCCAAACACCAAACAATTCAATTATCTCGAAAAAGAATTAGTCTAAACCAATTTGTTAAAGCAAAATCAACGAAAACGAAATTTGAAAATGTCCCGTATGACAATCTACCGATCGAACGCACAGCCATCGCTACTCGACTACATGTACGACAACCCAAAGAACAAAGGCAGGCTATCACAGAAAGCTGCCTCTGCTGCAAAGCATTCAATTGCTGCACGCAAACCAGTCGCAACTATGCACTACACTCAAATCACCGCCTTCAAAGACAGGGAAGGCAAGACGATTCAAAAGTCCCTGGTCTTCGAAACTTGTGACTCCCCATGGTCTTCTGACTGGAAGTCTTACAACGCTGGAAAAGCAGCTATGGAAGCGGTGAATTCGCAAGTCAACCGTCGATTTCAACAGGGTGAAGCGCGATACCGCGCCGAAGAACGGGCCGAACCACAGTCCGAAGCAATCCTTCGAAAGAAACTAATCAAAGGGATCTCTGGGGAATTCGCATTTTACGACTTTGCGAAACAGCGTCAATTTAAACCGACCGATGTCATGCAACCCCGCGACGACGGACCCTCCTGGTACGGGGACATCATCTTTTTCGACGGCTCTTACGGCGAAATCAAGACAACGGAAGGGGAATTCATCCCAGGGCAGTACAGGCGCCTGGTCAACCTCCCAATCGCAGAAAAGAAGCGCCAGTACAGTAGGAACTCACCATCCTTCGTATTCAACGTTGCCGACCAATTTGGTAATACGACACGACAACACACTTGCAAGGTCGCCAGAAAGGCCTCCTTTACCAATGAATTTCTTGTTGGGCAGCGTCACCGCGTGGTGAAATCGGCTACGGGTAGACGAACTCACCAGTACAAGATCTCCTTCATCGTGCGCATGGTTGACTTGCAACGCCGCGTCGAAAAAGATGGCGAAATGGTTGACGTTTGGGACCTGGTGACTGTACCGTGGGACGACGAAAGTAGCAACATGAAGGGATTCTGCAAGGGAAAGGCCCGTTTGATAGAAGACCTGTTGATTGAAATCTTCACCGAATACAGGATTCCCTTCTACAAGTTTGCGGACAACCGATTCGTCTCCAACACCATCAAACCAAAAATACGAACAAAGATAACATCACCAGTCAGCGTTCAAAATATTGGCATGGCACGGCTCAACGGCAAATTCGCCTGCCTCTACGACTCCGACGAAGACTAACCCCTGGAATTCAATCGCATAAAAGAATGTATATATGTACCAAATAATAAAATAAAATAATGTTACGAATATTGACCAGACTTTACACTACCAAATCAGCTTTCTTGAGCACTACAAGGGTTTGGACTGGTAAAATGCCGTACGAAATGGCAGAGCTCCAGGAGCTTGAATTACAAGAGGAGAACTGGTGGGCTATTCAATTGTCCAGTGGAGAGACGTACGATGTAGAAACAGATAAATGGGTAAAGGGAGATAATTGATTATACTTTTAATGTTATTGCCATATCTTGTTCCAATGCTTCCAATTGCAATACCAAATACTCTAAATTAGAAGCATAAGCTTGAACCCAATTTTTCATTTTTTCTTTAGCCTCTAAGAATGTACTATCCGTGTCGCCAATTCGAGTAGTACATTCGCCCATACTGGACGCAATGGCTGCAACTGGTGGGAAAATACCATCGTGTCGTTGCGACGAACAAATGGATACATTTTTCCCTCGCATTTTTCCATTGTTCATCGGTACGCATCGCAATTCCGTTCCCTTTTTCACCCAGCACCACTCGGAGGCTTCTATCTCATTGTCGTACGCTTCAAATATTTTAACGATGACTTCCTTTGTTTTGCCATTTGCCCTTGCAATCAATGCACCTCTATTGATATTATGGGCTTGCATCTTAGAAAGTTGCTGCGTCACATAATACTTACCAGAAAAAATTTTACCAATATAGGTGAGTGCCCCTGTTATTGAGAGTGCCATTTAAAGAGGTATACGTTATTCATATATATTAAAAATATTTAGATTGCTTGTGTTTAAACTTATCAAAAGCGTTTTCTTCCATGACCCTGGCCCGTTTACCAAATTCCTTTGCAAACACTTTATTTCTTTTTAAAGTATTTGCCCGTGTTTTGAGAGAATGGCAATTGGGACAAAGAGCCTGGAGATTGTCGTATTCATCCTTCCCACCATCCCTAAGTTCAACGATATGGTCTATTTCAAATGTAGGTGGTAACAATACATCACATGAATTGCACCTGTACTTGGTCTTGTATGCCACTTCGATGCGGTGGGTGGTGGAGTACAAACGTTTATTGGTAATGGACATGGGCAATATATTTTCATACGTGGCATTGTACCATTTGGCAAACCTTTGATACGATTCTTCTTCGATGAAATCATCGTTATATACAAGTTTCTTCTTCGTGGCATCTTTCATTTCACGGAGCAACCAGAACATATTCCGCTGGCATGCCGTTTCCATGTCACTTAGAGAGTATTTGACCAACCCATCTGCTTTAATTGGCTGTATTAAAGCGGCCATTTGTATCTAAAGAAATTACTTATATAGGTGAAATTTTATGGATTCGCATCGAACATATCTCTTTGAGCAAATCAACTAGCAGCCGTATACCTACAACAATAAATAGAAAGAACCATATCATTTTGTTAAGAATTATTGTATATTTATATTCGTGGATACATTCGAACCAAGTCTACCACAGATGTGTTCGCAATATTGGACCGTTCCTGCAACGCGTGGTTCATTTCATCGTCCGAAGCGTCTGTCAAACGGTAGTAGAATTCAACCACCTGCTTTTGGCAACAGATTGCCATATTGGAACGCAATGGACGGTGAGTCGGTCGTTCTGGTTCTTCTAATTCGACATCTATGACTTCGTTCTGACTGAATACGAGTCGGCGGGCGGTTCGGAGCCACTGTGTGTACGTGTTTTGAACGGTCGGTCCCGTAATGGACATGAATCGATTGACAATGTTGAAGAACATTTGAGTCAATTCGACTTTGTACTGGGGTGGTTGAACTGGTAGCAGTCCAAGCGGACTGGACAGGATCAGAAGCATTTCGTTTCGAAACGGTTCGTGACCCGCAAAGAATATCAGAACGAGTTGCCGCACCATTGGATCGTATACGACGTCTGCTGGGAATTGCCACGGCGTTATCCCCAGTGAAAAGTATTCTTCTGGGAGCACGTCCTGGTTGTTGAAATGTCCCAACAATACGCTAAGCACCCTGGTGTACGCGGAGTTCCGCTGTACTGTGGTTATCATTCCCATCCTATGTGCGAGACGCAGGTCAGTGAGACTTTCTGCAATGGAGGAAGGTCCAGTTAATTGACCTGGCGTGTCAGGTCGCTGCCGTTTGTCTTCCACTGTGGTGGAGACTGTCTTGCGCTTGCACCCCTTCTTCAGACTGGTGATTGTGCTGAATTTCTTCTTGCATTGGGGGCATGAATTTTCAGTCTTTGCCCAGGTTTCAATACAATCGGTACAGTATTTGTGATTGCAACAGTCAATAGAAGCTGCAGTCCTTTCGTCGATGTCGGATATGCAGATGCAGCAGGTAATTTTCTTTTTCTTTACTACCTTTGCTTTGCGCTTTTGCGTACATGATTTGTTTTGTTTACACTTTGGCATTCTGAATGAATTGGGAATGTGTTAAGTAAATGGTTTGTTTTCTTTTAAGAAAAATCTAATATCTTATTTAATGGAGTAGTAGTTTTGTAACATTTGAAAATAGTTTGCCAAATATTTTCTAGATCGAAGAGTCCTACGACCCATTTATAGGCCTACGACCCATTTTCAGAATTTCTAAAAATATTGACTATATATACTAGAAAAGGATATTGTAGCCACCAAGCAAATGGACCAAACGAAGTTGCCATGGTCCAGGTGGTCATTTGGGAGATTTCTATGGCAGAGCGCGGTGTCTGTACGATTCCATGCTGTGCGGTTCAAGCCCGCAATTTCCCCGCCCATTGTAGGGTGATACTATACATAATATTACATGGATGTCTTGTTCAGGTTCAATTCCTGATGATATTTAACTTTTTTTTACAATGTTACGTCTCTGTTTCCTATTGCAAATACTACATTTGAACCATTGATGGGCCACCTGGTGTCTAGCTTTGTGAACCCTACCACTGTCTAAATATTTCCACGTGTGTTTGCATCGGTTGATACGAATCCTACGCTTTCTACGTTTCACTTGCTTCTCACGACGTTTCACTTGCTTATCACGTATAGCACGAAGGTTAGATGACCACATAGTATATGTAAACGGAGATGAACGAAGACGTTTGTGTAGCAATATTCGAGCATAGATTTGATTCGTCCGTCGCATTTGTATATTTATTAATGCTTTATATAGGATCAACTTACTGTACAACTATACATATCTACTTCGTCTGCCATGCAAGCTATACATACGTAACCATTGTACGTGCGTATGAACCTACATTTCACTTCACCAGGGTTCCACATCAATACCTTTCGACACTGCATGCAACGTCGAAATGCATCTTTTCTCAAATAGGAAAATATCTCTCTTCGCAATTCTCCAATGTCCCACGTTTCCATTTCGGGCGTACTCATTTAACAGGCTATACTTTGTTCTTATAGTATATTTCAATTAATGTGTCTAGAAATTTGGCAAAGTCCTTCTTACCATGGCTTAGGATAATCTCACAGCATTCATTTACATACGGATGGTCCAATAGATCGGGCATTCTCTTCCTCAGTTTGTCCCGTTGATCGTACACTTTAAGGGTGGAATCACCGTGAAACATCTTCAACGACACATTAAAATAGTTGGTGGAAATCAACATACCTATGCATCGGGCCATTGCGAATACATCATTTTGCACGGCCATGCCCCTGGTATATGGAAACGTGTTCGATGTGGCATAATTCAGCGTCCGCACCCATTTTCTACCACTGTTTCGAAAATCAACAATGTGAGTGATGATGTCATTTTCACCTGGCTCGTCTAAGAATGGCTTGTCGATGAATGCGTATTCAACATCTGCAAAGTAAAACGTATCGTCGTACAATATATTTTCGAGTTTGATGTCCGTTAGGAATATGTCGTTTTGGTGCAATTCCTTCAATGTGCTTGCCATTTTGAACACAAAATCGTGAATGTCGATGTCTTTTGCACCGAGTCGATTGTCCATGTAGTCGAACATGTCCCCAAACCGACAGTATTTCATTTTCTGAAGGACGACACCCTTTGCTGCACTGGTGGGGACAAAGCATATGTTTGACGGTATCAATATATTGCCTTTCCATTTCATCTGCTTCATGCGTTTGAATAGCTTCGCCCTGTCTTTGAAATTAACCTCTGTACAATGTTCCACGGACACTACGTGGTCGCCCATGTAGTACAAATCTTTGTAAGCGTTCTGTGTTACCTTTACATAGAGGTCGTTTTGAACGCACATGTAGAATCGAAGGGCGAATCGTGGCAACTCGTATACGGACACTGGAGTATTTATTAAGTACGACGAAGGGGTATTCTTTTTCTTGATGGTACATAGAACGCCGCTCCCTTGTAGTAAGACGGTAGACCCCAGGTCATCATTCGTCATGGGAATCTTGTTCCATATGCACCCCATTTTTGACATTAATATTTTGAGTATATATAGTGGTACACTTCCATTAAAATATGTGGGTTTGGTTGTACGGTCTATCCATATCTATTTTCCTGATCTTGCAAGAGTTGGGAGCGAACAACATGGTGTCACTTACTCCATTGGTTGTGTTGACGCTTGGGGCCGCACTTGAACTGATATTTCGCATCGTGAAATACCCAAAGTGTGACCTATGGCCAGAATGGTTAAACACTGGATTCCTTTTCTCTATGAGTTTTACCCTACTGCTGCTAGTTTCACTTCAAGTAGAACGTCACATATCCTTCAATGTCTTTTTTATCACACTCACTGTCATAATAGGTCTGTTGTCCGCACTGTACCTCATGTTAAAGGGTCAGTATACTATATTCGCAAATTCCCCTATGAAGTTGCGCGTAGCCAATGGAATATCCTACACAACGACAGTTGCAACCTACCTGTGCTTTTACGGTGTAGAGTACGATTCCATTGTGTCCTGGGTCCCACTGATACCCTTTGGTATTTGTGTTATAAGCGAAATGTATATTTTTTGGACACTTTACAATGGTATCGACGAACTGGAAGAAACCTTTACAAAGAGGGCCGCCATGGACCGATTGGCCTACATGGTATGTGTGAGCATACTGATGGTGTGTGCAATCCTGCACTATGCTTCCGTTGTGAAGGATCTCTTCCTGTACACGGCATCTTCGATAGCATACTTTAGTGGAATCGTGGTAGTAATGAGTAGGTCGAGAAAGAACTTGTGTAGAAACGTAGATTGTTGCAAGAAGGCAAAGTACCTCGAACTAAAAAGTGACGATATAAATCCAGAGGAGGGGGTAACAAATAATGAATGATTCCGATGTAACGTGGGTCAACCTCAAGGTACTGGCAAAATTAGAACCGTTTCAGAAATTAAATACAAGACGCACTCACTTCCAATTGCAGACGTACAACACCAATGCGTATATTCAAATACCAGAGTTTGTTATACGGTGGTGGGTTGGGTCGAACCGTGAGAGTGATTTTCAACGATTGAAGGAACTCTATCAAAGTGCGTCCAAGGTATTAAACGAGTCATCTCAAAGACAGCGAATGGTAGAACATTTGACCGAATCGTTAAAAGGACTCGAGGCGTTGCAGAAGACGTACGAGACCGACGCTACCATGAAGGCAAAGATAGATTGGTTGGTAGACTCTGTACATAAAACAATTGGCGACAATACGCTCGTTGACTTAACTTCATAATTTTAAAGGTTTACTTATTTTATACAAATCTACGAATTCATCCAGGTATACCTGTGCTACACTAGGGTCTTGAATCACCATGCAATTTTCCAAGTGCTTGGTGGCCGATTGAGTCATATTAAACGAACCAGTTGAAACCCACAACGCTTCCCCGTCTTTTCCCATGCCAACCAGATACTTGTGGTGCATTAACGATTTGTTATATCCACTACCGCTACCAATCACACGAATCGCACAGTCCTTGTACACTGGCAACTGCCTGTATTTTGCCTTGGTTGTCTTTGCGCGGAGTAACTTGTCCTTTGTCACTATCACACAACAACCCTTTAAGTTGGACGCCATGCAGGATATGATCGTAGCATTTGTGAACCATGCGGAACACCCCATTACATACACAGTATCTTTGTGCCGTATGCTTCTACAGATTGCAGCTACTATGGCCGCACCATCGAAATGAATATGGATGTTCCCGCACACTTTCTGCTTCTTCCTGGCTTCGGATTCTACCAATGAGTTGAGATTTACACGTTTACGCTTAGCCGATGGCATTTAATAACATATATGGGTATATTTATAGTATTTACTTATTCATCTGGTATTGTTCCAACTACGACCCGTTTGAGCCGATCGATGTGCAATTGCTCCTTCAACGCCGTTCGTACCTCCTCATACGATACATTCTTCACATTGTCCTTGAATTCATCGATAGAAGACAGTGGTTTGTCGTTTACCAATGCGTTGTGAATGGTTGCCGATATAGCAGCTGGGTTGTCCCAATGGACTACCTGTGAACCGATGAGTATCTGTTTCTGGACATCGATCTCCTCGTCGGTTATCCCACTCTTCCATTCACCCATGACACGTGCAGTCTCCGACAGACCACGCTTCAACAGGTTTGGCGCAAACGTAGCAGTCACCTCAAATGTGTGCGCACCGTACTGCCTGCTCTGTTTCGCATAAATCCCGTACGTAAGACCATCCTTGTCACGGACCTCCTTCATCAGGCGGCCACTGAATCCGTTGCCCAGTACGCCGATTGCCAGCTTGGTTGCAATGCTTGGTGTGTCAATGACATGGCCCCATTTCACCGTACAGGAAGACTTCCCTGGAATGTTTTTATTGATTTCGGCAGCCTCTGACGGGGCGTTCGTCACCACGTTGTATTCCATTGCTTTGTACTCCCCGTGGGCAAATTTACCACACGCTGCCATCACCTCTTCAGATGGAGACAACACTGACACCTTCATCACACCATGCTTCATCAACATTGCATGTTCTTCTTTTACAGCATCGTGACTCAATTGGAGTAGGGCATCTCTCAAATCGCTGACCGAATGGCTGTAATTGCACCCACCATCGACAAACATTGCTTGGCTGAGGAGGGTGCTGGCCTCCTGATTGACGTTTCCACCAGAACCAGCCAATTCTGCTCCAATCTTGCCTTGGAGGTATTTGAACGTATCCTTGCTCAGTGAAGGTGATTTCAATTCGGACTGCAATACATTGACCATCTTGGATATAAGCTTTTTGTCCGTGGAAGGGACTGATGCAACCATGTCGATGCCGTACGGTGCCGATGACAGGGTGCGTTCAATGCCATTCGATACAAGAAACGACTGTATATTTGACTCGTTGAAGTGGACATCCCGTATGGACGCACCCTTCGTCATCAACTGACTAAGGATATGCCGTGCCATCATTTCAAATGCGTTGTACTTTGATGCGTTGGATTGAATCGAGATACGAATATGCGTTTTTGCCGAATTGTACTTGGTGTATGCAGAGGTGTCGGTAGTCGTTGACGACTCTGCAAATTTGATAGTGGTAGTGTCTGGCGCCTCCAAATCTTCGATATTGGGAGCTTTAGGGTACACCCCCACCTCGTAGTTCGACGTAAGGTCTATCTCCGTAGACTTCTGTCCAGGCATAAACCATCCAATGGTGGACCGTTCCTCTACGAACGTTTGCTTCGCTACACGCTCAATGTCACCTGGCGTGACCGTTTTCAACACATCGAACCGATTGTAGACGTCGAATGGATCTCCTCTTGAAATAGCCTCGTTGATCTCCATGGCCATCCCCCGTGTTGATTCCATTGCCTCCTTCCACTCGAACTCAATACTTCGTTTCACCTGGTCCAAATCCCCCTGAGACGGTGTTGGGTAATTCTTTAACATGTCCATCACTGCCTTTTCCGCAGTTTGGATCGTTTCCTCCCGTCCATTGTTGGTACTCACCCATATATTGAATACGTAGGGGTCGCGCATCCTCTCCCATGAAGGCATTACATTGTGGACTTTTCCCGAATGACTCAGTTTCTGTGCTGGCGAGTCGGGACCAGCGACCATCAATCGGGACAATACTTCCAGTACAATAGCATCGCGGTGGAGACCCTTTACCGATTTAAATGCCATTCCCAACAGCGACGTATGCGACGGGTGCTCTACTCGAATTCGACGTTGGCCGTTCTGAACTGGTTCGGACGTGTACATCGTTGGGGGCTCAGCACCCTTTGGGACCTCTTTAAAGGCATCTACCACCATATCCCTGACCTCCTTTGGGTTGAAGTTGCCTACAAACGTATAGGTTGCATTGTTTGGTGTGTAAAACGTGTCATGAAATTCACGTAATGCTTTTGCGGAAACCGATTCAATATCGGTCTTCCAACCAATGGTTGAGTGATGGTAGGGGTGCGCCTGAAACGCGGTTGCAAGTACATGCTTGTGCAGAACTTGAAAATCATTGTTCTCCCCTCTCTCGAATTCATTTCGGACAACGGACATCTCCGATTTAAGAGACTCTTCAGTAAGTAACGGCTCCAGCATACGGTCTGCCTCCCTCACAACACAGTCATTCAAGTGTTCCGTCTCGATGACCTCGAAAAAGTTGGTTCTATCGGTGTAAGTGGTGGCATTCATCAGAGCGCCTTCCTCTTCCAGCTTCCACATTCCGTCCTTCCCGTGGAACTTCTTTGACCCTTTAAATTGGAGATGTTCGAGGAAATGCGTTGCTCCACTGACACCCAACCCCTCGTTGCGGCTGCCTACATGGTACGTAACATTAGCAGTCACTACATCGAGCCCTGGACGAGGAATTAACAACAGACGAAGGCCATTGTCGAGGGTGTACTCGTACATATTGTTGATAGATCTACCTGGTGTAATGGAGTTCGGTGCAATGAAGTTCATTTAGTAAATGGGTTGCTTAGTATATATAGTAGTTAATTCTTTATCCATATGCCAAGTTTATTTATATCGAAACACTCCATAGGTGGGCACGTACCGCAAGATGGTCGCGTGGGTACCATCGATTGGTTCAATAGGAGACTATGGTCCTGTGGCCATATCCCACCTGAACGATTTATACTAGAAACCTACCATTTCAAAAAGTACATATTTTTCGTAGACTATTCTGACCTTGGTGCTATCGAACAGTGGGACTTAGCAGGGGAACGGATAGATATAGTTGTAAGGGGGTGTTTGAACGAAAATCAACAAGTCGATGCATTGTATTACATTGGAACGGACTACAATTTAAACATACACGTTCTGTTCTTTGACTCCATATCGGAATACTTTAAATTAAAATCTTAAACGTGCGAAGCGTTCTTTTCCATTCACCCATCTGGCACAGGCCGCAATACTATTGAATACTGGTATCTTGAATTGTTTTGCAGTTGGGCGTAGTGTATTGTTTATATAGGGAAGCACGTCATTCTTATAATATCCTTTACCAAACCCTTCACCAGCATCGTCCTTTGCCTTCAGGTATTTCTTGTTAAGTGCAGGTGGCAATATAACAAAGGCATCAATGTAGTCGCCCAGCCACCAGGTGGCACCCATCAACCATAGGCCCTTCTCTTTGCACTTTACCGTTACCATGTCACATCGTTTGCATATTAGTTCCATGTGTTCTTTCCAATTCAGTCCACTTATGTTTTCTCCATCTAGTGGAGGCATCGCACCAACGGCCCACATGAGAGGATCTGCATCAATGAATGCATTCTTAACGGGTTGGAGGTTTTTCATCCAATAGGATTTGCCACTCCCAGACGGCATAATTATGGATCGTCCTGTTGTGTGGTATACTGGCTTTAATTTGGATAGGTATTTTTCAAGTAAGTCTTCTGGTACTTTCCACGGAGACATTTTATATAGTAAAGACTACATAATATACTATTAGAATTTTAATTGCGAAAACTTATTGGCACTTCTCGTTCTACTGGCTACGGAGCCCGCTGGAAACATTTTCTCCAATGGATGTTTCTCTAATTCCCGTAGCTTACGTTTCGCTTCCTTCAATTTGGCGTCCTTCGTTTTCAAAGCATTGGGGTGGTATGCCTTGCCAAAGCCGCGACCAATTTGTTCCAGTCGGGCAATTTCTTTTTTGATAGCGGCAATTTCAGCGTCAATATTACTCATTTAATATATAACTACGATAATATATACGCTTTTATAACTATTATATATTAAAACATTATAAAAGTACGACCATAAATCCTATATACCAGTAGAGTTAAAATTAGGGCCCCGTGTACACGCTTCGGCAGTTCAGCACCCTTAGTACAACCGTTAGACTAGG
>JGI20154J14316_10002764_pt1 | contig 14535 bp, 14 predicted proteins | sample COG_04_FD_14316 | JGI IMG/M metagenome (IMG submission 14316) | reverse complement strand
AAATAATAATAATAATAATAATAATAATGAAAAAAAAGAATCAATAAATAATAATAATAATAATAATAATAATGAAAAAATAGAATCGATAAATAATAATAATAATAATAATGAAAAAAAAGAATCAATAAATAATAATGATAATGAAAAAATAAAATCAACAACAAATAATAATAATAATAACAATAATGAAAAAAAAGAATCAATAAATAATAATATTATTTATAAATGTAAAATTTGTAATAAAACATTTTCTACAAAAACATGGTATGATAAACATTGTATTAATTTTATTCATAAAATAAATGAAAATAAAAATATTAGAATTCCTGTAATAAATACAATTACAGGTAATGTTAAATATGGCAAAAATGCCCCATTAAAAAACAAATTAGATAATTGGTTAAATAAATATCCATATTATAAAATATATAATAATAATAATAATAATAATAATAATAATAATACTAATATTAATAATAAAATATTATTATTAAATCTAAAAAAAGATTTAATTAAAATAACAAAATCAATTTAATAAAAATTCTAAAGTTGCTACTATAGATTTTAAAGGACCGAATCTTTTAAATAATAATTATAGAACAGATCGTATTATATACGTAAATAAATAAATTAATTAAAAAATTATAATAATATTATATTTTAATGGCTAATAAATGTTTACAGTATGTTTATCCAAACTCAGATTTAGCTAAAAAATATCATATTAATTGTGAAAATAATAAATATTTTGAAGGATACAATGATTTAGAAGTTTTTAATAATAAAAATTTTTTAAAATTTATAAAAGATAATTATTCTGATGATACATATAATGGTGATAGTCCATTTACATTTAAGGATAATTATATAAATGAAGAAAATAATGAATTATGTGATCAAAGTGAATTTTCATTAAAACCTCAACAAAAATTTTTAGGACAGATAATTAGTCCAAATACAAATATTAAAAATTCATTAATATTTCATGGGCTTGGTTCAGGTAAAACATGTACAAGTTTAGTTATAGGAGAAGCTTTTAAAGATAAAACATGTAAAAATTTAATTTATGTTGTTCCTGCACCACTTGTTAATCAATATTATGAAGAAATTATTGGAATAATTAAAAATAATAAAATAGTATCTTGTACTGCACAATGTATACTAAAAGATGAACCTGAATATTATATAATATTAGATGAATTGAATGAATTAAAAGAAAAATATGAAAATGATAAAGATAATGATGATTTAAAAAATGAAATACAAAAAAAAGAACAAAAATTACAAACAAAATATCCAGGAGATAAATCATATTCAAATGTATATAAACAAGCAGAATTAAATAATTTAAATACAAAATTAAATAAAGAAAAAAAAGAATTAAAAGAAATAGATGAATCAGATCAAAAATTATTTTCACAAAAACAAAATATTATAAAAATAATAGAAAATGATATAAAAAAAACAATAAATGAAATAAATAGTTTAGTTACTAAAACATTTCATATTGTAAGTCATGGTATATTTATTAGTGGTTTATTTAAAATAACTGAAAATAAATGGGTTAAAGGACGATATTTAAATAAAGGAAGTCAATTACTTACAGGTAATTGTTTATTAGTTATTGATGAAATACAAAGATTAATTAGTGAAAAAGGTGTATTATATAAAAAATTATTTACTGCTATTCATCAATATTTTCATAATAATTTAAGAATACTTCTATTAAGTGCTACACCAATATATGATAATCCATATGAATTAGCATTAACAATGAATTTACTAAAACCGCGTTTAATGTTTCCTTTAGATAAAGTTGATTTTTTTTCATTTTTCTTAGGAGAAATTGACACAAAAGGAAATAAAAATAGAGTAATTGGTAATAATTGGATAAAAGAGAATTCATGTTTAATAAATAAAGAATTATTAAATTATATGTGTTCTGGATATATATCTTATTTCAAAGGTGGTAATCCAAATGCATATCCAAATAAAAGAATCATAGAATTAAAACATCCAATGAGTAATTATCAAAAAAATGTATATATATCAGCATTAAAATCTGATTTAGAAAATGATAAAACAGATTATTCTAAAATATATTCTTCAGATGAATTTGTAATTAATGAACTAGAAACACCAGATGATAAAATAACAGGTATATATGTTAATTCGCAGCAATTTTCAAATATAGCTCTACAATATAATGAACAAATTAATATAAAAAAACAAAAAAAAAATACTGGTGTGTTTCAAAATAGTTTAAATCAATTTAAAATAGAATTAGAAAAAAAACGATTTACAAATTCACAACAAGTATTAACTTATCTTAGACAAAAAGGATATTCTACTAAATTTTCAAGTATAATTGATTTAAGTTTAAGTTGTAATGGACCAGTTTTTATTTTTTCTAATTTTTTATCATTCGGTGTTAAATCACTTGGTTATATATTAGAGGCATGTGGATTAACTAAATATCCAAATAATGATAATGGTAAAGGTAGATATTTTATTTGGAGTTCAGAAAGTAGTATTAATACAGAACTAACATCAAATGCAAAAAAAGATTTTAATTCATATAATAATAAAAATGGTTCAATATTAAAAATTATATTAGGAACACGTTCAGTTATGGAAGGAGTTTCATTTAAAAATGTAAAACAAGTTCATCTTGCTGATCCATGGTGGAATGAAGCAAGAATAGAACAAATAGCAGCTCGTGCAGTTCGTTTTTGTAGTCATTCTGGATTACCACTGGAAGAACAATATACAGATATATATAAACATTATTCAGTATTACCAATAACACCAGACCCGGATATATCAGAATATTTAAAAGAAACATTTGGTCGTGAAAATCATAAAGAAATGGCAACATTAGGTATTGAAGAGAAAATGGTGAAAAGTTCANATAAAAAATTAAAAATTAATTTAGAATTTGAAAATGTATTAAAAGAATCTTCTTATGATTGTGCATTAAATCAAAATGGAAATATAATTAGATTAGAAGAAAATATAAAAAATACAACTTTTACTAATTATCAAATAACATATAAAAATCCAAAAACATTACAATATTATATACGTGATTCTATACCAGAAGAAATTAGTTATGAAGATATACAAAATCGTAAATATTCTTTTCCAAATAATACATCATTTCCACTTAAATTTTCTTTAGCAAAAAAAGAAAATTTTAAATTTATAATAGATCCTGAAGGACATATTTTAGATGAAAATAATATAGATAAAAATTTAAATTTATATGAAAATAATAAATGTTGGGATTCTGAATTAATATTTAAAAATATAAATATAGATTCTGATATTAAAAAATATTTATTAAGAATAACAAATAATTATTCAAGTTATATAGACAATTCAATTATACAATTAATTAAAAAAAATATACTTTTACAAAAAGTTAAATTAAATACAATTAGTTATAATTTTGATAAACAATATATTGGAAAAAATAAATTATCAAATTGTTTAAATAAATTATATAAATCTGATAAAACGGATACTAAAGATAAAAAGAAAATTAAAAAATTAATGGAATCATCTAATGTATCTCAAGAAAAAAATATTATAATAATAGATTTAATAAAAAAAGGAATATTTGATGAAAATCAAATAGAACAATTACAATTAGAAAATATCCAAGACTTAAAACAAATATTAAAAGAATTAAAATAGATAAAAATGTAAAAAATAATTAATTTGTTTTAAATAAAATAAAATAATCTATTTATAATTATATAATGTCATCTGAAGATACAGCTAAACATTTTAAAGATCAAAGTGAAGAACAGATTTTAACATGGATGTTAAGTAATTTAACACCAGAACAAATAAAAGATTGTTTACTAGATGAAAAACCTGAATTATCACAAGAAAAAGAATTAACAACAGAAGATAAAATTCGAGATTATTGTTCTGGCAAAAAATATGTTATACATAAAGTTGAAAATGACATTGTTTATTTTTGGTATCTTCTAGGTAAATCTTGGAAATACTATAACAGACCTTTATCTGATTTCCCCACAGAAAAAGGTAAAGATGCCGAAGAATGTGGTAACAATTCAGATGATGATGCCCCTAGTTCACCATTTAATACAGACTTATTAAGTGTACCAAATAGTTCTGAATTTTCTGAAACATTAAAAGCTTACAAAGATACAATAGATATAAGTTGGATTAAATTAAAAACAGAAGATAATTTATCACTTGGAGAAGATGTTAATAAATTAACTAAATTAAGAGAATATTGTTCTGGTAAAAAATATGTTATACATAAAATTGAAAATGATACGGTATTTTTTTGGTTTTTTGAAAAAGGTAAATGGAAATATTATAATAATGGAAATTTATCTGATTTTCCAAAATCACTTGGAGAGAATTCAGATGAATGTGGTGATGATACAACTATACGACCATCATCAATTAAAAATGCATACACTAATAATGAATTAAATGATGAAGAATTAATTGATACTTTTATAGATGTAAAAAAAGAATATGAAAAATTACAAATCAATAATTTATGGATAGATCCATTAATTAAATCAATTGTAATTCAGAGACTTATTGAATTAAAAGGTGATTTAAAATTAATTTTTAATTTTGTTCCAATTTTAATTGAAAGTGTAACAGCAAGTCATGTCAATTATTATTATATAGATGAATATGGTGTATTTACTGAAAAACAAATTGAAATATCCGAATTAAATAATGAATTAGAAAAATATGTTGAACAATTAAAATTAAATACAACATATAAAATATCTCCAACTAATACAATAGATGATATTCATGAGTTAATAAAAACAAATTTTGAAGAATTGTTTATGGATGAAGACTATTTAGGAGATTTGAATAGAATTAAAGAAATTTATTCACAATTTCCTTTAAGTGCAGATAGTCCATTTTTTATAAAAAATTTAATTAAAAAATCAAATGAATTTGGTTCTTGTAAAGAACCACATAATTATGGAACATCTTTTACTGAAAAATATAACTCTAAATTAAAAACAAATCAATTTGGAGCAACAACAACTATTTATTCTGAAAAAGGGTTTTTTGGTTAAAAAAATAATAATTATTATTAATAATGGAACACCAAAGATGTAAAGTATATGGACAAACAATTATGGGTAATTTAAATAATTTTGATTATGGTCTAACAAAACAACATCAAGAAGAATTAAAAAAAGAATATGAAAGTATAGGTAAATTAGCACAAGAAGATAATCAGAATAACAGGGAATTAAATACATTTACAGGATATCATCAATTATTTGAAAAAAATTGTAAAAATAAAAAATAAAATAATAATAATAATTTACAAAAATTAATAAATAATAGTATAAAAATATTGATTTAAATAAAAATGAATATTTTTGTATTATCATTGTGTCCAAAACAATGTGCAAAATTTACAAATGATAAACATGTTGTCAAAATGATATTAGAATCAGCACAAATGTTATGTACAACCCATCATTTATGTTGTATAAATCCAGATTCTAATATTTATAAAATAGCACATAAAAATCATCCATGTACAATATGGACTCGTGAAACAAAAGCAAATTATTCGTGGCTATATTTATTATTCCGTGAACTATGTAAAGAATATACATATCGTTATTTAAAAATTCATAAATGTGAAACTAAGTTAATGAATATATTAAATAATATACCAGAATTAATACCAGAAGGTAATATGACTATTTTTAAACAAGCTATGCCGGATGATGTTAAACATAAAAATCCTATTATAGCATATAGACAATACTATAAAAAATATAAAAAATCTTTTTGTATTTGGTCTAAAAGAACGATTCCTTATTGGTTTTAAAATGAATTATTTGTAAATTTACAAATTTATTTTTATTTAAAGATTTATTCAATATAAATAATATAAATAATGTATTTAGAAATCTCAAATATTGCTGCTGCATGTGGTAAAAATCCATATGAATCACGTGAAAAAATGTTGCTTACTTCATGGGCTAGAAATTGTCCACTGGTTGTTAAAGAATACTTAATTGATAATAAATGTTTTGTTCCATTAATTGGTGAAGACTTTTCATCTATTCAAAAAAAAGTATACTCAAATGTATTACCAGAAGATTTTGATACAAAAGATTTTAGTTCTATACAAAAAGAAGTAATTAAAGAGTATAAAAAAGCAAGAAATAATGAACAAACAGATTTAGAAATCCATAAATTAATTCAAAAAACACAAGATTCTCTCAAGAAAGATAATGGTACATTACAAGAAAAAAACATTATCGTCAAAGAAGAATACACTAAAGGTAATAATAGAATGTATTATTATAATATAGAATCAGACTGTACAATTGGAGGAAAACATGACGCCTTACATGAAGATTTAGTTTTAGAAATTAAAACAAGAGTTAAAAAACAAAATGTACGTAGAAATGAATATGATCTATATCAACTAATTGGATATCTTTTAGCATTAAATACACAAAAAGGAAAAATTGTACAAATTTATAATAAAGTAAAATATGATTCAGATGATGCAACTGAAATTGAATTTGGTTTAGTAGATATTACAATTGAACCATGGAATAATTTAGTTAATTCTATTAAAATTTCTCTTAAAAATTATTTTAGTGATTTAAAAAAATTAATTAATACATCTAATTTTGTATATTTAGATCAAGTAATTCCAAAAAAAATTAGACCAATTGGTTTCTTAAAAAAAGATAAAGAACAAGAACAGGTAGTTGATTATAATATTAAATTTAATAATTTAATTAGATTTTTTAATTAATTTTAATTCTTTTATTATTATTTTTATGAATTAAATAATTTTTTTTATGAAGTCGTTGTTTTTTTATTGGATTATAACATTTAATTGAGTCTTTACTATCACTACTACTAACTGGAGAACGTATTCTGGGTATTTTAGAATAATGTTCTTTTATTGATTTAATATTAATATCTAATTCATATGGATTATCCATTAGATATTAATATTATTTTATTTTAAATACTTTACTTTATTTTATTTAAATTAATTAAGAACGTCTCCCAGTTAATGGATCAGCACAAGTAATTTCAAAAATAAGTAAATGTTCTCTTCCTGCAAAATTATAAAGTTCTTCCTCTGAACCAATTGCTCCTCTTGAAAATTTAGTGAATCGAATATTCATTTCCCATATTTGTGCGACTGGCTGAGGGAATATATATATTTTTTGATCAAAATCTGTACCTTTAGATGCTTTTAATAAACCAGGAGTTCTAATAAATGATGAATTATGTGTACCAACTGCTCCTGTTAATAATGATATACCATTATTATCTATAATATTTGTCTTTTGATTATTATTTTCATTAAGTATACTATTTACATTTGATATACTATTACCGGATGATAATCCCTGTAAACATGTTGTATTTACAGCATCAAAAAGTAAACATGCAAAAACACCATCTACATTTGAATTTTCAGCTGAATCTACTCTACTATTTATTCCATCTAATGTATTACCACCATATTTAGGTCTAAATGATAGCATAGTATAATCAGGGTCTGATAATAAATTATAATCATTTTCTGCACTATAAGATAATGAAGAGGGAATTAAAGTACAATTTTCAACATTAATAGTATTAATATTAATATTATTATAATAATTAATTTTATTAAAACCAAGTATTGAAGCACTATTAACAACATAATTTCTACCTGATGCAAATTTAATTTCCCAATGAGCTAATTTAGCTTCAAAGTCTCCATTCATATCACCTTCTGATAATCCGGTCCAATAATTACCTGCATTTTTTTTTAATGGATTTTCTAATTTACAATAAAGTATATAATTATTACTACCATTTATTTTTGTATGTTTAATTATTGAATATTCAAAATTTAAAGAATCTTTAAATGTACTTGTTCCATTTAATTGACTTAAAGTTGGAGATGAACTTGTTTTTAATATTAATGCATTACTTAAATAAATTCTATTAAAATTACAACAATTTGTATTATAATTTTGTGAAGAATTATTTATTCCTGTATATGTATCAATTGTTGGATATTGTGACATAATTCTTGTTGTAAATAATAATGGATAATCTTTTTTAAAATTTTCAATTTCTGGTTCTGTTGCTGTTTTATTTAATGTTGACCACGATTTTCTTGAATAACAATACTCACTGTCATTAAGTATACTATTTGATATAGCAGACTCTATTTCATTAACTAAATTACTTGGTGTCCATGATTGATACATATTACCATTTATATTATTAATAAAAGTTGGATTTCCACCAATTGTATATTGACCTTCACGAAGCGTTGATATGTAATCTACACCAATTTTAACATCAAATTGTTTATAATCATATAAACTAATATTTGGTGGATTACTTGATGAATATCCTGAACCTGGATTTAATATAGTATAATTACTTATATTATAATTAGAATCAATTTCAACTTGAATTTGACATTGAGTTCCCCAAGAAAAATGAGGACTAGCTATTTTTAAATTATGTATACCAACTGAAATTTCATTATTTTCATTTGTTATTTTAATTTTTTTATATTTTATTTCACTTATATAATCACCAATTGAAATATCTAAATATTTATTAATATTATTTATATTATATTCAGTACGTGGTAACATTGCTGCTTTTAATTCTATGCTTGTAACATTACGATATACGTCAGGAACTTGTATATTATAATTATTTTGATTTGGATAAACCAAACAATCTCTTTGTCTTGAATCAACAACAAATATATGTTTTATTGGTTCACTTACTTTATCTGATGGATGTGTAGCATTATTAAAACTGGGTAAATATAAAGAAGTATCCATACCTTTATATATAAAAAGAAATATTTTTAAATTAATTAACTTAAAATAATATATTTATTGATTAACTTAAAAATATTATAAAATAAAAAATAATGAATAATCAAGATTTTGATACAGTAGTTTTTAATTCAACTAAAAATATAAAAAAAAATAATGAAAATAAAGAAATAAATAAATATATAAGTCAAAAAGAAAATAATCCAGAAACTACTAAAATTGAAGCTCCTAAAAAACTCGGAATGTCAATAAGTCAAGCAAGAACAACTAAAGGATTTAATCAAAAACAATTAAGTTCACAATTGGGTATATCTCAAATATTACTTTCTAGATGGGAATCAGAAAAAGAAATTCCAACTAATATACAAATTGCAAATATTGAAAAAAAATTATGTATTAAACTACCAAGAACTAAAAAAACAAAAATTACTGAATAATTAATTTAAAGAATAATTAATTTAAAGAATAATTTAATTTAATTAATATTAATTATGTTAAATGAAATAATATTAATTACATTAATTGATACATTATATTATATATTAAAATATATATATAATTTTAATCATTCAAAATCAACAAAATGGTTTTTTGTACATTCACTTACAAATTTTTTTATTGCATATTATTCAATTAATGATATTATACTATGTTTAGGTGATTTAAATAATTGTTATTCAATCTCATGGACTAATGATTCATATATTGTATATAAATTAAGTTTATTATTACATATTTATCATATGTTATTATATAAATTAAATAAAACTGATTTAGTCCATCATTTTATTATGTGTGGTATTTGTGGTCCATTAATATATTATAAAAATACTATAATATCTTCTTTATGTTTATTTTTTATGTCTGGATTACCTGGAATGATTGATTATTTTACTTTATTTTTAGTTAAAATTGGTAAAGTTAGTTCTATAAAACAAAAAAATAATTATATATTAATAAGTATATGGTTACGTTCACCAGGCTGTTTATTTAGTGTATTTTTATCTATACAGGGTTTAATTAATTATTATAATACAAATTTAATTGATTTTTTATTATTTTTAATTATGTCAAGTTTAATCTTTTGGAATGGACAATATTATTTAATGATAACAATAAATGATTATATTAAATATACTTCAATAATACAATAGCTATACTGGAAAATGTTATCACTTTTTTAATTAATTCCCCATCTTGAGTTGATATTCCCATAATTGAAAAATCCATCCATTTAGTATTTAATAATTTATCAATTATAATCCAATCTAATGTTGTTGCGTTTTCTTCTTCAATACATAATATTATTTTTGAATAATAATTATTAGAATTATCTTTACACTTTTTTTTAATTTTAGATGTAGACCATCTTGTTAAATATTTATTTATAAATGAAGAACTTTGAATAAATTTAATGAGATCACCTCGTTTTATAGAATAATAAATTATATTATAAAAAAAAATAATTTGACAAATTATTAATAAACAATAAGATTGTATTAGATAATAATCATGTATATTCATTATAAAATTATCATATTTTAATCTAATTAATATAGCTAAAGATATTCCACCTGTTATTGTTAAGAATGAAAAAATATTATTAAAAAAATCAATTGATATTTCAACCGAATGTCTAAGATGTGAAATTTTATATATTAAAGTGCTTAGACAATATGAATCTTCTAAATCATAATTATATTTACTTAAATCACTTACAAATTTATTTATATCATTTATATGTCTACAAAATACTATAGTAAAATTAAATGTAGATAATAAATATATAAATCTTGAATATATCCATTCTATAACAATTAAAAAACATCCAAAGTATTTATTTTGAATTAAATAAATCCAACTATATACATTATAAAATGTATCTATAAATAATAAATTTATCATTATATTAATGACAACTAATGTTATTAATATAATTGTATAAATAAATGTTTGATTATATGAACAAAAATGTAAATTACATTTATTAATAAAAAAATTAAAATGATTTGTACTATAATAATATTTCGCCCAAATATAATGTATTGGTGCATTTATATTTAATAATAATCTTATAATATATTCTTCTGTATGTATTGTATCAATTATTATACAATATATTAAATATATTGGTTCTATACACAAATACAAAAATATTAATAAAGAATATATATTATATAAATAAATGTATTTNTTATTTATATTTTCTAAATCTGTTGTAAAATCAACATAAAAATTAATATTAGGTGTATTTGTTTGTGTATTTTCAATGGATTCTAATAATTTTTTATTATTTTTTAATGGTGAACTTGGATCAAAATTAATATTTTTTTTTGATATTAATTTATCTAATATATTTTCTTTTTTAAAATTCCAAGAATATAATCCTAAAAAAAATATAATATTATTATATAACATACTTATGTATAAAGATATTATTTTAATTTTAATAATAATTACAATATTTTATTATATGTATAAACCTGATACAAATAAATATATTAAAGCTGATAATAATAAACAATATAAAGTTCAAGAAAGTAATAATAGTGAAATAAAAGCAAATATGTTGTCTGAATTAGATATTAAAATTAGAAAAATAGTAGAAAATATGAAAAACAATGATTTACCAAATAAAGAAATCGCGGATAGAACATATTCTAAAATGTTAAATATTGAATTAAGAGAAATTCCCAAAAATGAAAATGGTGCTGGTTATACTATAAATAAAAGTCATATATATTTATGTTTATATAATAAAGATACAAATAAATTAAATGTTATTGATGATGTTATGTTTGTATTATTACATGAAGTTGCACATATTATGAGTTTATCTTTTGGACATGGTGAAGAATTTAAGAAAAATTTTGATTTTATTGTTAAATTAGCAGTAAAGCTAAATTTATGGAATAAAAAAGATTATTCTGAAGATAATGTAAATATATGTGGAGTTAATGTAACAAATGGTAATTGTGATAATGGAGCTTGTGAAAAAGATAAACTTAATTATTTTTTTAAAGAATCACTACTAGACTACTAAAATTAATTAATTAATTAATAAATTAAAATAAATATAATTTATTATAATATAATGGAACCTAAACGAAAATTAGTTGGATATTATTTATCTAAAACAGGTAAAGTATTAAAAGCATATAAAGTATTACATAAAAAAGGTAAAAGAAACTATAAAGGTAAAAAATTATCTAAAAAAGTTCGTGTATATAAATTAAAAAGTAAAGTACCTAAAAAACGTAAAGTATCTAAAAAACGTAAAAGTCCAAAACGTAAAGTATCTAAAAAACGTAAAAGTCCAAAACGTAAAGTATCTAAAAAACGTAAAAGTCCAAAACGTAAAACTAAATTTGGTTCAGAACCTTGTTATATATCAGCCCCGTTTTTTGGACAGGATACTCCAAGAAATCCTTTAGGGTGGAAGTGGCCGGGTGGTGGTGTAAAGAGTTCAGTAGGACAATTAAATCATCCATAAATTGAATTTATTATGTTAAATAATCTTAAAAATAATATAAATAATTTTTAATATGGTTAAATTAACCATCGGTGGAGGTAATTTTAAAGGCGCCGCATTTATTGGAGCATTAGAATACCTACATAAACAAAATTATTTAGATTATTTAGATGAATTTTATGGAACATCAATTGGTTCTTATATTGGTATAATGTATATAATAGGATTTGAACCATATGATATTTTATTAGAATTACTTAATATTAATTTAAAAGAATTATGGGATTTTAATTTAAATAATTTACAAAGTAATTACTGTTTAATATCTAATAAAATATTTAATACATTTAATGAAATTATTTTTAAAAAAGAAAATAATATTAATAATATTACAATTAAAGAATTATATGATAAATACTCAGTTAATGTTAATATATATTCAGTATCAATTAAATTAAGAAAAATGATTATATTTAATAAAGATACTTATCCTGATTTATTATTAATTACTGCATTAAAAGCATCTTGCAGTATTCCGTTATTATTTCCTCCTGTTAAAATAGATGATGATTATTTCATAGATGGATGTTGTAAAAATATTACTGGTTGTTATTATAATGATTGTGGATTACATTCTGGATATATAATTAGATTATCAGATGAATATAATAATATTGATACTTTTTCTAATTATATATTTGAATTATTAAATTGTTTTTTGTTAAATGATGAACAAATATATTCTAAAAATACTGTAATACTTAGTTTTAAAAATTCTAAATATCGTAATAAAATTAATTTTAATGATATAAATAAATCTGATATTGTTTATTTATATTATGAAGGACTCACACAAGCTAAATTATATTTTCAAAGTATTTAAAGTTCTTTATAATAATTACGTCTATTATTTACAAATACCATTGTTGAATATTCTTTTAATTGTTTTATACTTTGTTTATTTCTTTTATATTCATCTTTATCATATAATAATTGTATTGAATTATTTTTTTTATTATCATTATTTTTTAAATAATTATTTTTTACACGTTCAACTATATCAGGAGTTAATATTAATTCTTTTTTGATGATTTTATAATTATTATCATAATCTGAATCATTAAAAAATTCAATATTTAATTTATTATCACATTTTTCTAATTTATTTATAGTTTTTTTAAAAGATTTATCATTATTAAATGAATAAAAATCATCAAATTTTTCACTTATTTTAATATATTTAAGATTGTATTCATTACATTTATTTAAAATTAATTGTGGTAATGTTAAATATTCTATACAATTTGTAAATATAATCCAAAAATCACAAATTTTTAATAAATTATAAACACATTCTGATAATGTTTTTGCTGAATTTCTAATAATAGTTAAATTATTATTATACGCACAATTACATAACATCTCTAAATTTTTATTATATATCAAATGTATTCTATAATATTCATTTGATAATTTTTTAAATTTATTATGTACTAATATATAATTATCCCAAGTAACATCACAAACAATTCCAATATTAATCATCAATAACTAATTATTATTTAATTGTTTTAAATTAATTATTGTTGGTTAATATTTGTAAAAAATATATATAATAATTATATAATGGAACAAATTCAAGAAAAAACTAAATTTATTTCTAATCTAAAATCACAAATTATAAATTTGAAAAAAGAATATAAATTTATTATCATAATAATTATGATATTAATTATATTTTTAATTTATAAATATTTTAAAAATACTTCAAATCAATGTATTTTTATTAATATGGATGGTTGTGGTTTTTGTAAAAAACAAAAAGATTTATTAAATTTAAATAATAATAAATTAAATAATATTTCAGTTAAAATAATAGATTCAAATACACCTGAAGCACAAAATTTAATAACTAAACACAATATTGATGCATTTCCTGTTTTAATTATGAATGATAAAGTATCGTTAGGATTTAAAGATTTACAAGAACATTTTACACAATTAACAAAAAATGATATTATATTTATTGGAAATGATTCATGTCCTTATTGTAAAAAAATGAAAACATTACTTGATACAAATAAAACTAACTACGATTTTATTGATTCAAATAGCCAAGAAGGTAAAAGTCATATGAATAAAAGTAAATCAAATGGTGTTCCATTACTTTATAGTAGAAAAAATAATAAATATTTA
>JGI20154J14316_10002759_pt1 | contig 14553 bp, 13 predicted proteins | sample COG_04_FD_14316 | JGI IMG/M metagenome (IMG submission 14316) | reverse complement strand
GCATCTCCCTGCTCAGCCAACGCTGAGTGAACCTAATAAAATCAGCAGAGCTAGAGCTGTTCGCATACCTTACATCCTGAATTATTGCTGTCCGTATCACAATACTCATCAGTTGGTTAGTCTATAAGCCGTTGGGGAGGTGTGTTTAGCTAATCATTGCTCTCATGCCTACGGTGAATTACATTGGCGTTTGAAGACTGTAAAGTCATTGAATTGCAGGTGTTTTAAAACTGTCCCTGAAATCGGGGTAGAACCCCTTCCCCCTGCACAAATATAACAGTGTAGCGATGAGAGCGGTCCTAGTGTGCCGAAACGCATCCGCCCCGCAACAAAGGGAAACGGGACATGATAGGAAAGCGACACTAATGAGTTAGTTTCCATCACAAATATTTGTCGACTGACGCTCGGCAGTCCAGGTTTCGGCGCGCTACAGTATAACCGCGCTCGCCGGTGCGCTATCGATCATGGCTTACGGACTGGACGATGACGTACTGGGTTCAGTGCCACGATTCGCAGGCCAGCCAATACTCGCTTCATGCCCACGAAAATTGCGCAACCACCACGCCCAATCGTCGGGAACAAGACCGAAAGGATCTGGATGGGCCAGTTCACGCGCTGCCCAAACTGGCCAATGCGGATTCGCTAGCGCCGGCCGGCCGAGGAACACGAGATCGATGAGTTCATCACGAATGGCCTGGTCCGCATTTTGCGGAACACCCAGGTTCCAGCTAGTGGCGACCGGGATGTCGACTTCACGCCGCACGCGGGCGGCACGCTCCAGCATGAAACCCATTTCAGCCAAAGGTGGGTCGACCATCTCATCAGTGTTGAAACCGATCGACAAATCGGCAAGGTCGAGTCCATGCTCTTTCAACTTTGCCACGGCATAAATCGAATCTTCAAACTGTATCCCGGCCGGATTCAGATCGTCCGAGCCGAGCCGAATCGTCAGCGGGTACTCCTCGGGCCACACCGCGCGCACCGCGTCGAGTGCCTCAGTATGAAAGCGCAGGCGTTTTTCAACACTGCCACCGTAGTCGTCGGTACGCTGATTCGCTAACGGCGAAAAGAAGCTCGCGCCGAGGTAACCATGGGCATAGTGCATTTCCAGCCACTTGTAGCCGGCTTCGCGCGCGCGAACTGCAGCATCCGCATACGCCTGATGGATGGCTTTTATTTCCGCTACCGTGAGTTCGTGCACGGGATGAATGTGCCCACCCCCGCCATAAGGAATTGCAGAAGGTGCCACGCAAGTCCATCCATTCGGGTGATCGGGCGGCAGCTGTTTCCACGTGCCTTCTTCGTTGGTTTCCTTGTGAGGAGGAACCTCACTGCCTTTGCGACCCGTGTGGCCGAGCTGTATCGCCGGAACGCTACCCATTCGCTCAACTATTGCGCATACGCGTGCGTGTCCTTCTATCTGGTTGTCATCCCAAATCCCGGCGCAAGAGGTGGTCGTTCGACCGTCAGGTGTTATCGCCATCTGCTCACCGAAGATCAGGCCGAAACCGCCGCTAGCGCGCGCACCGAGATAGCTCACATGGTAATCGTCGAGTTTGCCGTCGACTGAGTTATACATCGTCATCGGCGACATCACCGTGCGATTGCGTAGCGTTACGCCCTTCAATGTAAATGGGCTGAACAGATCCGGCATTCGAACATCTCCTTGTAATCATTTGAGCATAGTATCAACGATTTGGGACCCGGATCGCTACGCAACATTAAGACCGCGCTGCAATTTGGCGCACCCATCAAGATACAAATACCGAACGATCGGGAGTTTTTTGCCATGGGCGGCGCCGACTCGCGCGACAACAAAGTGTTCGATTAATCAATTCATAGACCCGACAACGTGATGCGGCAGTAGAATAAGCCTACTGGATGCGATCGACTCATTGCGCTGGTGAGGATAGTATATTTAAACCACATTTTCCAGGCTAGAAAGTGTCTAGTGAAGTCTGGGAAGTCCAAACCGACTAAGGCTTATTGATTTGCTTTTCATACCAATGAAATAGTTATTTCGTAGGCAACGCTTATATGCGACCACAGCCCTCCCAGCGGGGGCTTTATTTTTTCAGTAATGTCTTAATCTAACCAGCAGCCAACATCTCGTCAACCTTATCCAACCCATCGTACGCTACGAACCCACTCTCTTTATCTTTAATGGCTAGCAAGCTCAATCTATCCGCCAACTCATTGCCTTCAATGCCCACATGCGCACTAACATGCTCTAACTTCATACGCCGTCTTATACTGCTGAACAACTCAAACATCACCTTTACTAGCTCGACATTAGCTGGCGGTTTACCTTTCCGACTATTCCAATCATCTCGCTTCCATGCTGCTGCCCATTTACTCATTACATTAATCGAATAAGTGGAATCGCTAAGCACCATCACCTTGAGCTTAGCCTTCAGCTTACTCTCGGCTATAAGCAAAGCCTGATGCAGGGCATTCAACTCAGCAGTGTTGTTTGTACCGTGAGGCTCGTACACTCCATAATGTAGCTCTATCAACTTACCTGATTGATAGACAGATACACCTGAACCAGCATTACCGGGGTTAGGCACGCAGGCACCGTCGCTGAATATATGAATGTCGTAGGCTGGATCGAAGACGAATGTTGAGCTAGCAACTGCCTTGGCACCTAAGGTTGCACTAGCTTCAGTAGCTACAGATTTCCTAGCCGCTCTAACCCTAGGGCCGGTAGTAGAAGTGTACGCACTCTCAGCTTCTTCTCTGCTGCTATAGCTCTTATGCTTAGCCCCTGGATAGCCAGAAACTGACGCACTGGTTGATGCCCAATCAGTAAAGATGCCTGTACTCCTACCTACCCATACGACGTAGTACTTCTGCTTAGCCATTATAGCTGCACTCCTAGTTAGACCACTTATTCAGCACTAATAACGCTGCATGTCTCGTAAGATGGCAATAGATGAACTTAGATGTTCTATGACAATGTTGCTTAATTATAAGGATGAGAATGTTATTGATATGTACAGAAGCCTGTACAGTAAATAGGCCTCTAATAACTAGCTATCAAAGTGACATTAGTCTACCTCCCATAGTGGCTACCAGTAGTGGCCACAATTAGCTGGATCGTTGCTTGCAATAGGCTGTACATTAATCGATCTATAAATGTTATTAACAATTAATATTAAAATTTATAAAATAGTTGGAGGTAACACAGCTCAACGCTAAGACATCTGCCAGCCTAATGCTGGCTACTTAGCGTAGCTCTAAGCTGCATACCATAGTGCCTACTATTACAGGCTGATTGCGGCTATGTTTTATTGATTATTGATTATTGGTGGATGGTAATGATGAGGGCAGTAGCCTAATAGAAGCACATAGCGCACCTTGAGCCCATCCAGTTAACTAGAGCTTAATCAAGGTGAGCTATGTGTTATGCCATGGCTACGACCAACGCGACCAATACCACCTCCCTCATCAAAATATACACCACTATAGTAGAAGCCTAATGAAACTATGCTGCCACTGATAGTTACACTATAAGCTGTTGCCATAGGCTGACTTAGGTACTCCAGCTATAAAAATTCAGCTATTTGCATCACTCTCTCTATTTTCCTGTTGAACTCCTATATATAAGGGGTTGCATCGTTTTATTATATATTGCTAAAGCCAAAGTCCAGTTTAGACAATACAGGCTTCGGGAATATAGAGCGTCCATCAAAACCTAGCAGTATTGCCTCTAGATCTGTGATGGAGACATCGTTATTCTCCGCCATAGCTATTAGATTGTTGTATCTAGTCGGACCTGTAGTACTCAAAGCATCCTGAACAGAAATCATCCGACCCTCCTTATGGCACTTATCTACCAAAGCTTTGTACTCCCTTAATCTTTGAGATTCTGGTGGTGTTAGCCTCAGAAAGCCAGCAATGCCATTACCAGCATTCCCTGCAAACTTCTGCTCTGGATCCTCCTCAATGTAACTCTCATCAACAACTGATCCAGGGATCTTCTCTCTTAATGCTGCAGCACTCATTCGATCAAGCACTACTATTAGATATCTAGTAGCTAGAGACCTGTCGCCCAGCCTAGCTTTAATACGGTAGCTATACTGATAGATCACCTCTGCTGTCCTCGCTCTAAGATAGACTCCATAATCGATCCCCCATCGCTCTTCCAGATCCTGCAGGAACTCTAATCCCGGGTTTAGTGAACAGAGGAAGGCTGCAGCCTCGAAGTTAGTATACTCGTTAGATCCATGGAGCATCGATGCCGTCTTATAGGCTTGCTCCGGCATCGGGCCGACATTTACTGCGTTGTTGACACAATAGATAAATGGCTTCTCAGCCCCATAGAATGCCTTTACGATGTCGAATAGCCGTCCCACCACCCACCTTGCCTTAGCTTTCTTACTCATGGCGTTCTTAGTGATTGCCACATCCTGAATAGGCACGATAGTGAACAGGTCACCTAAATGATCAATTGGGCGCCTATCATCCTCATACTTTTCATTGATACGGAACCTCACACCCCACTTGGTATACAGAAGGTACATGAGCGAATGTCTGGAATTAGCACCAAGCACCTCAACTTCCTTGAAACTACTAAACACACTAGGTAGTAGGTAACTGGTGAGGTGGATCTTCGCCCTAATACTATGCTTTGCCAAGGTAGTGACATATTCAGGATTGATCAGCAATGCCGCCAGTTCCTTCAGCCTATCACTGTCATCAAAAACGCTGTTGTTAGACACACCTTTAACCGCTGCCTCCCAGTGTGCTTGCTGCTCAGGCAGTGGCGTAACTATACCCTTGCTGAACGAGAGGTAATCTCTAAAGTTCACATCCGCAGATTGATAGAAAGTAAAGGCTAGGACCTCAGGGACCTCATCAACAATAAGCCGAGTCTTCGGGAATGCTCGGAATTTCGCAGCCCGCCTTAACGAGCCAGAAGCCTGGAACCCAACCCACGAGCAAAGGAATACTCGCCCCTCACCCGGCATCATCTCGATATCATCAAGAACCACCTGATATATCATCGAACCAATGTCTGTGTAGCCTTCTTCCTCTCTCACGGTTGCATTGATTAGATACACATCGAGATCAGAAAGGTATTCATCCAGCTCATCGAACGATGACTCTCCAGTCAATCGCTTAAAGGTCTCCCTCTGTAAGACACCAACAGTAGGAGTCGTCCAGATCACCTTATAACCCGCCTTAACAGCACGAATCACATCTTTGATTACAGCCCTAGTCTTACCGGTACCAGCAGGCCAATCTATCAAGTGAATATCTGGCATATCCTCTGGAGGGCTCAGGGCTGTACTCAAGGAAGGGTCAATCATAGTAGGCTCATTGGTCGCAAGTGACTGGAGAGTAACCTAATGGCTTTAGACATTCTCGCTTCATCATCAATATGTCCCCCTTCAGATCAGCATCAACGATACTTTCGTTAATCAGCTCTCGCTAACTTGCCAAACATGGTTGTTAAGTGAGCAGCGCCGACCACATAATCAATACCGATTAGATCTGAACTATCCAACTAATATCAACCAGCACCGAATCAGATGCGCATCCCTAGCTGCACTAGCCTTGCGGTGATTAGCTCAAGTGCTGCCCGCTTCTCACTTGCCTTGTCATACAGCGCGTAGTGCCGCCTGGTTACACCCACGGCGGAGTGGTTAAGCAATCTACCAATAGTATCCAGATCAACACCCAGCCTCCCTGCCATCGTCGCTGCAGTACGCCGATAGTCGTGCGGCGAGCATTGAGTAATGCCGACATTCTTAGCAGCTCTCTGACAGGCTTGCCGTAAGCCGCAAGTCGTACTATCGAACAGCTTCTTATGACCTACTCGAATAGACTGCCGCTGTTGTAATAGCTCCACAGCAAGCTGTGGTAGGGCAACGAGAAACGGCTGTCCGTTCTTGGTAACTGGCAAGCTCAACGTCCCATTTGCTAGATCAAGGTGCTCATGCTCAATTCGTAGCACCTCACCTGAACGCATCGCTGTCATCAGGAGCAACTTCAGCGCATCAACCTTATCCCTCGAGATGTCACATTGATTGAGATAGGGCAGCAGTAGCCTCAACTCGTCATCATTGAACATTCGAGACTTAGGGCTTTCTTTCTGCTTGGGCAGTCCATAGATTGGCGTCCTGGACACTAGATCATGCTCCAGGCCGTACTTGAACATGCCAGATAGAGCTGTGCGGAATCGATTACTCTGGGTAGGCGTCTCGTGAGCTACCTCGTTCAGCATCCCTCGAATCAACCTACGAGCCTCTGGTACAGCGATAGTGGCCTTCAGCTGTTTACCAATCTTGCTTCTCGTCTGATCAACGAAGTGTTGGTAATTTACCTCGGTACTTCGAGTAAGGTTCTTCCTCACATGTCGGCGCATCCATTGCCCCTGTAGGTACTCAAAGTCCCCTAGCAGGAAGAGCGCATCGATGTGCTTACCGCTGACTTGATCTCGTCTAAGATCTACCTGACGCTCTCGTGAGGCTCTTATCTCTTGGTATTGAGCTAGGGCAAGCTCATAGTCATGATGTAGCAATATCTCCTTAGACTTGCCACCCTCTCTGAATCGATACTTGTACGAAATGCTGCCCGTAGGATGCTGACGGAGGGTGAAACCTTTACGGATTTCACAGGTGATGTCACGCCGTTTTAAGGTAGGTTTTAGCTCTAAAGGTGTACTTGAAGTAATAGCGACCATGAGTTATCCCTCTGTTTTAAAAGGATAATTACGGTAGGTTAGCTGGATCTTATATCGCCTCCTAAGCGGAGGGTCGCTGGTTCGACTCCAGCCCGGGGCACCAACCTCACTTTTGCGCTTTCAGTTCCCTCGCAGCTTCCTCGGTGATCGGGTGGAAGCTACCCAGCCCGCAAGATGGGCCTTGCGCAAAACCGGAGCCAAGACTTTCCAGCACCGAGATGATGTCCACATCACAAAGCTGACCCGCCGATGCCCTATACATGAATGCTTGGCGCGAATTCAGGCCCAGGCATCGACGCGGCAGCCGGTTAACGTATACCTCTCCGCCTTTCATATAAAATAGGATGTTTTCGTCATCGACGACATCGGTCCGATCGACTCGCATCAGGCTCACGCAGCGCTTTGCCGCGGGCAAAGCTTGCTGCTGAACCTGATCTTGCGCATCGTTCGCGGCGATGACGGTTGTCAGCGGTGCACACACCAGCGCCGCCAGCAGAGACCGCCGAATGCGTTTAGTTGGCCATATTTTGATCATGGATATGCTCCTTATTCGTCCCTGAGAAGAATCACGCATGCTACTGCAATATAATAGCCGTATGCTAAGTCTGCAACGGGTTTTCTCGATCGCAGGCGAGACAACCCAACCCCTTCTAGATTTCATGGCGCACACGGTGAGTGACCATTCGCTCATGCAAATCGTTAATCATTTTTGATCCCGTGCTGACAAACAGGCAGGGCAATATCGCATGAACCAGGCAGATGCCGGCAGCGATCAGCAAACTCAGCCCGAAGCCCGCGGCGACTAGAAAATGCTCTGAATAGGATTCGTTCACTGAAGCTGGGTGCTCAAGGAATATTCGGTTAAACATGGCTGCGGATCTCACTGACAATGGTTTGTAGGCTTACTGTTCGCAAAGCCTGGAGGCGATACAGACGGAAGAGGATAGCAGCCTCGGCTTGAGATATTCTTTGAAATTCTCACTAATAAAGGCATAATTACGCAACTATTTCCCAATATTTCTATAGTATATGCAAAATATAGACGCCAAAGATCTACAGATACTCAGAATTCTGCAACGAGATGATACGGTGTCGGCTGCAGAGATCGCCGATCGCGTCAGTTTGTCGGTGAACGCCTGCTGGCGACGCATAAAACGCCTGCAGGCAGAGGTCATTGAGAAGCAGGTGGCGATCCTGGATCCGGTAAAATTTGGCATCGGCTTGACCGTCTTCGTTTCCGTTCGAACCAATCAGCATAACGAAGCCTGGCTTGATCAGTTTTCGACGGGGGTCAGTAAAATTTCGGAGGTGGTCGAGTTTTATCGACTCAGTGGCGAGACCGATTATCTGCTGAAAGTACTAACCCGAGATATCGCCGACTATGACCGAGTCTACAAACAGATTATTAAAGCCGCACCCTTAAGTGATGTTTCATCATCGTTCGCTATGGAACGCATCAAGTCGACGACATCACTCCCTATATGAGGTCACCGCGCATCATCAATAATACTCATACGCCGGCCGAAGTCTTTACCTGCCAACTGGCATAGACTTGACCCGTTGATTCACCCCGACGGGCTAAGCAAGACACACTAGCAGCCCGAAAATTGCGACGATTGATCTCCCTCGCCAACGCTCTGAACTGGGTCTACAATGGCTTATTAACTTGTCAAAACATTAAGGTATTAACACAATGGCTTTACTACCGATAGATCTCGTTAATAACATTAAACAACAAATCACTGAACTGCCTTTGTCTGAACTAGACCTTGCAACCGACCCAATTCTGATCGATGTCCGCGAACCCCAGGAAGCCAACGCAGGTATGATTCCAGGCACCATGAATATCCCTCGCGGGGTCCTAGAGTTTCAAATACAAACCCACCCGGCTTTGCGTGGCGAGCAGCATCCGGCGGTTGCTCACGCCGACACGCCTATTATCTTGTACTGTCAGTCAGGCGGCAGGTCGGCGCTAGCGGCCCTCAGCTTGCAGCAAATGGGATTTAATCAGGTCGTGTCACTCCAAGGCGGCTATCAAGCCTGGCTAGCCAGTCAAGGGTAATCCGCGAGCGTCAATCTGACCGGGCAGTTAGTCGCGAGCCTTGCTGCCTAGGCTAGGCTCATGGTCTGGTTGCTATCGACATTATTCCACCACTGTAGCGGGCTGCTAACTGCGCTGGCTTGCCAGCATCTGCCGACGTGGTATCCTGCCAAGCATGACAGACAAAGTTGATATTATAGATACACCTCAAATTCCGGAAATCGCCGGCATCGCCCTGCGCCGCCAGAGTAAAGGACCGATGCTGACCGTGACGTCTTGTGCAGTCTCAGTAGAGCACGGCGTTGCCCGGGATACTCGCGGGAAGCCCGGCAAGCGGCAGTTGACACTACTGAGCCTGGAGGCCTGGGAAGAGGCTTGTCGCAGTCTTGATATCGACCTGGCATGGACTGCACGGCGCGCTAATATACTCGTGCGAGGCAAAATGTTCTCTGCCGCAGACGTGGGCAAAACGGTGTCAATCGGCGACTTGAAGTTAGAGATCACCCGCGAAACGGACCCCTGCATACGAATGGACGCCGCCCATCCAGGGTTGCAAGCGGCATTAGCATCCGACTGGTATGGCGGTGTTTGTTGTCGCGTCCTGGTCGCCGGCCATATCGCAGTTGGCGATCGAATCGATATTCAATGAACTCGAATTCACAATAACCCCACGGTATCTATCTATAATTACAGCAACCGCTATTAATTGAGCCTAAATCAAGATTTTTACTTAATTTTACTATCAATCAGCACAATATAAGCACAAGGTATACAAAGAGATCAGGATTTTCTGGTCATATTCTGGCAAGCCCGGATACGCTTGTCACAGTAATTTGCCTTTGCTCTGTATCCTCCAATCTGACCGACACTGTTTCGTTTTCGCCTGAAAAAAGTTGTCATTCTTACTGTAAATCTTCACCGCTGCAGATTAACTGCCTCTGATAACCGGAAGTACACGATATTTAACTTAGGGTTTAGATCAACATTCATACCATTCTTAGCTTGCTTAGACCTAACCGTTAGCAGATAAAGCTCTTTGAGTTTTTAAGCACATTCGGCTTAGCACCGAACTAACAAGGATCGTTGAATTGGAACAACATTGAATATCATTGTCACCGAAGCCGATACAGATTTTCGCACCCAGTTAAAAGCGGCGTTCGAACTCGATGGCCACGCCGTGCTTGAAGCATCCGATGGCGAGGAAGCCCTGGCGCTTATTCGTACCAAAAAACCCCACCTGATTGTTACGGAGATTAATCTACCGGATATGACGGGCGACCAGCTATTTAAGCAGGTAAAACAGCTTGGCCAAGATTATGGGGTGATTCCTTTTATTTTTCTGAGCGCCAATACGACGGAGAGTCACACAGTAGACCGCATGAACGGTGGTGCAGATGGCGTCTTTGAAAAGCCGATAGATTTAGCCCTGCTGCGGGCGCATGCCAACGCTTGCCTGCTAAACTCACGCCGCCATGCCGATCTCATAGAATCAAAACTGGAAGAATTCAGTTCTTTGCTCCGCAAAAATGATAACGGAAAATTCGATCCCCTGGCACCTCTCAGCGACAACATCGATCAATATCTAAACAATATCAGGGCTTCAATCGATGAGTTAGTGAACGATGGTAACGGCAATACTACTCAGACCCCTCCCGCGTCATCGCTGCGCGACAGCGTTCTCCAACCGCTGGCCTATATTCGTTTTTGTCTTGATCAACTCACTCGCCGACGGTCTATGGTGTCCGCTCTGAACTCTGAGGCCCTGACCTGGTGGTTGATATTTACTGTCGCCGAATCCCAGTATGCCAAAAAACCGCTGTTTGTTTCAGATCTGTATTTCAGCACGCCTTCGGCTAAAACGACCATTAACTCGCGCATGAACCAACTCATAGAGAAGGGCGTGCTCACCAAGCGCAGCCACCCCAGCGATGGCCGGCGCCAGCAACTCATCATGACTGACCACTTCAAGACGAAGTTTGCCGCGCATATTGAGGATAGTATTAATGTGCTCCTAAAAGAACTGCCCTAGCACATCATTCGGAAGGCGCTATACCCTAGGATCCGAATCGATAACGAATCTTGACGACAAAAACATCATTAACAGGATCTCGCCAGCCGGCTTCAAACAAGTCTGAAAAGCTATTGTCCTGCAGCGCCAGGCCTTTATCGGCGACTCGAGTATATACCACGAACAAATCCGATAAAGGTGCGATTTCCCAACGATAACGCACCTGAAAGCTCATCTGGGACAACCCGAAACTGTCAGAGGGCCCTGCCGGCTTGTCGGTCTTGATCAAATCGCCTGGACTGTCTGGAACCACAAAAAACTCGTCTTCATGAGCTCGAATTGATACCCACTGTAACGCTGCACGGATCTGTTGGCGGGCGCTGAAGAAGTATTCAAGAGTCACCTTTGGGGTCCACTGCTCAGCGTTGAAGGTCGTCATGTTGTTGTTTTCCTGATGCAACAACCAGCCCTTTCTGTCTGCCCAGCTATAATTGAGCTCGGCCGAGAAACGATCATTGGGCCGCCAGGTAACGCCACCACCAATTTTGATCTGATTGCCGCCTAAGGCCTCCTCGCGAAGTCCAACCCCGCCACCGAATGTCAGGTCAATGTTCGATGGTGAAGAATAGCGCATCACCACTTCTCGACGCTTTGCTGTGCGGTAAGTACCATTGCCGAAACTATTCAGGTCATCATAAGCCTTGGGCGTAAAACTGGTAACAAAGGTCATGCTGGACAGATTATTGAAGGTCAGCCGGTTAGTCAGATAAATGCCGCCGCCAGTAAAATATCCCGCCGCGTTTTTCTGAACAAAGCCGCGCACATCAAACTGATTACTCCGCGCCCAACTCATTCCAGAGCTGGTGCGAACATGGGCGGAACGAATTCGAAAATTATCATTGCGCTGCAAATAACCCAGATCATTAATATTGACCTTAGTGTCGAAATACTCGATTCCGAGTCGCTGGGAAACACCTTGGCGCAAGGTATACTCAACATCGACGAAGCCACCATAGCCTCGGTCAATACCATCGATAGCAGAAGTAAACACTTGGCCATCAAGCTTGAGCTTGCCGTCAGAGGTCAAATAGTGACCGTCAACACCCTGAACCAATGCATCGCGACTATCGTGTAAGGCTGCTGTACTGAGCAAGCCCACGGATCGATAGGCACCACCCACAGAGTCCTCGTATACCAGGCGGGCAATACCATAGTTCGAGCCCGTCTGCGTTAACAACACGGGTACGCCACCATCAGTACCGCGCAACACAGCGTCTTCTTCAAAGGCACCAAGAAAGCCGTAACGAAAGCTGCCAACTTGGCCGGTAAGTTTAACGGCACCATACAAATCAACTGGGCGGACGAGCTCACGATCGGGGATCGAGACATTAGACGCCACGGGCAGATCGACAGGCTTGCCGCCAATCCGTCGCGTATTCACCATGGTGTAGGGGGCACCGCTGTTACCAACACCGTTGCTGCGTGTATCGGCACGGGGAGAAGCAACGAAGACCTCTCGGCCTTCCAGAAAGAACAAGCGCTTCTCCGGAAAGAAGGCCTCAGTGGCATCCAGGTTAATCACCACATCGTCAGATTCGACATTACCAAAATCCGGATTTACCGTACCGGAGATTTGCATATTCGTTGACGGCCGCCAGAAAAAATCGGCACCCACTTTGTACAGATTTTTTTCGTCAATCAGATCTCGGCCGACTGCGGCGAAAGGGTAGATGCTGTACTGTTTCTTCGGATTCACATCCTTAAATTGCATCTCCTGCAAAACTGACATGAACTGGGCCTGCGTATCAGGCAAGCCAGGCCACCCCCAGCGTTCCTCGATATAGGCCACCTTGCGCGACATATATAAACCGATACGTCGAATTTCTTCACTGGCTGGCATGGAGACGGTGCCCCATGGAATAAAGAGCTCTGCTGACCAACCGTGATCGGTAGTCTGACTTGCGCCACGCCAGGCACCATCCCAATCACTGGTAAACTGTCGCTCAGGCAGAACAGTCCCATCCAGTATCGAGTCACCCAGATTTACGCCGAACCAGTAACCGTAGCGACCTTCCCCGGAGGTATCCAGGGTCACACTAATACCGTCGCGATTGATTTGGCGCTGATCGCGACCTGACAGACGCTTGATCAGACTCTCAACGGGTTGGTCCATGTCGACGCCAACGTAAAGGCCGTCTTGGGTGTAGAAAAATTTAACACGAGTCGCATGAGGTACGCTGGCCAGCGTATCGGGTTCGACGACGACAAATTCATCATAGGCCGGCAAGCCCGCCCATACCGTGTCATTAAGATGGCCGTCGATTTTGATTGCCGGCGTACCAATGACACGCTCGACAGTGATACTGTCGCCCTGTTTTAGATCGACGATCACATCAGCCATCACGAATTGGCCAAAATGGACCAGCAACACGCCGCCGATCACGCGCAGGCTATCATTTGTCAACATCGGTGTTTCTCCCTGTGTAGCTTTATAGCCTCAACACAGGGAGTGATTCAAGTCATGAAGCAAAATACACCTGCGAAATACAACAACGGCGACCCAGATCAGATCATCATATGCCAAATCATGCCAGGTCGTTAAGCAGAGACAGGCGCACATTTTCAGGTAAACGCACTGACTCGCAAGGAAAGGCCAGATGGTCAACGCCGACGGTGACCGCAGCACCAGCCTTGGCCGCCTCGATCTGCTCAGCGCTCAATTGATAGCGCATGAAATGCACCGCTGAGGTTTTATCTGCAGTTGTCCGATCCATATCCTCATCAGTGATGGGATAGATCCGCTTCGTCTCACCAACCTGCATCCATATCTGATCTTCGACACCGATCAATTCAGCCAGTCGACGCTTACGCTCATCAACCTCGTTGTACTGGATCAGCAGAGTACATTTCCAGTTATCGCCATTGGGAATCAACGGATTATAGGCTTCGAGTTCATCATTAATGCCCGACGCCTCAAAGACTTTCTCGATGCGCAGCATTTCTTGAATCTGATACTTCAATGTCAGCTGGTCTTCAAATAACAACAACAGGTGATCACCAACTAGTATCTGTCGATTTTTTTTATGGGCCAACACATCGGCTCGAAAGCCGGGTCGGCGTTCCGCGTACTCTTCTAACGACCAGAGATCTGCTCGCGTTAACATAAGGAACTCCTTGCGATCGCCAGAACACAATTGTTCGGCGATGTATGGGTGACTAAATACAAGATGAATTACAGGCCGTACGCTAACCGCAACAAAGACATGGGATGCTCAGATCGATCGACGCTGGACGACAGGTTCGTTATCTGGGTCGCCGCCATGGGACAATCACTGGTGAAATGTTGTGGCGCCTTTTGATCGACCTGCCGCACTACGGGCCGCGCTATCTTTACTGACTTGGCACGAGTTTCTTTTTTCACGGCGTAAGTGCCGTCGTGACCAGAGCAACGCTCAATAGCATTAACCAAGGTATCTGGCACTAAGTTAAGAATATCGCGAGTTTTTAGGCCAATATTCTGCACTCGCAAATGGCACGCCACCTGATAACTGATATCACCCAAGCTTTGTTTAAAATCAGTATTGAATTCACCTTCACGATGGCGAAGGTGAAGATATTCAAAGGGATCAAAGAACGCGTTTTTAACCTTTTGAACATCCGCATCGTTTGGATACATGAGAGGCAACTCTTGCTTATACATCAACACGCACGATGGAATTGGGGCAATCAGGTCATAACCCTCATCTACCAGCTTCGCCAGAATCGGTATATTTTTCTGCTTTAACTTATCGACGCTATCCAAGTCGCCTAATT
>JGI20154J14316_10002754_pt1 | contig 14571 bp, 6 predicted proteins | sample COG_04_FD_14316 | JGI IMG/M metagenome (IMG submission 14316) | reverse complement strand
GTAACCGAACTAAATATAGCAAGAGCCGAAGGCATTAAGATTAGCGCTGTTTGGCTTTATATAAATAATAAAGATACTTTAAGAAACCTTAAACGCGCAAACGAAATGGTGTTTGAAAGTTTAAAAGCTACCGGATTATCCACCCAAATCTGGATAGGAATAGATGCTGAGTTTTTTGAGGGATTAACGCAACGGCAATCGCTTAAGAAAGCGCTAGATATGATTTCATTTCTTTCTAAAAAAGCCCAAAAAGTTAACTGCAAAATAGCATTGTATAATCATGGCGGTTGGTTTGGAGAATCCGAAAATCAATTAGAAATTATTAAACATTTACCGAATCACGATATTGGTATCATCTATAATTTTCATCATGCACATAAACAATTAGATAAATACCAAAGTATTATCAAACAAATACACCCTTTTTTATGGTGTGTTACTTTAAATGGCATGAAAAAAGGAGGACCTAAAATCATTCCTATTGGTGAGGGAAACCTTGAAAAAGAGATGATTAATCTTTTACTTAATTTAGATTATAAAGGACCTTTTGGTATATTAGGTCATGTAAAAAATAAAGACGTAGCACGCACTTTAAAAAAGAATTTAAAAGGCTTGGAAGCACTTTTTTTAAGTAATTACTAAAATAAACCATACACCCCTTTCAAATAATCATTTCACCCCCAACTATTTTAGAGATACTATTAAAATTGCAGTATAAAGTAACCAAAAACATACACTATTATGAAAAAAATTACACTTGCTTTGTTTTTTATGACATTGCCTTTTATAGGATTTACACAAATTACAAACGGAACCTTTGATGTTGATGTTACTGGATGGAAAGCTGTTAATGGATCTGCTATTGACTGGAATGCTGCTGATCAATCTCTGAAGCTAGTTAACACAGCTGTTAATAAATATGCCCAATCTAATCCAAACGGAACTCCAGAGGAAGGAGCAGGAAACTATATTTTGACTTTTAGAGTAAAAGGTACTGCTGGTGTTGAAGTTAGAGGAGCAATCTATCAGGGCCGTTTTTTAGCTGGATCTAACCTCATAATTGCAGCGACTGATGTATGGGAAACGTACACCCATACTTTTGAAGGTCTAGTTGCAACTACAGGAATGAATATAAGACTTCAGGCAAATGCTACTGGTACGTTTTATTTTGATGATGTTACTTTCGTGAAAGAAGCATGTGTAGGTTTTGCAATTACTGCTGAAAATGATGGAGGAGGAACCAATGCAATAACAACTCCTTTGCCATGTTATCCAACCGGTGAAGCAATTGAATTTACAGCTACAGTTTCTTGTGATAAATTTACATTTACAGAATGGGAAATTGATGGTGAGGCCTCAGGAATAACAACCAATCCTTATACACATACGGCAGGGTCTGCGGATGCTATTGTAAAAGCATTGTTTACAGCAACTTCTGACGCTTCGGACACTAATTTTGATACGACTGCAGAGTTAGAAGAATGGATTGGTGCTCAGCATGCAACGGTTACAGTTGATAATGATGTTTTAACATGGGAAATAACTGGCGTTTCAACAAAACTAAAATACGATGCATGTTCATTTGCTCCAAGCGCTTGGAATATAAATGCTCTAAAAATAGGATATACAAATGGCACCGATAATACAAGAATGCGTCTTTCGCATCCTAAAGAGGGCGGGAATGAATTTATAAACTATGATTTGGCAATTCCTGGAGATGCAACGAACGGTGTTGGTGAAATTGATGCCTCTTTATTGCATACATCATGGACCGATAATCTTTCTCAATTAGAATTATATATACGAAATGACAATACTAATGCCGGTTCAACTAACGGAACTTTTACAATAAATTATATTGAATTTTACTATGCTGAAACTGCAGGACTTGCTGATAGCAACCTTAGTGATGAAAATAGTATTCATTTATTTCCAAATCCTGTAAAAGATATTTTATCAATAAAGTCACCTTCAATACTTAAGAAACTTGAGGTATTTAATGTGTTAGGCCAAAAAGTAATGGGTATAGAAAATACAAATAGTTTAAATGTAACTAAATTAAATTCCGGAGCATATATTCTAAAAACTATGAATGAGAATGGTGCTATTTCAACAAAGAAATTCATAAAAATAAATTAAATTTTTAATACTAATAGAAATGAAAAAAATAATTGCACTAATATTATTCTGTGGTTTTTTATCTACAGCCAATGCACAAAAACAGTCGTATCAAGAAAAAAAGGCAACTACAAATGCACAACTTATAGCCGATACCATGGATTTAAATGACAGTACTAAAACGTTACTGTATGCAATTTTGCTGGGTAAATATGATGAAACTTCAAATCAAATAAAAGGCAACGATTTGTCAAATGAAGAAAAGAAAGTGATTTACAAGAAATCCTTTAAAGAAACCAATGATAAATTATCGGTCCTATTTTCTAAAGAAGAAATTAATACCATTAATACCTTATTAAAACAACAGAATAAAAAAGATAAAAATTAAACTATTACAACAATAAATAATCATTTAAGGAGATAGCGATAGCATTTGCCTTATTTTTAAAATACAGTATTATGTTAAAAAAAACAGTGTTATTATTTTTAATAGTTCTTCTGGTACCCTTTGTGCTATTTGCTCAAGCAAAAACAGGCGCAGAAAGGGTTGCTGAAATGGGAAGAGGAATAAACCTTGGGAACGTTCTTAGTGCACCCACAGAAGGAGATTGGGCGACCCCAGTAACGGAACAATATTTTATTGATGTAAAAAATGCTGGTTTTACCAATGTTAGAATACCAGTCGACTTTTTTGGCACTCGAACTACGGGTAATTGGAGTGGTGAAAGTACATTTGATGCTCCTAATTTTTACTCAGCCAGTTCTGGCACGTCTGCCCAATATACTGGAGAAACTTTCACAATAAATTCCACCTATTTAACTAGAGTAGAACAAGTAATTAATTGGGCGTTAGGACAAGGGCTTGTAACCATCCTTGATTTTCATGGAGAACATTTAAAATCTGATTTTATTAAAACATTTAAAGTTGGTGAGGGTGCTGAAACAGACCCAACTTCGGCAAGAAGAGCAGCGGATAATGCAAAATTTAGAGCTATCTGGACTATATTGGCCGATACATTTAAAGATAAAGACCATAAGTTAGTATTTGAAATTATTAACGAGCCTTATTTTTACATGAGCAAGGCAGATATGGATACACTTAATGCCGATATCTTAACTATTATAACACAGGGAGGAAATAACATAGATAGAAATATTATCCTTACAGGAGGTGGTGAAACATCTTATAATGCGATTACTCAACTTGACCCTGCCCTTTTTACTGATACTCCTAATCGTTTAATAGGAACTTTTCATTATTACAATCCGTATAATTTTACAAGTTCTAGTAAAGAAGAAACTGCAAGTGGTACTATATTAGATGACATGAGTTGGGGAGAAGAAGCGAATAAAGTAGCCGATGAAGCAGATGTAGACGGACATTTTACTAAAGTTAAAGATTTCGCTGACGATAATAACTCAGTACCTGTTTTTTTAGGGGAATTTGGTGCAGATAATACTGGTGGATACAATTACAGTACAGGAGATTTAAACGCTGTTTCAGCCAATTCTACTGGCTTTGCTGATGGAGGACCGGACAATACCTCAAAAGTAGCGTATATGAAATATGTTGCAGAATTAGCCATAACTAATGGATTTGCTTTTGCAGCTTGGGATTCTGGACCAAAATCTAATAAAACAATTCATAAGAGAACAGATAATCCTTCAACAGTGAATTATAAGAGAAGTGAATTTTCAGTAACTACTTATAGTCCGAAATTAACAACTGTAAGCACAGTTTTAGATACCTCTGTTTGGGTTGAAGATGTTAGGTATGCATTAGTAAATCCATTATCAAACTCAAAAAATCTGCTATCCCAATTTAACCCAACGTTTACCTCAGCGAATAATTGGCAACATGGAGGAACTGGTTCTGGTGCATACGATCCCAATGAAACGAATACGGACGATGGAAGTGGATCCTGGGAAATAAATAGTGCTACCGATCAGAGTCGTTTGGCAGGGACACCAGCGCTTGATGTTACTGAAAATAATTATACACTTACTTTTTATGTAAAAGGAACAAAGGATAAAGTTGTTAAGCCTACTATAGTAAATCCGAGTAACAAAGTATCTAGTGAAGGAGATTATACCATATTAGCTACTGGTGTATGGGAAAAGGTTGTAAGAACATTTGAATTAGTAAACGGCACTGGTAAAATACGAATCTATAATAGGAGCATTGGTTCAGTTGTTAATATTGATGATGTATCTTTAGTTCTAACTTCGGACGCTGAACTTATAAATTCGAGATCTGCAATTACAACTTCAATAACTTCGGCCGCAGCTGGAGGTTGGGAAAGTACCTCAACTTGGGCAGGTGGGGTTGTGCCATCATTTCAATCAGATAACGTTACTATTGAACATGAAGTGACAATTTCTTCTGCCGTTACAGTAAATGATTTAACGTTAGAATCTGCAGGTAAATTAACAATAAAAGCAGGAAAGAGTATCAATATTGCTAATAATTTAAAAATTACTGGCGGATCATATAATAGTATTAAATTTGATGTTGTTGGTAATGGACCTGCTTTATTAAAAATTGGCGGTACCTATGATGGTCCTACTGCGAATAGAGTATTGTACAAGCATAAAATGGGTTCAGTTAATTTTAATAACAATTGGTTATTAATAGCTTCGCCATTAGAGGATGCTACTATTAATGATTTCATTACAAATTCTACTGATGTAGTTACAAATGCCACCAAAACGGCATTCGCTACTACTTATAATGATGCTCTTGGTGTAGATTTAAAATACACGTATGTTACAACAAGTGAGCTTGATGATGATAATCACGATCCATTTTTAGAGGGTAAAGGGTATGCTACAAAATTAGATGCAGGTTTGGATGCTTCACCAACGTTAGAATTTAGAGGTAAAATACAAGATACCTCACCTATTGCTTATTCAATTTCAGACGATGGAAATGGATTTAACTTAGTTGGTAACCCTTATTCAACTTGGCTATTTGCAAATAAAGGAACAACTAGTGCCACTAATAATCTTTTAACAGCAAATACTACTGTTTTAGAAGAAGAGACGATATGGATTTGGGACTCTTTAAATTCAACCTATATTACAAAGAATCAAGATGATGATGCATTTAGAATTGCGCCAACTCAAGGCTTTTTTATACAAGCAAAGGATGGTGCTGGTACTGGCAGTTTTTCTTTTGCCGAAAATATGCAAACTCTAACAACTCAAACTTATTATAAAACATCTAATACTAATACTAGATTTGAAATAAATTTATTTGCTGCTACTAATGATGATCAAAGAAATACAACTGTAAGATATATTAACAACAGAACTACTTCTTTTGATAATGGTTCAGATAGCTCTTTATTTGGCGGTGATGATTTATCAATATATACAGAATTGGTAGAAAATAATACTGGAAAAAAATTAGCAATTCAATCGTTACCAAATTCAAATTTTGAAAACATGGTAATTCCTGTTGGAGTTAGTATAGCTGCAGGATCAGAGATTACTTTTACAGCAGATGCTTTAAATGTTCCTGCAAAATACAACGTGTATTTAGAGGACAGAGCTAATAATACGGTTACACGTTTAGACGAAGCGAACGCAGAATATAAAGTTTCTGTTGAAAGTGGAAATACAAACGGTCGTTTTTATCTTCATGTTAGAACTTCTTCCGTTTTAAGCACAGATACAAATATCTTAAGCACTGTTAGTATGTATACTACAAGTAATTCTAATTTAAGAGTTCAAGGGCTTCAAGAAGGAAATGCATCAATCTCAATATTTAATATTTTAGGAAAACAAGTTTTTCAGACTTCGTTTGATGCTACTAATTCTATAAACATTGCGCTACCAAATTTAGCCAAAGGATTTTACCTCCTACAATTACAAAATACACAAGGTAAATTAAATAAGAAAATAATATTAGAATAATTAACGCGGATTTAAAGACAACAAATGATGAGAGAAGATATTAAAAACACGAAAGATACAGCTCAAGAGATTTCACGTAAAGCCGCTTTAAAAAAAATAGGTAAGTACGGTAAATATACAGCGTTAACGGCATTAGGAACCTTTATGATATTGAACCCTCAAAAAGCACAGGCAACATCTCCTGGAGATCCTGGATCAGGTTTTTAATTAGTTATGTAACTTTGTTTTGTTAATTTATACAGGCTGTCTCTTAATAAAGAGATATGCGTGAAATAGCAACCACAATATAAGTGGTTTTGGTAAAAAAAATAGTGAGAAAGAGAATTCAAGGATTTCCCACCCCAACAGGGGTGGGTTTCTTATAACTAGGCAATCTTTTTCATTGTACAAAAATAGTATTATGTTCAAAAATAAAGTTTTATTGTGTTTAGCAGTCAGTCTAATGCCTTTTGTATTGTTTGCTCAAATCTCATCATATGAGATGGTTAAACAAATGGGAAGAGGTTTAAACCTTGGTAACGTTTTAAGTGCTCCGATAGAGGGAAACTGGTCGCCTGAGGTAAGGGAGCCATATTTTATTGATGTCGCTGCTGCTGGTTTTACCAATGTTAGAATTCCAATGGACTTTTTTGGGGCTCGAACTACAGGAGATACTTCTGGTTATTCTAGTGCCGCTGGAACTGCAGGAAATTATACTGGTACAGCAGATAATTATATAGTGTCTTCCATCTATCTAGATAGAATAGAGCAGGTCATTGAATGGTCATTAAATCAGGGTATTGTAACCATCATTGATTTTCATGGATCGAATTTAAAATCTGAGTTTATCTATACATTTGACTCTGAAGAAACAGAATACACCCACCCAACTTCGGCAAAAAGAGCTGCAGACTATCAAAAATTTATAGCTATTTGGGCTCAGATAGCAGATCGCTTTAAAAATCATTCCGAGAATTTATTATTTGAAGTTATTAACGAACCCTATTTTCATATGAGCAGGGCAGATATGGATGCACTTAATACGGATGTCTTAACAGTTATAAGAGGTTCTGGAGGAAGTAATGGAACTAGAAATGTGATTATTACAGGAGGCACAGGAACTTCACATGAAGCGCCTTTGCAAATTAAACCTTCAATTATTTCTGGCGATACTTATTTAATAGCAACCTTTCATTATTACCAGCCATTTGATTTTACAAGTTCTAGCGCAGATGCTAGGGATAATGAATCTTGGGGGTCAGTTCAAGATAAAGCACTATTAACAACTAGATTTGATATAGTTTCTTCATGGGCTACAAGTAACAATATACCTATTTTTTTAGGTGAATTTAGTGCTGACAATACTGGCGGATATAAATACAGTACAGGAGATTTAAATACTATTTCAGGGAATGCTACTGGTTTTGCTGATGGAGGCCCAGATAATGCATCAAGAGTAGAGTTTCATAGATTTGTAGCAGAACAGGCTATCAATAGAGGATTTTCATTTGCAGCATGGGATTCTGGACCTAAGTCTAACAAAACAATCCATAAGCGAACAGACAGTCCTTCTACTGTAAATTTTAATATTAGTGCTTTTTCAGTGAATACTTATGAACCTAAAAGCACAAATATAAGTACCTTGGTAGATACATCTGTTTGGGTAGAAGATGTAAAAGATGCTTTATTCAGTTCAGGAACATGGCCGCTATGTTACGGTCCTAGCCCAGATCCTATTATTTTTAATCCTAATTTTGAGTGCGGGTATAGTTCGGGATGGAATTTAAAGGTACTTACAGACTCAACTGCAAGTATATCAGACTCTGGCGCTACAGAAGCTTATAATGGAGATGCTGCAGCAAAAATAGTTGTTGAAACAGCTATTGGTTATAATAAAGTGCTACTTGAAAATAATCTATTTACAAATGATCTAAATGGAAAAAATATTGCAATAAAGTGTTTTGCAAAATCTGATGATGCTACTAGTTTTAGGTTTCAAATTAAGACTATTTATACAAGTGGTACCACCAGTTATTTTACATCACCAGTTTTAAACCTTCAAGAAGTATATAGTGCTTATGAATATACTTTTGATTTAACGGAACCAACTACTTCAGTACAAGTTAAGGTTTTGTGTGGAAAGAAAGCAGGTACTTATTATTTTGATGATTTCGAAACAACAATTACAGACAGTGAAAGTTTGTCAATAGATGATGATGCATTGGATACTAAAATAGTATTATATCCCAATCCAAGTAGCAATTTCTTAAATGTTAAGCTATCTTCTTCAGGTAAAAAGATAAAACACATCAGAATAATTGATGTAAATGGTAGAATTATTAATGAATATGCGCCTAAGCATACTAATAGTATAAAATTAAATACAAATAATTTGGAGAATGGTATCTATTTAATACAAATTACAACAAGTGAGAATGAAGTTTTAAGTTACAAAAAGATTGTTGTGGCTAAATACTATTAAATGGTGTTTTTGTAAAGAATTAATAAACTTAGGTATTTCCTTATCTTTGATTAAAGTACAGTCATACAATTTGAGAGCACATTATGTCTAATTTATTTAAACACATTATTTTTATAATCAGCTTATATAGCTGTGTTTCTCTGCACGCTCAATTGCAGTTAAACAAAATATCGGGTATTGAAGGACTTTCACAAAACACTGTAAAAAGCATTATTCAAGACAGTAATGGTTTTATTTGGGTAGGAACATACAATGGGATTAATAAATACGATGGCTATTCCATGGTCCATTATAATTTTTCAAATGACGTTAATAGTCTTAGTAGTAATATTATTATTAGTCTTTTTGAGGATAAAGATGGATATATATGGGCTGGAACTACAGATGCTGGATTAAATAGAATAGACCCAAGGACAGGAAAAATAGACATCTATTTTGACGACCCAAATGCATCTGATTATGCAAGCGAAATTGACCATATTTATCAATCATCTTCTGGAGTTTTTTTTATTAATACCTCTAAAGGTATTAAATTTTTTAATGTAGCCATTGATGGTAGCTTAGTCTTTGAAGAAGTAATGAATGTGGCAAACAACTTTAGTTTGCGTATTAAAACTATTATTCCTGCAGTAAATGGGAAGCATTGGTTTTTTACTCCTGAAAGAAAAATAATACTGCATCAAGTAGCGGTAAACGAAATCGAAAATGTGCCAGATATTAAAATTCAAAGCACAGACATTAAGTGGTTTGAATTTAAATCAAGTTATCCTGTAAATTTTATTGAATACCCAAAGAACACAATTTGGGTGATAAGTAATAGACTGCAACTCCTTAAAATTCGATTAAACAATGAGCTTCAGGCTATTGATAGGGAGTTAATACCCCTTTCTGATAATAGTTCAGGATTTTCCGATAAAAATTTCAAAAAATTAGCCATTGCTGTTGATAAAGAACAGCATATTTGGATTGCTGGGAATGGTATATTATTAAATTATAATACTCAGACAGGTGAAAAACTCAAATTGAACTCAAGTCATAGAAAAGAGATTGCCATTCAACAAGCGCAACAATTAATGATTGATAATACCAACATTCTGTGGTTAGGAACCCTAAATCATGGATTGTATAAAATGGATTTAGAAAACAATACATTTTTGAATTCGAACGAATTTTTAAACAATTCTGAAAAGCAATCTCCCGTTTTTCATGAGTATCCCGTTCTTACAATGTGCGAAGACTCTAAAGGAGATATTTGGCTAGGTACGCAGGGTAAAGGTGGCTTAGCAATACTAAAGGGTAAGGAAATTGAAAGGAGTTTATTAAATAAGTCAAATAAGGTTTGGGACTATAATTACCTTGCAAAAACCAATACACAATTTGATGATGAAGATTTCTTTGAGATTAAAAGATTGATGAATGATCGCGAAGACAATATTTGGGTAGGCGCAAAAACAGGGTTAAGCAAAATAACTTTTAAAAATAATTCAGAAATATTTAATATTCAAAAATTTAATGATATCAAAGATAAACAAGGTAAGCTTATTAAAAACTCAGTCTTTGCTATTGAAGAAGATAGACTTGGAAATATTTGGGTTGGATATTGGAAGAAAGGCATCGCGAAAATAACTTTTGATAAACAAAACGAAACGTACACATCTATTAATTATCAAAATGAATTAAACGACACAAATAGCTTATCAAACAATTTCGTTCGAGATATACTGGAAGATTCTAATGGTGATATTTGGGTAGGAACCATAAGAGGTTTAAATAAATTAAAACAAAATGATGCTGAAAACATTGCTTTTACAAGTTATTTAAATGACCCTAATAATAAAAATAGTTTAAGTAATAATTATGTTTTAGATGTTTTTCAAGCAAGTGATGGTTATTTATATGTTGGTACATTTGGTGGAGGATTGAATCAAATTGAAATTTCAAATAACACATTAAATTTCAAGCAGTATACTACAAAAGAAGGACTTCCAAGTGATGTTGTTTATCAAATTAAGGAGGACAAACAAGGGAATATTTGGATGATGCATGTTAGGGCAATTTCTAAATTGAACCCAACAACTGGAGCGGTTACCTATTTCGAAAACCAAGATGGAATTAATGTTAGCGAGTTTAAGGATAATGCCATGTTGTTTACCACCTCTGGGATGATGCTTTGTGGCGGCGTGAACGGCATTACATTTTTTCAACCTGATAAGCTTTCTGTAAATGAAATAAAACCGCAACTAATTATTTCAGGTTTTAAACTTTTTAATGAAATTGTTCATCCATTAGAGGAAAGAAACGGAAAGGTAATTTTAAAAAATAGTATTGATGAAACTAAAAAGATTGTATTGCCTTATGATCTTAATTCTATGGAATTTGTTTTTTCAAGCTTGCATTTTTCCAATCCTGAAAAAAATCAATACAAATATATATTAGAAGGGTTTGATGAAAAATGGCAATATTCTAAAGGAAATGAACGACGGTTTGCCTCCTATACGAATGTACCGCCAGGAAATTATATATTTAAAGTTTATGGCTCTAATAGTGTTGGTATCTGGACAGATGAACCTAAAGAGATATCGGTTTTAATAAATAAACCTTGGTATTTAACAAGCCTAGCTATTTTTCTTTTTTCATTGTTAGCGTTCGCTATTATATATAGTTTTGTTAAAATTCGTTTAAATCAGATACGTTTAAGGAGTAAAATGGATATAGAAATTGCTATCCATGAAAATTCTGAAGAAATGAATCAGATGAAGCTTCAGTTTTTTACGAATATATCACATGAATTAAGAACACCTTTAACTTTAATTGTTGGTCCCTTGAGTCAAATTATGAATGGGCAGGTCAGTACCAAAGATGTTCCAAAGTTAAATTCAATAATGTATAAAAATTCCAATAGACTACTCAAGTTAATTAATCAACTTTTAGATTTTAGAAAAGCAGAGTCTGGGAATTTAAATTTAATTGTTCAAAATGATGAACTGGTATCCTTTGTAGGGGAAGTGTTTACAGCATTTGAAGATATTGCATTAGAAAAAGATATTAAGTTTTTGTTTTTATCACCAAAAAATGAATTCGATGCTTGGTTTGATAATGATAAAATTGAAAAAATATTATATAATTTATTGTCTAATGCCTTTAAATTTACCCCGAAAGGAAAAAGTATTACGGTAAGTCTTGAAAAAGAAACCATAAATAATGAAGACTATGCCATTCTTAAAGTAATTGATTTTGGAATAGGAATCCCTAAAGACGAATTAGTGAGCATATTTGATCGATTCTATCAAACCAGAAAAGAAAATAATGCCATTAATGAAGGCTCAGGTTTAGGGTTAGCCTATATAAAGCATTTAGTAGAAATACATAAAGGAAAAATTAATATCCAAAGCGAGTTTCATAAAGGAACAATATGTACCGTTACGATACCCATCTCTAAAACAGCATACTCTAATAATTCTATTATAGAATTACAACCTCAAAAATATGATTTTAAATACACTAAAATTGGAGTTGATGTTATTAAGGAAAATCAATTAATACCGAAAAAAACAATTAAGAGTGCTAAAGAGCATTCTAAGGAGACACCACTGCTTTTAATTGTTGAAGATAATAGAGAATTGCAAGACTATTTGGTAACATTTTTTAGTTATGATTATAGAATATTAACCGCAAATAATGGTAAAGAAGGACTAGAGCAGGCAATTAAAAACATACCCAGCATTATTATAAGCGATTTAATGATGCCCGAGATGAATGGTATTGAGATGTGCAAGAAATTAAAAACGAATATTAATACGAGTCACATTCCAATACTTATATTAACTGCAAAAGCTGGACTAGAAAACGAAAAAGAAGGGTTAGAAACTGGAGCTGATGAGTTTATCTTAAAACCATTTAATATTGAAGTTTTAAAGTTAAGATTAGATAATATTTTACGTACCAAAGAGCAATGGATTCAAAAGTTTAGAACGAATTCGAGTTCTAAGTCTTGGAAGGAATTATCCAATAAATTGGATCAAAAATTTATAGAAAAGTCAATTAACATAATCAAGAAGAACCTTGATAATACAGAATTTTCAGTTGAGAAGTTCGCTTTAGAAATAGGAATGAGTAGATCTGCACTATTCTTAAAATTGAAATCAATAACAGGACAATCAACATCTGAATTTATAAGAACAATTCGCCTTAATAAGGCTGCAAAACTTATTGAATCTGGAAAATATTCTATAACCGAAGTAATCTATATGGTAGGATTTTCTGATCCAAAATATTTTAGAACCTGCTTTAAGAAACACTTTGATTGTACACCAAGTAGTTATTTTTCTAATTTCAAGAAGGTTGTTTCGTAAACTACTCCTTAAATTTATCTAATACCCCAAAACCAATAACGATTAGTTCCTTAAAACAAATTAAATAAAAGTAGAAAAGCTAATAGTAGATTTTGTTCTTTTTTTTATAATAATCGTATGTATTCGTTTAAATTTTAAAATATTTAACGCTTTGCATCATTTTTAGTGTATAATAACTCAAAAATGATACTGTAGGTTTCTGTAAATAAATATTTTTGTAATCATATAACGACATATTTCCATTTTGTATTTTAATTTTTTATGTCCTAAGAACTGCTGGATCATGTTAGCGTTTCTATACTTTAAGCGCTCCTATTGAGGGAAATTAAGTTCCATTTTGGTATGAGCAGTATTTTATTAATGTAAATTCGTTTGCTGCAGTCGTTTATGTTTTAAGGATAGAAACGCTAACTGGAGCCAAGTATTTTAAAAAGTTATTTATTAACTAATAAATCGTACAAATAAAATAGTATTAAAATTAGTATTTTAAATGAAAGTAAAAAATTTATTTTTATGTTTTTCACTTCTTGTTTTCTCTTGTGGATTAGTCGCGCAGTCAGAAGCTCAAAAGCCTAATATCTTGTTTATAGCAATAGATGACTTAAAGCCCACTATTGGTAGTTTTGGGGATGCCTTTGCGCTAACCCCAGCAATGGATGCCTTATCTAAGGAGGCAACTATTTTTTTAAACAATCATACTCAGCAGGCAGTTTGTGGACCTTCTAGAGCCAGTCTAATGACAGGTAAAAGACCAGACTATACCAAGGTAAGAGACCTCAAAACGAAAATGCGAGATATCAATCCAGATATTCTCACGATTCCAGAACACTTTAAAAACAATGGATACCAAACACTCGGAGTTGGAAAAATATATGATCCCCGTTGTGTTGATAAAAAAAGAGATGAACCTTCTTGGTCTGTTCCCTTTGTAAAAGAAAACCAACTTGAATTCTCTTCTGAATACGGTCCGCCAGCAATGGGGTATTATCAAAATAAAGACATCAAAAATAAGGTAAGACAGCTAAGAGCCGAAGCGAGTTCTAAAGGAATTAAAAATACTCACAAATATGTGAGAGACAAATATAAACCGCCTTTTGGAAGTGCCAATGTACCTGATGAAGCGTATACAGATGGTGCCATAGCTTTGCGTGCGAATTTAATGTTACAAGATTTAAGCCAAAATCAATCAGCTCCTTTTTTCTTAGCAGTCGGTTTTAAGCGGCCTCATCTTCCTTTTACGGCTCCTCAAAAATATTGGGACCTTTATGATAAAAAGGATATTAAATTAGCTACGTATCAAAAGAAATCTGTTAATGGGCCTAATCTAGCCTACCACAGTTCAGGTGAGATGCGTTCTTACAGGGCCCCTGGAATTGACTACGTGATTACGAATGAAAACCTTTTAGATATAGAGGAATCCCATCAAAAGGACTTGATTCACGGCTATTATGCATGTACGAGTTTTATTGATGCTCAAATCGGAAAAATACTACAAACACTCAAGGCAACAGGGCTTGATAAAAATACGATTGTTGTGATATGGGGGGACCATGGCTGGCATTTAGGAGATCATAGTTTATGGAATAAGCATTCAAATTTTGAACAAGCAACCCGTTCTCCGTTAATCATATACAATCCAAAAGTAAAAAAGGGTGTTAAGGTCACTTCTCCAACGGAGTTTGTAGATATTTTCCCTACACTTTGTGAGGCGGCTAATTTAAA
>JGI20154J14316_10002738_pt1 | contig 14646 bp, 9 predicted proteins | sample COG_04_FD_14316 | JGI IMG/M metagenome (IMG submission 14316) | reverse complement strand
ATTGGCCTAATAATTGCTTCTTTCGGCGATCGAGTAGATCTAACACGAACTGACAGTGAACGCTCTTTCGAATCTAGAAAATTGTCTTCACCAAGCCAATTAATCTCTTTGATTAAAATTGTTCTGGTAGCAAGGGATTCTTTTGGCCCAACAATAACTTGCCTGTTATCAGCATCAAGTTTGATTACATATAGTGGATCTCCGCCCCCAATACCAAGTCCTCGGCGTTGACCAACAGTATAATTTATTATTCCTTTATGCTCTCCCAATACTTCTCCACTTTGATTAACTATTTGACCTGGGTTTGCTGCTTCAGGCCGCAATTTTTCTATTACTGCAGCATATGAACCATTTGGTACAAAACATATATCTTGGCTATCAGGCTTATCTGCCACTGGCAGTCCATATTTATGGGCTAATTCACGTGTATCTTTTTTTGACTTAAGGTGGCCAAGTGGAAACCGTAAATAATCTAGTTGTTTTTGTTTGGTTGAGAATAAAAAATAGCTTTGATCTCGATCTTGATCTGCGGCTTTATGCAACTCTGCTTTTCCATTTTGAACAAACCGCTGAATATAATGCCCTGTAGCCATGCAGTCAGCATCTAAATCTTTTGCTGTCTCTAATAAGTCTCTGAATTTCACGCGTTCATTGCATCGTATGCAAGGAACTGGTGTCGCCCCAGCTAAATAAGCATCTGCAAATTCGTCAATTACACTTTCTTTAAATTTATTTTCATAATCTAAAACATAATGTGGAAAACCCATTTCTTCTGCCACTCTTCGAGCATCCTGGATATCTATTCCTGCACAACAGGCTCCTTTCTTAGCTAAGGCAGCACCATGATCATATAATTGTAATGTTACTCCAACAACGTCATAACCTTCATCGCAAAGCATCGCTGCGACTACAGAGCTATCTACACCTCCTGACATAGCAACAAGAACACGAGTATCCTTAGGATCCTTAGGAAAGCCCATTGAATTAAGAGCTTTTGTGCTTTGTTTCATATTATTGTCCATTTTTTGTTGCTTATAGTTTAATCAATAACTCTCTCAAGACATTATTTAGTCTTTTATTAAATTAAATCTCTATGACTTTATAACTTTATTTTTTAAGTTTATGCTTTACGCTTGGCTAACTTAATCTTAAATTTTATGAAATAACATATACGTAGGTTTGCTAAATGTTAAATGATTACTCTGTTGAAGATTTAGATGAAGTTGAGGCCAAGAAAGAGCTTATTCGACTAAATGAAATATTAGATAGAGCTAATAGTGATTATTATAATAATGATGCGCCTAATTTATCTGACTCAGAATATGATATATTAAAAAAGAGAAATTCAGACATTGAGTTAAGATTTCCAAACCTTAAACTTCAAAACAGTGTGAGTAATAAAGTAGGTTCAAAACCTTCTAATTCATTTAAGAAAATAAAACATTCTCTAAAGATGCTATCCTTAGCAAATGGTTTTGATGAACAGGATATAATTGATTTTGATCATAGAATTAAAAAAATCCTTGGTCATGAAGACACAATTATAACATATGTTGCGGAACCAAAAATAGATGGCCTTTCATTATCGTTAAAATATCTTGATGGTAAATTGTCTCAGGCGACAACACGAGGTGATGGAGAAGTTGGTGAAAATGTAACAGAAAATGCCAAAACAATACAAAACATTCCAAAAAATATTCATAATGCACCCAGCATATTAGAGGTTAGAGGTGAGGTTTATATGAGTATGGATGACTTTAATAAATTAAATATTAAACAAGAAAAAAATAATGCTAAAGTATTTGCTAATCCGAGAAATGCTGCTGCTGGATCCTTACGACAACTTGATAGAAGTGTAACTGCATCACGACCTCTGAAATTTTATGCGTATGCATGGGGTGAAGTTTCTACTCCAATTTCTGACACCCAATATAATGCCATAAATAAGTTAAGAGATTTTGGATTTTCAACAAACGACTTAACAAAAAAATGTTATGGACCAAAAGAATTAATACAGCATTACAATAAGATATCAAATAAAAGAGCGGATCTTGGCTATGATATAGATGGTGTTGTTTATAAAGTTGATAATCTATTGTTTCAAGATAGATTAGGTTATCGATCTACCACTCCTAGATGGGCAATAGCACATAAATTTCCGGCTGAAATTGCAAAAACTTGGTTGCAATCTATTGAGATTCAGGTTGGCAGAACAGGTGCATTATCTCCTGTTGCTCGATTAAAGCCTGTAAATGTTGGTGGGGTTATAGTTTCAAACGCAACACTTCATAATGAAGATTATATTAAAGGTAGAGACTCAAAAGGAAATCTCATCAGAGGTGGAAATGATATCCGAGAAGGTGATTGGGTTCATATATACAGGGCAGGAGATGTAATCCCGAAAATTAGTGATGTAGATATTTCAAAGCGAAATTCAACAAGCAAACCTTATTCATTCCCAACTCTTTGCCCGGAATGTAATAGTCCGAGTGAACGTATTGAAGGTGACAGCGTGGCGAGATGTATCGGTGGAATAACTTGCCCCGCCCAAGCCGTCCAGGGTTTAGCTCATTTCGTATCTAGGGGTGCTTTTGACATTGAAGGACTTGGCAACAGACAAATAGAACAATTTTATGAATTGGGATGGGTTAAGGAACCTTCTGATATATTTAAGTTAAAATTGCGTTATGAAAATGGGATCCAGCGTTTGGAAAATAGAGATGGTTGGGGGAAAAAATCGGCAAATAATCTATTTAATGCTATAGAAGCAAAGCGAAAAATACCATTAAATAAAATGCTTTATGCCCTTGGAATACGCCATGTTGGAGAAAATTCTGCTTCATTATTATCTAAACATTATAAATCTTTTGATAATTTAAGAAAATCAATGGATGAAGCGAAGAATATGGAAGATAAAAAATGGTCTGAGTTGTTATCTATTGATGGGGTGGGTGAAATATTAGCTAAAACTATTGTTCAAGTATTTTGTAATCCATCCCAAAGAAAAATAATCGATAATTTAGTTGATGAACTTGAAATTGAAAGTGAATTAAATGTTTTAGTTTCGGATAGTGCTGTTGACGGTAAAGTCGTTGTATTTACAGGAAGTTTAGAGCGCATGACACGTTCTGAAGCAAAGATTTCTGCTGAAAAGTATGGAGCAAAGGTTTCAGGTTCAGTATCTAAAAAAACAGATTTTGTGATTGCTGGTCCAGGTGCTGGCTCAAAAGAAAGAAAAGCAATTGAATTAGGAGTAAAGGTTTTATCTGAAACAGAATGGCTGGATTTAATAGATATAAATAAATTAGCAGATGCCAAGTAGACCTCAAATACTCTTCCCATTATTTGGGCAATTAACTCAATTTTCAGGAATAGGTCCCAAGATTGCATTAAATTTATCTAAATTAGATATTAATTCACCGCGCGACCTTTTATTTAATTTGCCTTATTCGCTTCTGACTAGAAATAAAGTTGATACAGTTTTTGGCAAATCAAATAACGATATAATCATTGTAGAAATAACTGTTGATGAACATATTGAAAATCTACAAAAAAATAGGCCCTACAAAATAAATGTAAGTGACACAAAAACATCATTTCAACTAGTTTTTTTTCATTCGAAAAAAAAATGGTTACGAGATTTGTTTCCAATTGATCATAAGGTGCTGATATCTGGAAAATTAGAGTATTTTGAAGGTAGAGCGCAAATTACTCACCCAGATTATGTTTTGAAGCCTGGCAACGAAGAACAAGTTCCGCTTATAGAGCCACTATATTCTTTATCTGCAGGAATTACTCAAAAAACAATATCAAAAGCTGCCAGGCAAGCCTTAAAATTGGTTCCAGGCTTAAATGAATGGATAAGTCCATCAATTATTAATAAATATGCATGGCCTACTTGGGTCGAAGCTTTGCAAGATTCTCATTTGCCAAAAAACATAAATCAAATAAATTCTGACTCAATTAATCGTTTAAGATTAGCATATGATGAATTGCTGGCACACCAATTAACATTAGCAATAGCAAGAGAAAATTATAGAAAATCTAAAGGAATAAAAAATATAGGGAATGGAACTTTATCATCAAAAGTAATTAAATTACTGCCATTTGATCTTACAAATGCACAGTTAAGAGTGATTGATGAAATTAGAGATGATATGTCTCAACCTTTTCGAATGAATAGGCTTTTGCAAGGTGACGTTGGATCGGGCAAAACTCTTATTGCTTTTTTATGTATGCTCAGTGCGATTGAAGCGGGTGGTCAAGCAGTTATAATGGCGCCAACTGAGATTTTAACAAAGCAACATGAAGATACTTTAAAACCATTAGCAGCCAAGGCAGGAATTATACTCGAAAGTTTATCTGGCCGAGATAAGGGAAAAGAGCGTAAATTTAAAATTGAAGCAATAGCTACTGGTAAAATACAGATTATTGTTGGCACTCATGCTGTTTTTCAAGAAAGCATCAAATATAATGATCTGAGATTGGCAATAATAGATGAACAACATCGTTTTGGTGTTCGTCAACGTATGGACTTAGGTAAAAAAGGTAATGCAGTTGATATTTTGGTTATGACTGCAACTCCTATTCCTAGATCATTAGCTTTGACCAATTATGGAGACATGGAGCTTTCTGAGCTAGATGAAAAACCAATTGGGCGAAAGCCAATAAATACTGTTATGGTTTCAAGTTCAAGAATTTTTGAGGTAATCGAACGCCTAAAAGCCGCTATTAAAACTGGTAACCAAATCTACTGGGTATGCCCACTGGTCGAAGATAGTGAGTTTATTGAATTAACTTCAGCTGAAGATCGAGCAAACAAACTTTCAAAAGTATTAGGAAGAGATAATGTTGGGCTAGTCCATGGTAAAATGCCTGCTGAAGAAAAAGACGAAGTAATGTTGGACTTCATTAACAACAAAATAAAAATTCTTGTAGCCACAACTGTAATAGAAGTTGGAGTTGATGTGCCCAATGCAACTATAATCGTCATCGAACATTCTGAAAGATTTGGATTAAGTCAATTACATCAATTGCGAGGACGGGTTGGAAGGGGATCTGATGCTTCTACGTGTTTGATGTTGTACGAGCCACCACTTGGCAAAACAGCTAAAAAAAGATTGGAAGCAATTCGAGAGACAAATGATGGATTTAAAATTGCTAATGTCGATTTAAAATTACGCGGTGCAGGTGATGTATTGGGCGTGGCACAATCAGGCCTACCTAAATTTCGCATAGCTGATATTGAAGTTCATTCAAATTTAATGGAATTGGCAAAAGATGAAGCACGTCTAATTATGGCAAAGGATCCAACATTAATGAGTCCTCAAGGAAACGCATTACGTAATTTATTATATATAATGGGTGCTGATCAATATATAAAACTATTATCAATAGGTTAGAAGGTTAAATTAAAGTGCAAATAATATTATTATAACTTATTTATATTTGCATAAGCATCTATAATTGTTTCAAAGCTAAGCATAATTGAAGCATGTCTGTTTTTGTATGAAACCGCGGGTAGAAGCACTTCTAAATTTTCAAATGGATTTTGAGGAATTGGTCCATTTTTTGTAAGCATATTGAATAATTGATCACGCCCAAGTTTAACTTGATCTATATTTAATCCTATAATTTGCTCTGCTATGATTGCTGAAGACGCTTGTCCTAATGCGCATGTTTTCACTTCGTGGCTAAAATTAGTAATTTTGCCTCCATTAACTGTAATCCATACTTGTAAATTTGATCCACACATTGGCGAGCGCCTTGTGGCAGTTCCTGAAAATGTAACAAGAGGAGTTGTGAGGGGAATATTTCCTGCGAATTCGAGTATTTTTTTTGAATAAAGGTCTATCATTTCAGAATTATCAGACATATTACTATACATTAATTAATTACACCTGACATCTTACTAGATCATGTAAATAGAAGATAAAAGGTAAAGGGGCAAAAAATGGTTAAATTTGATATTTCTTCATTGAAATATGACGATAAAGGATTGATTCCAGCAGTAGTTCAAGACTCGTCGTCACTTGAAGTTCTTATGGTTGCCTGGATGAATAAAATATCTCTAGAAAAAACAATTAATACAAATCTGGCAACTTTTTGGTCGAGATCAAGAAATAGTTTGTGGGTGAAAGGTCTCACTTCAGGAAATACACAGAAAGTAGATGAAGTGAGAATTGATTGTGATAGAGATTGTATCTTGTTGTTAGTTACTCCAAAGGGGCCTGCATGCCATACCAACAGAAGAACTTGTTTCTATACAGAATTAGTTGCAGATACAGAAAAAATTATTTTAAACCCAGAAGTTTAATTTAACATTTTTATTATTTTTTCGCGTGAGTATCCAGATTCTCTGTAATTTTTTATTGACCTTGCATCATCTCGCTTAGCAAGCCTTTTACCAAATTCATCACGAATAAGTTTATGATGATGATACACTGGAGTGGGGAGGTTCAAAATATATTGCAATATAACATGAATTTTAGTTGCTTCTAACAAATCCTCGCCTCTAGTAACATTTGTTATACCTTGAAATGCATCATCTAAAACAACAGAAAGATGATAGGAGATCCCAATATCTTTTCGAGCAAGGATAACTGATCCAATATTTTCGATTGCTTCTTCTTTAGTAAATGAAATCTTTCCATATTTTTTATCGAAAAAAGAAAAGTTATTTTTATCTAAACTATTTAAGTTTAATCGAAGAGCCGTTGAAGGCATTTTTTTTGACCTAATCTTATTTAAGCATGTATTTGGATATATAATTCCATCTGGTCCATATAATGTCTTTTCATTAGGTGCAGAAGCAATATTGATATCTTTTCTTGTGCAATCACAGCCAAATAAATAGTTATTATCCCATAAACTCTGAAGTGTTTTTTTATAAAACTTGAATCTAGAAGACTGTTTTAATATTGGCTTTTCATGATTAATTCCGAGCCATTTTAGATCATCTAATATTTGCTCTATAAATAATTTCTTACATCTGATCTGATCTATGTCTTCAATCCTGATAAAGAATTTGCCACCGGATCGAATTGCTGAGTTATAAGCTAATAAAGCAGAGTAAGCATGTCCAAGATGTAATAAGCCAGTGGGCGAGGGTGCAAACCGTTCTATTTTCATTATTCACCCACCTCCAGGATAATAATCTATGAATTATTTAACCATGTAGTCCAGTCATTCTTTGCTCTATCTGTATAAGCTTTATAGCGATCTTTACGATTACGACGGCCACCTTTCACATTATTAACAGGTGGAAACAAACCAAAATTTACATTCATTGGCTGAAATGTTTTTGCGTCTGCACCCCCTGTAATATGGCTAATTAAAGCACCCATTGCGGTTGTGTTGGGTGGACTATTGATTTTCTCAGCCTTAATTTCTGCTACTGCTAGCTTTCCAGCAAGTAAACCCATTGCAGCACTTTCGACATAGCCTTCCACACCAGTAATTTGGCCTGCAAATCTTATTTTTGGGCGTGATTTTAATCTCATCTGATCATCTAATAATAATGGGGAATTTATAAAGGTATTTCTATGAATACCTCCTAATCTTGCAAACTTTGCTTTTTCGAGACCAGGTATCATAGAGAGTACTCGTACCTGCTCACTATATTTCATTTTTGTTTGAAAGCCTACAATATTAAAAAGTGTTCCAAGTGCATTATCTCTTCTTAACTGGACAACAGCATGAGCTTTAATTTCAGGTTGGTGAGGGTTTGTTAAGCCTACAGGTTTCATTGGTCCCCATCTAAGCGTCTCCCTACCTCTTTCGGCCATGATTTCAATAGGTAAACATCCATCAAAATATGGAGTGTCTTTTTCCCAATCTTTAAATTCTGTTTTTTCAGAGTTTAACAAAGCATCAACGAATGCATTATATGTATCTTCATCCATTGGGCAATTAAGATATGCTGTGCGCTCTTCTTCAGTTTCTCCTTTATCATAGCGTGATTGCATCCATGCTTTTGACATATCAATGCTGTCTGAAAACACAATTGGTGCAATCGCATCAAAAAAAGCTAATGATTTTTGATCTGTATTTTTCAAAATATCATTTGCTAAATTTCTTGATGTTAATGGTCCTGTCGCAATAATTGTATGCCCCCAGTCACCTGATGGAAGGTCATGAATTTCATTTCTATCAATTTTAACTAGAGGATGATTAGTAATTTTTTTTGTAACTGATGCAGAGAAAGCTTCTCTATCTACAGCTAAGGCTGATCCAGCTGGTAGTGCATGTTTATCACCCATTTCCATAATAATTGAATTTGCTGCGCGCATTTCCCAATGAAGTAAGCCAACAGCATTTAATTCATCATCGTCAGATCTAAAAGAATTTGAACAAACAAGTTCTGCCAAGTCATGGGACTGATGAGCAAAAGTTTCAACTTTTGGACGCATTTCATGAAGGACTACTGGTATTCCAGCAGAAATTATCTGCCATGCTGCTTCAGATCCTGCCATGCCGCCGCCGACTATGTGTATAGGTTTAAACATTATTTTGATATATTTCTACTGAGTAAAAAGAAAAGAGCCATTTTGTGGCTCATTTTCATTATTTATTTTCATCTTTTTGTGTGAACTCTTCAGTGGTGTTTTCTTCATCTTCTGTTTCTGCAATATACGCTACTGAAACAACTTTTTCACCATCTTTAGTATTAAATACAGTTACTCCTGATGAAGATCGTCCTTGTAATGATATTCCAGAAACTGGACATCTGATAGATTGCCCAGTCGATGTGGCTAGCATAATTTGGTCTTCTTCATGCACCGTGAATGCAGCAACAACTGTATCATCTCTTCTGTCTAAATTTGCAGCAGCTACACCTTGGCCACCTCGGCCAGAAACTCGATACTCATGTGCCGAAGATCTTTTGCCAAATCCACCTGAAGTGATAATTAGTATCCAATCTTCAAGTTCAGATAATTCTTCATAGCGTTCTTGTGTTATATCATTGCCAGGTGTTTCGCCATCTGAGATTGCTCTTCGCATTTTAAAGTAGGCAGTTCGTTCTTCAGATGAAGCATTAACATGTCTGATTACTGCCATAGAAACTACTTTATCTTCAGTAGCTAGCTTAATGCCTCTAACACCTGTTGAGTCTCTCCCTTTAAATACTCGAACATCAGTTGTTGGGAAGCGAATAGCCTTACCTAGGGATGTGGTAAGTAAAAAGTCATCATTTTCAGTCGCAATACGAACATTAACTATAGAAACACCATCTGGTAATTTCATAGCAATTTTGCCATTTGATTTTACATTAGTAAAATCAGACAACGCATTTCTTCTTACACCGCCTGCATCCGTAGCGAATACAATATGTAGGTTGCCCCACTCTTCATCAGGTGCATCAATTGGCATTAATGCAGCAATTGAAACACCTGGATCTATTGGTAGAATGTTAACAATAGCTTTACCTTTTGCATTTCGACCACCTAGGGGTAAGCGCCATGTTTTAAGTTTGTAAACCATTCCATCTGTTGTGAAGAATAGTAATGCAGTATGTGTATTCGCTACAAACATATTTGTAACAAAATCTTCATCTTTGGTGGACATGCCTTGTATGCCCTTACCACCTCGTTTTTGTTCTCTAAATTCAGCTAAATTTGTGCGTTTGATATAACCTGAGTTGGTTATAGTAACAACCATATCTTCTTTTTCGATAAGATCCTCATCGTCCATATCCCCAGCCCATTCTACTATTTCGGTTCGGCGAGGTACCGCAAATTTTTCACGTACTTCTTTTAGCTCATCTGAAATTATAGACATGATACGTTCTCTAGAACGTAAAATTTCCAGATAATTTTGGATTTTACCTGCTAACTCTTCTAGCTCATCAGTTACTTCTTTTACCCCCATTGCGGTAAGACGTTGAAGGCGAAGCTCTAGAATTGCACGTGCTTGGGTTTCTGAGAGATTATATGTTTTATCTTCATTTAGAGTGTGGCTTGGATCATCTATTAAGGAAATATATTGAGATATATCTGCTGCAGGCCAGCGGCGAGTCATAAGTTTTTCACGGGCTTCCGCAGGATCATTTGATCCTCTAATGGTAGCAACTATTTCATCTACATTAGATACAGCAACAGCCAATCCACAAAGAATATGACTTCTTTCTCTTGCTTTATTTAATTCAAATGCTGTGCGTCTTGCTACAACTTCTTCTCTAAAACCAATAAAATAACTTAAAAATTTGTATAATGTTAATTGTTCAGGTTTACCGCCATTTAATGCCAGCATGTTGCAACCAAATGATGTTTGAAGAGGCGTAAATCTAAATAATTGATTTAGAACAACTTCAGCTGTAGCGTCGCGTTTTAGTTCAACAACAACTCTAACGCCAACTCGATCAGACTCATCCTGAACATGTGAAATTCCCTCAATTTTCTTGTCTCTTGATAATTCAGCAATCTTTTCAATCATTGATGCTTTATTAACTTGATATGGAATTTCGTCTATAACTATTGCATATCGGCCACTACGTATTTCTTCTACGCGTGTCCTTGCCCTTATAATTACAGATCCACGTCCCTCATTGTAAGCCTTAATTGCTCCAGATCGACCAAGTATTACAGCGCCAGTTGGAAAATCTGGAGCTGGTACATATTCCATTAAATCAGAACTTGTTAGTTCTGGATTATTTATTAAAGCCAGTGTCGCGTTAATAACCTCTCCTAAATTATGGGGAGGAATATTTGTAGCCATACCAACTGCAATACCACCAGCACCATTTACAAGCATATTTGGGTAGCGAGCAGGGAGAACAGTGGGTTCAGATTCTTTTCCATCATAGTTGTCTTGAAAATTAACTGTGTTTTTATCGATATCTAACAGTAAATATTCTGATGGTTTGTCTAACCGAGCTTCAGTATAGCGCATTGCAGCAGCATTATCACCATCCATTGACCCAAAGTTACCTTGACCATCAATTAAAGGCAAAGACATAGAGAAATCTTGGGCCATTCGTACGAGAGCATCATATATGGCGCTGTCACCATGCGGATGATAACTTCCCATAACATCACCAACTGATTTTGCAGACTTTCTGTAAGATTTGTTATGCGTGTAACCATTTTCATGCATCGCATAGAGTATTCTTCGATGAACAGGTTTTAATCCATCACGCAAATCAGGTATTGCGCGACTTACAATAACTGACATTGCATAATCTAGGTAAGAGGTTTTCATTTCCTCTTCAATTGTTATTTGTGGACCATCGTATGTTGGTAATTCAGGCGTATCATCCGTTGGTGTTTTTATTTCATCAGTCACTTTATTTTTACCTGCTATATTTTGTATATTTTATAACATATACTGTCATAAAGCGCAACTTGTAGTGCTTTATGAAAATTTTATTATTAATTTACATAAAAATTTTTTTAATCAATTAGTAACAATGGTTTGTAGGCATAAATTAATGTAAAAAACGTCAAGATTTTGGAATAACCTCATATCCAGTTTCTTCTGGTTCATCATCTGTCATTTCGGAAGGGAATCCATCAGCTAATATACTTAAGCCAGTTGCATCTTCAAGTCGTCTTATTATGTTGGGCGACCACTCTCGAGGGCCATATCTTTTAATTCCATCTTCAAAAATAGTATTCAATAATGGTGATATTTCGAGTGGAACATTATGGCTTTCAGCTATATTTTGAAATAGACCAATATCTTTTGCTACCAAATCCATTGTGAAACTTATATCCCTTGAGCCATTAAGTATTACCTGGCTTTCAGTTTCGTGTACAAATGAATTACCAGAACTTATCTTAATTGCTTCATATGATGTACTTAAATTCATACCAGCAGCTTTACAGGTCACTAATGCTTCTGCGCATGATAATAAATTAGCAGTTGCTAAATAATTAGTAACAACTTTTAGAACTGATGCAGTTCCCAATTCGCCAGTGTGTAAGATTCTACGTCCCATTTTTTTCAGCAATGGCAAAATTGCATCGAATATCTCTCTTTCACAACCAGCAAAAATAGCAATATTACCAGTATCTGCACGATGACATCCGCCAGAAACAGGGCAATCAACTGCGGATCCTGATTTTTCGTATATTAATTTACCTAATCTTTTAACTTCGTTTTGATCTGTTGTTGACATTTCCATCCAAATTTTACCGGATGACATGCCTTCTAATAAACCATCTTTATCTTCCATTACAGACGCAGAAGCGGCTGGTGATGGCAAACAAGTAATTACTGCATCGCATGTTTCCATTAATACGCGATTATTTATACATGTTTTTGCACCAATATCTGTAAACTTTTCAACTAGATCCGCATTTAAATCACGAACATACAAATCTACATTATTTCTTAATAGGGAACCTGCAAGCTTTCCACCAACATTTCCCAATCCAACAAAACCTATTTTCATTATTTTAACCCTTTAAATTTGAATTAAGGAAATAATAAAAATAGAAATAAGTCATATTAAAAAACGACATATTTAATGACGTAATTTGTTAAAAGTTTTTTTGAACTGTTTAAATTTTAAAAGATCTTAAAAATTATATTTTAAAATGGAATATCATCATCAAGATCACTTGGGCTAGGCATAGATTGATTTGCCTGATCAAAAGAACTTGATGATGAGCTACTGCTTGCTCCACCAATATTATACGATGAACCCGAAGCATTTTCACCTCCAGATCTTCCATCAAGCATTGTAAGTGTTCCACCATAACCTTGAATAACTACTTCCGTAGAATACCGGTCATTCCCAGATTGATCTTGCCATTTTCTAGTTTGTAGTGCTCCTTCAATGAATACTTTGGAACCCTTTTTTAAATATTGTTCGCAAATTCGAACAAGTCCTTCCGCAAAAATTGCTACAGTGTGCCATTCTGTCTTTTCACGATTTTCACCTGTATTCTTATCTCGCCATCTGTCTGAGGTAGCTATTCGAAGGTTGCAAACTTTCCCACCATTTTGAAATGTTCGTATTTCAGGATCTGCACCTAAATTACCAATTAACATTACTTTGTTTAATGAACCTGCCATATTTATCCTCGTCGAATCTCTAAAATTACATTGCTAAATGAAGCATAGTGTCTTGAATGACGAATAAAAGGTAAAAAAACTTAAATACTTATTTTTTTATAATCATTTTGAAATTCTANAAATATTAAGATTTTATAAAAAAACTATAGCTTATTATTAAAGTTGCCTTAAATATCACNTATAAATTTAAGGNATAATTATGACTGAATTAAAAAAGATTGAAATCCGCGGTGCACGTGAACATAATTTAAAATCAATCGATGTCGATATACCTCGCGATAAGTTAGTAGTAATAACTGGCCTGTCGGGATCTGGAAAATCATCATTAGCTTTTGATACAATCTATGCTGAAGGTCAGCGTAGATATGTAGAAAGTCTATCTGCTTACGCACGACAGTTCCTTGATATGATGCAAAAACCTGATGTCGATCACATTTCAGGGCTTTCTCCAGCAATTTCAATTGAACAAAAAACAACTTCAAAAAATCCCAGGTCTACAGTTGGCACTGTCACTGAAATTTATGATTATATGCGTTTGCTTTTTGCAAGAGTGGGGACACCCTATTCACCCTCAACTGGAAAGCCAATTCAAGCACAGCAAATTTCTGAAATGGTAGACCGAGTAATTATGATGGAATCCGGTACACGTGCATACCTATTGGCTCCAATTGTTAGAGACAGAAAAGGTGAATATAAGAAAGAGTTTAAAGAACTTAAAAAACAGGGATTTCAAAGAGTAAAGGTGAATGGTGCATTTTATGATTTAGATGACGTACCTGAATTGGATAAGAAATTTAGACATAACATTGACGTCGTAATCGATAGAATTGTCATAAAAGAAGGTATTGAGCAAAGGCTGGCTGATAGTTTCAGAACGTCGCTTGATTTAGCCGATGGAATTACAATATTAGAAATTGCATCAAATGAAGAAAACCCAGAACGCATAACATTTTCAGAGAAATTTGCTTGCCCAGTTAGTGGATTTACCATTCCAGAGATTGAACCCAGATTATTTTCTTTTAATGCTCCTATTGGAGCTTGCCCTGAATGCGACGGATTAGGTGTAGAATTATTTTTTGATGAAAGACTTGTAGTTCCAGATCCTAATTTAACATTATATAACGGTGCCTTGGCGCCGTGGGCGAAGGGTAAATCTCCGTACTACCGTCAAACAATTGAGTCGTTAGCAAATTTTTATAATTTTGATACGAGTGCTAAATGGTCTAATCTTCCAGAAAAAATTAAAAAATTAATGCTTTATGGATCAGCTGACGATGAAATAAAATTTAGATATGATGATGGCGGAAGAGTTTACGAAGTTACTCGAAAATTTGAAGGCGTAATTCCAAATATGGAAAGACGATATCGCGAAACTGATAGTAACTGGGTAAGAGAAGAGTTTGAACGTTATCAGAACAATAGAAGCTGTGGTTCATGTAATGGATTTAGATTAAGACCTGAAGCATTAGCTGTAAAAATATCAGGTATTCATGTTGGCCTTGCAGTTCAAATGTCAATCAGTGAGGCGTTAGAATGGATAAAATCTATACCGGAAAATTTATCAGATCAAAAAAATGCAATTGCTCATGCAATCTTAAAAGAAATTCGTGAACGTCTTGGCTTTTT
>JGI20154J14316_10002733_pt1 | contig 14659 bp, 14 predicted proteins | sample COG_04_FD_14316 | JGI IMG/M metagenome (IMG submission 14316) | reverse complement strand
GCTGCTTTTTGTGGAATCCAATCAAATAAAAAATTTGATCATGACGATAAATTTATACAAAAAAATGGCGTTTCTAGTTTTATTTTAATAGGATTTGTTCTTGTTTTCATATTAGGTTTAATACTCTATTTTATAGTCAGCTTTATTCTAAGTTAGTAATATTCACTTACCTTTGAAAGGTGACCTCTCTTCAAGCTCATTGGTATAAATCGCCATATGTTTTTTTTCTTTACCCAAGAAGTTTTCAATAGCAACTTTAAACTCAGAATTTGCAATAAAATGACTTGAGTATGTCTTAAACGCATCAAACCCACGGGCTAATTTGTGCTCTCCTTGTGCACCACCCTCAAAATATTTTAATTTGTTTTGAATACAAAATTCTTGGCCGACATAATAACAAAGTTCAAAATGCAAACTCGGAATATATTCAATCGCTCCCCAATACCTTCCATATAAAGAATTTTCACTAATTATATTTAATGCACTTGCTATTTTTTTTCCTTCTTTATTTGCAACGATGAGAACAAGCTTTTCTGACATACTTTCGTGAAGCTTATAAAAAAATTCTTTTGTTAAATAGGGGGAAGAATTATGCATCAAATAAGTATTGCAATAGCATGCATAAAAAAATTCAATATCTTCTTCTCTTATTGAGCTACCTTGTTTAACTGTAACTTTAATATCAAAGCTATTAATTTTTTTTCGCTCTTGCTTTATTTTTTTTCTCTTGTTGTGAGATAGGTTTGATAAAAATTGTTCAAAACTATTATAATTTTTATTTTCCCAACGAAACTGAACACCCTCTCGTTGCAACCATCCCATTTCTTTGAGTAAGAAGGCATCTTGTTGATTTGGAAATAAAATATGGCATGAAGAAATTTTATGATCTAGTAAAATTTTTTCTAATGCTTTGACCATCATTTTTTTTATATCAAGATTATCAGCAATTATTCTGCTNCCCGTGATTGGGCTAAAGGGGATAGCTGAAATCATTTTAGGATAATAATTTAAACCACTTTTATGAAAAGCTTCAGCCCATGACCAATCAAATACATATTCTCCATATGAATGCTCTTTTAGGTAAATAGGCATAAAGCCGATAGTTTTTTGATCAGATTTTGCGATTATTGGGAATGGAATCCAACCTGAATTTTTCCCAACAGACCCTGAAGTCTCTAAGGTATTGTGAAATTCATAACTTAAAAAAGTAGAGCTAATATTAAGTTCAGATAACTGTTCTTTTAGGTTTGTATAGCTATTACTAGAAGTGATCTCAATCATTAATTATTGAGTCTTAAGTTAGGTAAAAGTTTAGGGGAATTTAATTGATTTCTTTGGATTTATCTTTTTTCTTAAGTGCTGCAGCCGGTGTAGATTTATCATTACCTTTAACATTTGAGAATTTACACTATCTTTGGAATTTATTTTATCTTGGTAGGCCTTAGCTAATATGGCAATTTCATCAAAACTAATTAAATTATCATTATCAGTATCTACCCTTCTAAACTGCCTAGCAATTTGAGGCAAGCAAACTGTTGTTTCATACACATCTAACTGCTCGTTGTTGTCAGAGTCACATAAGATAAATCTTCTTTCAACACTCTCAAGCATTTCTCTTCTTCTTTGTTCGTAGATTACGTTTATTTTATCTTCAGATTCTGTGAAGTTAGAAAGGGCGTTATGTATCTCTTCTAGCTCAATTGTTTGTGTTGAGTTGGTGCTTCTAACCTTTTTAAGATCTATTTCAGCGTTGGCTTGCCAGGTAAAGAATAATATTGGTAAAAAAATAGTTTATTCAAATTAAATCTATGCCTTTTCTTTAAACGGTCAATCATTTTGCTATCAGAATGTTAACCTAATATTACAATATTCAGCGAAATTGTAACAGAACTGTAACGATTTAAATATGCTGTTTACGTTTTTATGGCATATTATATACCCTAATATAAATCAACAAAATTACTTATGGCTGAAAAAAAACCAAATATTGCACTTGTTGACGATGATCCAAAAATTCTTGAACTCACTGCTAAATATCTAAGGGATCAAAACTTGAACGTATTTGTGGCCGATAGCGGTTCTGCGCTGGATGATATCGTAAATGCAAATTCTATTGATTTAATTGTTCTTGATTTAATGATGCCTGAGGAATCAGGTCTTAATCTTTGTCAAAGGTATAGAGCAAAGAACATCAATGTACCTATTATCATGCTAACTGCCAAGGGGGATGAGGTTGACAGAATTGTTGGACTTGAAATGGGAGCAGATGATTACCTACCTAAACCTTTTAGCCCACGAGAGTTGCTTGCAAGAATAAATGCCATTATAAGAAGGCAAACAACATTAGGAGCAAATACGCCTAAACAAATCATCCGCTTTGGCTCCTTTGAATTTGATACTGAAAATCGTAGTCTCTCAAACGAAGGAAAGAATATTTCCATAACAGCCGGTGAATTTGATTTATTAAAGGTTTTTACAGATCACTCTAAACAACCATTATCACGAGATAGAATAATGCAATTAGCTAAGGGAAAAGAACTTGATGTTTTTGATAGAAGTATTGATGTTCAGATATCTCGAATAAGAAGGTTAATTGAAGACAACCCTAATAAACCGAAGTATCTCCAGACAAAATGGGGATATGGTTATATTTTTGATCCTGATGGAGAACCGCAGTAGTTGAAGTACTTACCGAAGCATCTTCTAACTAGAATTTCATTAATAATTGCATTATTGCTAATTACAACGCAGCTGGTATCTCTTAAAATTTTTGATGTTTATGAAAGAGAGCCGCGAGCTGAAGCTTTAGCGTTAGAAATTTCTACCATTGTAAATTTTACTAAAGCATCGATGGCAGCCTCAGCAACGGATAAGAGAATACAGCTTCTTAATGAGCTTTCAGCCATGGGAAATGTCAGAATATATCCTGCACATTTTTTTGAAGAAATTGAGCCAATTCCAGATGACCCATTTCTTCAGCTCGTTATTCAAAAAGCTATCCAAAAACTTCCCCTTGGAACACTCATTGCTATTAATCATTTCTCTATTGAAGGTATTTGGGTAAGCTTTGAATTAAATAATGAGCTATTTTGGGTAGTTATACCTCGAACGATAGTTGACAGACCTTTTCCATGGCATTGGATAGGCTGGGGAACTATTATTGCTCTAATAGCACTCGTAGCAGCTTTTATGACAACCGAGAGGATTAATAGGCGTTTAAATAGGCTTATTGAAGCAGCTGAAAGTGTAAGAAAAGGTTTATCTGCAGAAAAGCTTCCACATGATAATTTAGTTGAATTTAGTGACTTAAATGTGGCTTTTAATGAAATGTTAGATAACTTAAAAAAGGCAAGCCAAGAAAGAAAATTTTTACTTGCAAGCGTTTCTCATGATATCAGAACCCCCTTGACACGCTAAGAATTGCATCGGAAATGCTTCCGGAAAAATCAGATGATCTTAAAAAAAGTATGGAAGAAGATATTATAGAAATTAATAATATCCTTAATCAGTTCCTTGATTTTGCTAGGGGCTTTGAGGATGAACCTAAAATACCGGTTAATTTAGGAAAGTTTCTTAATAATATACAGGTGAAGCACTTAAGAATGGGTCAAAAATTTACTCTTAGAAAGAGAAATATTAAATCTGATGTACCCAAAAAACTTTTTATTGATCTGCGACCTTTGGCGCTACAGCGCTGCTTAGATAATTTAATTAACAATGCTTTTTTTTATGCAAAAGGAAAGGTTGTTGTTATAGCCACTCTTTTAGAGGAGTCTTTTACTATTAGTGTAATTGATGATGGTCCTGGGATTCCTAATAAAGAGCTTGAAAGACTCTTAAAGCCTTTTGAACGTCTAGATGAGGCAAGGGGTAATGAAGGAGGTTGTGGCTTAGGTTTATCGATTGCTGACAGAATTGCAAAGGCACATGATGGTAAATTAGAGTTAATTTCTAATAAAAAAGATAAAGGTCTTGAGGCAAAAATTACAATCCCTATCATTAGGGCTTAGAATTACTTAAACCATTTCAGCTGACTTCTTAATTTCACAACTTCGCCAATGATTATTAAAGCTGGTGATTTAATCTTAGAGCGTTGGACTTTGCTCAATATGTTTTCGATGTTTCCTTGAACTACTTTTTGTGCATTTGTTGTTCCACTTTCAATGACAGCAATAGGCATTGTTTTCTTCTGCCCATGTCTCAGAAGTTCCTTTATAAAATCAGGCAAGCTTAATAAGCCCATATATATAACAACAGTTTGCTTATTTGAAATTAATTTTGGCCAATCGAAATCAATTTTTCCATCCTTAAAATGTCCTGTCAAAAATAGACAGCTTTGTGCATAATCTCTGTGTGTAAGCGGTATTCCTGCATAAGCTGCCACTCCATTAGCAGCAGAGATCCCTGGAACCACCTGAAAATTTATTTTATGCGACATGAGTGACGCTATTTCCTCACCCCCTCTACCAAAAATGAATGGATCGCCTCCTTTAAGCCGCAAAACTTTTTTACCTTTTTTTGCATATTTTACGAGATAGTCATTAATTTTTTCTTGGCTAAATGTATGTTGGTCTCTTTTTTTTCCTGCAAAAATCATATCAGCATCACGTCGAACCAGTTCTATTACCTCATCAGAAACCAAATTATCATAAATACAAACATCACATTTTTGCATCAAATGTAAAGCTCTTATAGTCAATAAGTCTCTTTCCCCTGGTCCCGCTCCAACTAAGTAAACCTCACCAGTTTTATTTTTCATGCTATCGATTAATGAGTTAAATTTCTTATTTAACGTTTTATTATTTTTTAAAATTAAATTAATATTTTCAATATCAAAAAATTTTTCCCAAAAAATTCTTCTTTTATTGTCTATCTTTATAAGTTTCTTAACTTTATCTCTTAAACTACCTGCTAAATCAACAAGGTCTTTGTATGAATCGGGTATTAGTTTTTCAATCTTTTCTCTAAGCTGTCTTACTAATACCGGTGCTTTACCACCACTTGAAATAGAGATGACCAATGAACCTCTTTCAACGATTGAACCCATTGTAAAGGTGCATAATGAGGGTTGATCAACTACATTCACTGGAATTTTTTTTCTTAATCCCTCTTTTGCAATTTGTTTATTTAATGATTTATTATTTGTTGCGGCTATAATGATGATTGGAAATTCAATATCGTCTAAATGAAATTCTTTTTTTAAAATATCTATCGAATATTTTTCTTTTAAATCCAATATTTCCTCGCAAACATTTTGAGCTACGACTTTTATATTGGGTTTAGATTTGATTAATAATTTAATTTTTCTATAAGCAATATCACCACCACCTATTACCAACACAGGTTTATTTTTAATTTCTAAAAATATTGGAAAATTATCCATAACAAAATGTTACTCTATTAAACATGTTATATACATAGGTCTTGTATACAAAAAAAGTTATAATTCAAATCTTTAAAAATTTTAATTTAAATCAACATGTCAAAAAAAGTATTTGTAAAGTCGTTTGGTTGTCAGATGAACGAATACGATTCTGAAAAGATCAAAGATATTTTGGAGTCCAAACAAAAATTATCTCAAACAAGCTCGCCTGAGAATGCTGATTTAATTGTCTTAAACACATGCTCAGTAAGGGAAAAAGCAGAAATTAAACTTTTTAGTGATTTGGGAAGGTATAGAAAACTCAAAGAAGCTAATCCNCATATAAAAATTGCTGTTGGTGGTTGCGTTGCAAGCCAAGANGGTGATGANATAATTAGGCGCGCACCCTATGTAGATGCTGTTTTTGGTCCACAAACNCTTCATCGACTTCCTGAATTAATTAATCTAAGGGAGGTGACAGGTAAGCCACAAATAGATATATCGTTCCCTGAGATTGAAAAATTTGATAGTTTACCTACATCTAAAAGTAAAAATCCATCAGCAATGGTTTCCATAATGGAGGGTTGTAGCAAATACTGTTCATTTTGCGTTGTTCCATATACTAGGGGTGAAGAGATCTCTAGACCTTTACAAGATATCATAACTGAGATTGTCCAATTAACTCTTCAGGGAGCATCAGAAATTATACTTTTAGGCCAAAACGTAAATGGCTATAGGGGGGCTATGAGTAACGGGAGAATTGCTGACTTTGCATCACTTATTGAATATATATCTGAAATTGACGAGGTAAAAAGAATACGCTTCACAACCAGCCATCCAAATGAAATGACTGATCACCTTATTGATTGTTTTGGCAACATTAAAAAATTAGCACATCACCTTCACTTACCAATTCAATCAGGCTCTGATAAAGTTTTAATGGCTATGAAGAGGAACTATACAACCTTGGAATACAAATCAATTATAAAAAAACTTAGAAGAAAATTGCCAAATGTTTCATTAACGACAGATATTATCATTGGCTTCCCTACAGAAACAACAAATGACTTTAACTTAACCAAAAAATTATTTGCTGAGCTTGAATTTGATTATTCATTTAGTTTTATTTATAGCAAGAGACCTGGAACACCTGCTGCCTACTTGAAAGATGAGACCTCAGATGAAGTAAAAATTGATCGTCTGCATGAAATTCAATCGTTAAATATTAAACAAGGCGAGTATCAAACCCAAAAGATGATTGGGACTAACCAGAGAGTTTTAATTGATCATTATTCAAAAAAGAAACCAGGGATTTTATTGGGAAAAACAGATAACAATAGAATAATAGAGTTTAAAGAATCAACAGAGCTGTTGAATAAATTTGTCAATGTAAAAGTATCTAAAATTTTGGGCAAAACCTTAATAGGAGAATTGATTTAAATAGATGAAAAAAGAATTAACACTTTCTCCTCAGGATAATAAAAAATTGGCGAATTTATGTGGTCCTCTTGATGAAAATATTTCTCAAATAAGTGTAGGCTTAGACTTAAAGATAAGCCGAAAAAATTCTTCATTTATTTTTGATGGGGATGAAAAAAAAGTTTTACTCGCATCTCAACTAATAGAAAGCATTTACTTAAGAGCGACAAGAGCTATCGCTCCAGAAGACATTCAGTTAAGTCTTGTTGAGCTTAACCAAAAAGAAACTAATAATAAACAAACCTCTCCACAACTTCATACATTAAAAACTGATTTGCAAGGTCGTACTCCCATGCAGGTCAGTTATCTTAGAAATATACAAGAGAATGATATCAATTTTGGTATCGGGCCGGCAGGCACTGGTAAAACCTATCTTGCTGTAGCTTCAGCCGTTGATGCCTTAAATAAAGAAAAAGTAAAAAGAATAGTTTTGGTAAGGCCAGCTGTAGAAGCAGGGGAAAACTTGGGTTTCCTGCCAGGTGATCTTGCGCAAAAAGTTGATCCATACTTAAGGCCTTTGTATGATGCACTTTATGATTTAGCAGGCTATGACAACGTAACTAAAATGTTTGATAAAGGCATTCTAGAGGTTGCCCCTTTAGCATATATGAGAGGTAGAACCTTGAATCAAAGCTTTATCATTCTTGACGAAGCACAAAATACAACTCCTGAACAAATGAAAATGTTTCTAACCCGAATTGGTTTTGGAACAAAGGCAGTNATCACAGGTGATGTNACTCAAATNGANCTNGCAAAATCACAAAAAAGTGGTCTAGTTGAAATACAAAGAATTTTAAAATCAGTTAAAGGNATTGAATTTAACTTTTTTACATCAGTAGATGTAGTTCGACACCCTTTAGTACAAAAAATTATTAACGCTTATGATAAGTTTAAGCTTTAAGGTTTGATGATCAGACATAAAAAAATAGTCTCAATATCTATACAAGACACAATTCATAAAAAAAAATATTTAACAAAAAAGCAATGTGAAAAATGGGTGGGTGCTTTAGCGACTGAGCCAAGTGATATTACATTGAGAATTGTTGATAAAAACGAATCCGAAAAATTGAATAAACAGTTTAGGAATAAAATTGGAGCTACAAATATTTTATCTTTTCAAATGAACGAAAACCCAATTGAAGGTGATTTAGTTTTATGTCATTCAGTTATAAAAAAAGAAGCAAAAACACAAGGGAAAAAAATAATTAATCACTATGCACACCTCATTATTCATGGATATTTACATCTTTTAGGATATGATCATCAAAATAATGTGGATGCTGATAAAATGGAAACCATGGAAAGAAAAATTTTAAGCAAATTCAATATTAATGACCCCTACTCTGATAAAAAATAATTGAATTTATGAAAAGAAAAAGATTAAGGATTGGATCCCACCTAAGAAACCTGCTCCTAAAGCCCAGAGATAAGAAGCAATTGGGAGATCTTCTCAAGTCTGCTTTCGATAAAAATATGATTGATGCAGATGCATTAATGATGATCGAGGGCGTTTTAAATGTTTCTGATATGCAAGCAAGAGACATTATGAGACCTAGATCGCAAATTGATGCAATCGATATTTCAAAAAAACCAGAGGAATTTATATACCGTTTGTAATTGAGACTGCTCACACAAGATTTCCAGTGTATGAAGATGGAATAAATAATATTATTGGCATTCTCTTGGCTAAAGATCTACTTAAATTTACCTCAGATAATGAGTTTGAAATAAGGGATATTTTAAGACCGCCCATATTTATTCCTGAATCCAAGAGATTAAACGTGTTACTAAAAGAATTTAGAACAAAGCGTAATCATATTGCAATAGTCTCTGACGAGCACGGAGGTGTAGCAGGTATGGTAACGATTGAAGATGTTCTAGAGCAAATTGTCGGTGATATTGAAGACGAATTTGACTATGATGAAACAGAGGGAAATATTATTGAAGAGAATCAGAGGCAGTTTCGTGTAAAAGCGTCAACAGAAATTTCAGATTTTAATAGCTTCTTTGCAACCTCCTATAAAGATACTGAATTTTCAACCATCGGTGGCTTAGTTACTCAAAAATTTGGGTACCTTCCAGAAAATGAGGAAAAAATTTCCTTTGATGGCTTTGATATTACAATCATACGATCTGATAGTCGACAAATTCACTCGATTCAGATTAATATCTCTAACCCAAAGAAAAATGTGGAACTTTAATAAATCTTTTGCACTCTACTTTGTTTAAATTTGGAAATCCTATGAAATTCTTCATAACAATGCTATCTATCTTCTGGTTATCATTTTCACATGCTGATGATTACGTTACTGAAAAAGAGAATCCTATTATTGATGAAATTCCAACTGATTACCTGGAATTTGCAGATGTAATTGGGTTACTCACTCCTGAAGAAATTATCGAGCTTATTGGAGAACCCGCAAAAAAATTAGACCTCAAGATGAAGTCCTCTAATGAAGTTATAGCGAGTTCATGGTATTACCACAATTTAAATACTGACGAAAATGGTAACTATTTTCCTACTACAGAGCTTGATATTATTGATGGATATGTTGAATCAGTTGTATTTCTGAATAACGTTGATGAGAATTCAAATTTTGAAGGCAAAAAATTTGATACTAAACGCCCTGATAGTTTATTTTAATTTTTACATTATCAATAACTAAGGTTAAAGTAATATTTTTTATATGAAATAGTACATTTTGACCTCTAAAATTCCGGATTTTTTCCTTAATACAATATTTTTTTTACTTGGTGCAATCCTTGTTTTAGGTTTTTCTCCTTTTAATTTTTACCTTATTGTTCCGTTAGTAATCTTTATTTTTTTTTGGTTAATCCAAAAAAAAAACATGCCCTTAAAGGAGTGTTTACTTTTTGGATTAGGTCTTTTTATATTTGGTATATATTGGATTTACATTTGTCTTCAGAAGTTTGGTGGAATGCCCCCCATAGCAGCAGGTTTATCCACTTTTATTTTGTGTCTTTTTTTATCTCTTTTTTTCTTATCCTTATCATTTTTTCCAAAATTTAAAAATAAGCCACTGTTTGTGGCAGCAATCTTTACCATCGTTGAGTGGGTGCGTTCGTTTATCTTCACAGGTTTCCCATGGTTAACTTTAGGATATTCCCAGGTTAATGCTAGTCCTTTAGCCGGGTATATACCCATTACTGGTATATATGGAGTTAGTTTCCTTCTAATCTTAACTGCACACTTAATTTTTCTTTTTTTTACTAAAACTTATAATCGAATATGGATTATTTTATTAATAATAATAATTTGGGCGAGTGGTTATTTTCTTAAAAAGATTGAATGGACCCAACCCTTTAAGGAACCCATTCAAGTTAGTTTAATCCAGGGAAATGTCAAACAAGATGAAAAATGGGATACAGCTAAAATTAATAATATATTAAAAAAATATGAAGACTTAATTTTAAAAAATAATTCCCCGCTCATTGTTTTACCTGAAACATCAATACCACTTTTGCTTGAATACATTCCAAAAAATTATCTATACAGAATTAAAAATCATCTCCAGAAGATTCATGGAAACCTAATTTTTGGAGTAATCGAAAGAGAAGAAGAAAAAATTTATAATTCAGCGGTCTCATTAGGTGAAGATAAAGCACAAAATTATAGAAAATATCATCTAGTTCCATTTGGAGAATATGTCCCCCTTAGGAGTATTTTTGGTTTTGTATATGAAGATTTACTTAATATGCCATTTAATGATTTATCAAGGGGCCCAAAAAAACAATTGCCAATGACCTTTGGTCAACAAAAAATAGCAATAAATATCTGTTACGAAGATGTATTTGGAAATGAAATTATTCAGCAATTACCTAGTGCAAATATCCTATTAAATATGAGCAATGATGCATGGTATGGTCACTCAATTGCTGCTGACCAACATTTACAAATCTCACAAGCAAGAGCTATTGAAACTGGAAGAATGATGATGCGAGCAACAAATACTGGAGTTACAGCCTTTATCAACGAAAAAGGTAAGGTTATTAGTCAAATACCGCAGTTTTCAAGTGGCTCGCTTACGCAAAATATACAAGGATTCCAAGGAAGTACTCCCTTTATTAAATATGGGCATTTGCCAATTTTAATTTTTAGTATCTTAATTCTCTTATTCACTATTATTCAAGGTAAATTAATTAGTAAGTTTCTTGCTGTGTTTAATAAACAAAGTAAAATACGATAATAAATAATTTTAATAAGATAAATGCTTAACTTCCAAGAAATTATATTCAAGCTTCAAGAATTCTGGAGCAATCAAGGATGTGCCATCATTCAACCTTATGATATGGAAGTTGGTGCTGGCACATCTCATACCGCTACATTTCTTAAGTCTATCGGTCCAGAACCATGGAAAGCAGCATACGTTCAGCCAAGTAGAAGGCCAAAGGACGGACGCTATGGAGAAAATCCTAATCGCCTTCAACATTATTATCAATTTCAAGTTGCACTAAAGCCTGCTCCAGAAAATATAGTTGACCTTTACATGGAATCCATTCAAAGCCTAGGAATTGATCTCAAAAAAAATGATATTCGCCTTGTTGAAGATAATTGGGAAAACCCAACACTTGGTGCATGGGGACTTGGGTGGGAAGTTTGGCTCAATGGTATGGAAATTACCCAATTTACTTACTTCCAGCAAGTAGGAGGTATCACTTGCAAACCAATTACGGGTGAAATTACCTACGGGCTTGAAAGGCTCGCCATGTATATTCAAGATGTTGAGAGTATCTATGATGTTCAATGGACAGATGAGATTAGTTATGGAGATGTTTTTTTACAAAATGAGAAAGAACAAAGTAGTTACAATTTTAAATTCAGTGATAGCGACTTTCTTTTAAAAGCTTTTGTATCTCACGCAAAACAAGCAAATAATCTTGTTAAAGAAAATTTAGCGTTACCAGCTTATGAGCAAGTTTTAAAAGCAGCACATACATTTAATTTATTAGATGCCAGAGGTGTCATAAGCGTTACTGAAAGAGCTGACTATATTGGAAAAATAAGAGATATTTCTAGAAATGTTGCAAAATCATACCTAATGAGTAGAAAAAAATTAGGTTTTCCAATGGCTGAAGAAAACTATGCAAATGAAGCTATCAATGAAATTGAAAAAAGTGAATTAAGTGAATAAAGATAACTTATTAATAGAGCTTTTTACAGAAGAACTGCCACCTGACTCTATTGAGATATTGGCAAAAGAGCTNGGTAACANAATATCGCAAGAACTTCTATCTANAAAATTAATAAATGAAATTGACTTTAANTCTTTTGCTACACCAAGAAGACTTGCAGTTTATGTCAAGGCAGTAAATATTAAGGCTGAGGATGAAACTAAGCTTATTAAAATCATGCCTTATTCTGTTGGTTTTGATGAAGATAATAAGCCTACCCAACCATTAATAAAGAAACTGGAATCGATTGATAAGGCTATTAAAATTAAAGAGCTTGAGGTTATTGAAGAAAAAAATAAAAAGTTTATTTATATCTCCAAAAAATTTAAAGGGGGCAAGCTTGAGGATGAATTAAATAGCATTATTAAAAATTCGCTTCAACAATTATCAATCAAAAAAATTATGAGTTATCAGCTCAATGATGGGTGGACAACCGTAGACTTTGTTAGGCCTATGAGAGGTCTCATTACACTTCATGGAGGTAAAGTATTAAATTCAAATATTCTAGGTTGTGATGCATCAAATAAAACATTGGGTCATCGATTTGAATCAACAAAAGAAATTATTTCAATCAAACATGCCGATGATTATGAAAAGATATTAGAAAATGAAGGTAAAGTAATTGCTTGTTTTAATAAACGCAAAACAAAAATTAAAGTCGACATAAAGACAGCTCTTGCAAAACTGGGCAAAGATTTTTACGTTACTGAAGATGAAAATCTTATTAATGAGGTTACTTCACTAGTAGAAATGCCAAACATTTTAATAGGAAAATTTGAAGATAAATATCTTTCTATTCCAGAAGAATGTCTGACATTGACAATGAAAACAAATCAAAAATATTTTCCTATTTTCAGTAAAAAAAGTGGATTAACGAACAAATTTATTATTATTTCAAATATTTCACCAAAGAATACTGTTCAAATAGTTGATGGTAATGAAAAAGTTATTAGGCCAAGGCTGGCAGATGCTGAGTTTTTTTATAATGAAGATAAAAAAGTTGGGTTAGAAAATTTTAGCAAAAAACTTGATAGTGTTATTTACCATAATAAACTTGGGTCACAGGAAGATCGAGCAAAAAGAGTTTACGCTAAATTAAATCACATACTAAAAGTTTTAAAATTAAAGTTTGATATTAATTTAAGTGAGTTGTGTCTCTATTCAAAAGCAGATCTTTTAAGCTTAATGGTTGGTGAATTTCCAAAACTTCAGGGCATAATGGGACGTTACTATTCAATAGACATAAATAAAAATGAAAATTTTGCTAACGCAGTTGAAGATCATTATAAGCCAAGATTTTCTAATGATTTACTCCCAAGAGATGGTTTAGGTTTATCACTTGCGATTGCAGATAAATTTACAACACTCATAGATTTATTTTCTATCAATGAATTACCCACTGGTGAGAAAGATCCATTTAGTCTCAGGAGGAATGCCATTGGTGTGATTAGAATGATTATAGAAAAAAAAATGCCTATCGATATAAGCGATCTAATTGATTCTTTTTTAGTTAAAAATGAAACCGCAAAAGTTAATTTGATTAATTTCTTTTATGAAAGACTATTCAATTACTTAAAAGACTTAGGTTATCCAAACGAATTAGTTGACGCCGTTGTTTCTTCAAAACCAAAACAAATTCATGATGTTTTAGAGCGCCTTCAAGCGATTAATGAATTTATAAAACTTGAGGAATCAGAAACACTTTCGTCAGCAAATAAACGTGTTTCAAACATACTTAAAAAATCAGATAAAAAAATAAATGATGTCATTGATTTAAAATTACTAACAGATTCTGAAGAAATCAAACTACATAAAACTTTAATGAGCTCAGAGGNAGAAATTAAGAAATGTTTACAAAGAAANGATTTTGTAAGTGCCTTAAAAAATTTAGTTATTCTAAATAAGCCAATAAACAATTTTTTTGAAAAAGTNATGGTGAATACTGACGATATTAAAACAAAAAATAATCGGTATAGTCTGCTTTATAAGTTAAGAAAAAATTTAAACTGCGTCGCTGATATTTCTAAATTAGCCTCCTAAAATGAAATTAATTATTTTAGATAGAGACGGTGTGATAAACTAGATAGTATGCACTCTATAAAAAGTCCTGAAGAGTGGGTTCCAATTGAAGGTAGTTTNGATGCAATCAGCTTTTTGAATAAACATGGATATACTGTTGTGGTAGCTACAAATCAAAGTGCTATTAGTAAAAAATTGTTTAGCCTCTCTACNNTAGATGAGATTCANANAAAAATGCAAGATGAATTGATGAAAAAGAAAGGTAAAATTGATAAAATTTTTTATTGCCCTCATATTGATGAAGATGAGTGCTTATGCAGAAAACCCAAAAGCGGCTTAATGGAAAAAATTAAGGAACATTATAATATTAGTCTAAAAAAAGTACCNNCAGTTGGAGACTCAGCCAGGGATCTTGAGGCTTATTACAAATCTGATGCTCAACCCATACTTGTGAGGACGGGTAATGGAAAAACGGTTGAAAAAAATAAAACGTACCCAAAGAATACCTTGATTTTTGACAACCTACTGGAGGCTTCAAAGTTTATTGTTAAAAGCGAATAGTATGTTATTTAGGTCAATATTATTTCAACTAGGTATGTGGATTTT
>JGI20154J14316_10002732_pt1 | contig 14661 bp, 13 predicted proteins | sample COG_04_FD_14316 | JGI IMG/M metagenome (IMG submission 14316) | reverse complement strand
GCCCTAACCCATCATGTCATCCCNACAGAGCCCTAACCCATCATGTCATCCCGACAGAGCCCTAACCCATCATGTCATCCCGACAGAGCGAAGCGACGAGGGATCTCATCGCCGCCCACTACCAACCTAAAGGAGATCCTTCGGCTGCCCTCAGGATGACAGCAATACCAACAGAGTAAAGCGACGACGGATCTCGCCGACACCCACTGCCGACTAAAGCTCAATAGCAATTATTCATTATGACAGCTATGATGCCATAACATAGCGACTGGACCAAGCTGCTATTAATCACCGAACGAATATTCAATATACATTTAAGAATGACGCAAACCGTGCCAATATTAAACACTAAAAAGGGCCTGTAAGATCATTAGTCAAAATCACTGAGCCTTTGCTGACAGCGCAAAAACCACAAGAGAATCACTATGAGTGACACCACTGTTTACCTACCTGCAAAAGTCTGGGCCTGGGACAAAGATGTTGGCGGAAAATTCGCCGCCATCAACCGACCCATCGCAGGCGCCACCCATAAGCAAGCACTGCCAGTGGGCGTGCACCCATTGCAACTCTATTCCCTGGGAACCCCCAATGGAGTGAAAGTCACGGTGTTGTTAGAAGAGCTTCTCGAACTCGGCATTAAAGACGCCGAGTACGATGCTTGGCTAATCAATATCCAAGAGGGTGAGCAATTTAGCAGCGGCTTTGTCGAGATAAACCCCAACTCAAAAATTCCGGCGTTGATGGATCACAGCACTACTGAGCCGACTCGCGTTTTTGAGTCTGGCGCGATCATGCTCTATCTGGCAGAAAAATTTGATGCCTTTATCCCCAAGGCACCAGCCCAGCGTACTGAATGCCTCAACTGGTTATTTTGGAATATCGGCAGTGTGCCCTTTCTTGGCGGTGGCTTTGGTCATTTCTATGCCTATGCCCCAGAGAAGCTCGAATATCCCATCGACCGTTACACCATGGAAGTGAAGCGCCAGCTCGACCTGCTGGATCAACATTTAGCTGGCCACCGTTATCTCTGCGGTGACGAGTACAGCATCGCCGACATGGCCAATATGGCTTGGTACGGCGCCCTGGTAATGGGAAAACTCTACGACGCTGCCGAATTCCTCGATGTCACAATCTATAAAAATGTCATCCGCTGGACTCAGGATATACAACAGCGCCCAGCAGTAAAGCGCGGTCAGAGAGTCAATCGGGTGTGGGGCGCGGAAAATCACCAGCTTGCCGAACGTCACGATGCCAATGATTTTGATAGAGACCCAATGGAGATTCTGCAGCAGGTTATGGCGCGTAAAATGGAAAAGAAATAAGCTTTTAGCTTTGGTATTTTTCAGCGTCAGAACTTTAGAGCCAGACATCCTGATTCTCTGACCATCCCAATTCCCGATCCAGCTTGATATCCAGCAGGGATTCTAGACCACAGCGCTGTAGCAAATCCGTCACCTCTTGCTGCTGCGCTGACTCCCACTGAGCATACTGTTGTTGTAGCTTCTGTAAAATCACAAAGCGGTATGACTGAGCGACGGCGCTAATAGACTGGCCGCGCAGGTTAAACTCTGCCATACCAAACATCCGATGGCCCAGTAATCCCTGGGCAGAGGTACCGGGCTCAGGTTGATTATCTGCCAGCCACTGGTTAATCACCGCGGCTGCAGCATAAGTCTCTGGAACCAGGTCCTCTGCCAGCACTTTGAGCACAGCCACTAGGGTCTCGGGAATACTGTCGTCAGGGAGGTAATCATCGCCTGGATTGAAAAATTCTGGTGCATCCTGATCGGCACGATTCATACGCTCGACCCAACGCGCTACGCGCAGCGCACGCTGCTGCATCAGTCGCAGCGGCGCAGGGTCTCTGCCAAGATGAGCATAGAGTGGTGCGATCAAACCAAAGTCACCGATACTCGGCTTCCAGCCTAGCAGATAAGGGTATTCAGTGAGATGCAGGTTGAGCGCTTGAAGAAACTCCAGATATAGAGTCTCAACCAGAATCCCAGTCTCTTCTGTGACACCAAACAACTGCCCTGCGTACTGCATTTTTGACATCATATACTCAGACTTTGCCTCTCGCTCTGGATGCTCAGGCTGCGAATGCAAAAAATGGTAGCGAAGAAACTCGCTGTTCTCCTCGAGATAGTTCCAGCGGTAGTGCATTGCCGGACGCAATAGACCACTGGTTCCAATTAGGTCGAACAGCGTGCTGACGATTTGCTGTTTCGCAGTCGATGGCTGAAACGGCCTGGAGTTGGCTTTTTCAAAATGTTCAATAATCGCCCCGCCATCGCGGATAACCTCACCCTCTGGTGTCACTAGAACGGGGATGGTCGCCAGTTTGCTCTCGGGTAATACCTCAGTTTTAAAACTTTTATGGCCGCTGGATAACTCACGGAAGGCAGTGCCGCTCTTGATTAGATAAGATCGTGCGCGACCGGCATAGAGTGAGTGGGTTATGCCATAGAGAGTGTAGCTGTTAGATTTTTTCAAGTGCCGTTTGCCTATTAAGTGCCGTTTGCCTGCCGACTGCTGGAGATCCTTCGGCTGCGCTCAGGATGACAGTGGGTTGGGCCTGGGTGATAGTCCGTTGGGTCTGAATGACCGAACAAGGTAATCTGCCATCCCGATCAAACCAAAAACCCTGTTATCTCGACCAAACCAAAAACCCTGTCATCTCGACTGAACCAAAAAACCTGTCATCTCGAACAAACCAAAAAACATGTCATCTCGACTGAACGCAGTGAGTGGAGAGATCTCCATCAGCCCGCTCCTTACCAAGCCAACTGCTGGAGATCCTTCGGCTACGCTCAGGATGACAGTCCGTTGGGTCTGGATGGCAGTCCGTTGGGTCTCGATGACAGTCTGTCGAGCCTGAATGACAGCATGTTGGATCTGAATACCAGACTAAATACTAAGACGATAAAAAAGTCACAGAAGAAGCGCCACAAAATGCGCCATTGATGCCAACCAGACAAGACCCACTGGAACATAAAATCGCGGCCGCAAAAACAAACTCATAGTGATTTTAACTGGAAAGGAAACAGTTTTCTCAATAGCCGAGGTTTTAAAAATATGAATATCAGAAAACCGTTTATCCAGCGTCAGTTCAATCAGATCTCGCCGACATCTGTAGCGCATCATAGCCGTCGCCGCCCACTGAGGGTCTGCATCACAATTCCAGCTGTCAATATAACCGCCCACTTTACGCGCCATAAATACAGGATGCCCACCGCGCTTAAACAGCGCTTTGACGAAGGGTTGAAAGTAACCTCCAATAACCTCTTGGGAATAGGTCGCTACTCCAGTCACTGGATGAGCCATTTTTCCGCTATGCAAACTAATAAAATTCTGCATAACAAATTCTTTGCCGTCGTCCTCTTCAAGAAACCGGCGCAATACTTCTACGTCGGTGTATTGAGCACCTGAACCAGCGGAAAAATCGTCGATATAGTCGTCAATTTCCTGGCCTAAAATTGGCCCAGACCAGTTGTTATACCAGTACAAAAAAACCACATAAAGCGCTGCTGCCGTCAACCAAATCGAAGCGATCATTATTATCTCTCCTCAACTTAGAAAAAATGCTGTTTTACACTGCATTTAAAACTTCAATATCAGGCGCAGCTGAAACCAGTGCTCCCATCTTTGCACTTGCCGCTAAGAAGTACTGAGTCTGACCGTGGGCCTTTAGGGCATCTTGGCTGGCGTATTGCTCGAGAACTTTGTATACCTGTGAATCAGACTTAGTTCTGTGCAGGGCATAAAAAATCGCGCCCGGCTCGTTGGCCAGCACCTGCTCTGTTAGAGCCGTAAAAAGCTGTTCAAACTCTGAATTTTTTCCTTCGCGAACCGTAATCGTTGCTATAACACCTATTGCCATGATCAATACCTTTTATTATTTTTAGTTGTAATTATTAGCGCGCCCTATCACGAAGTACCATCGCACTCTTTATCAAACTCTTTACTGCACTCTTTACTGCACTCTGCATCACACTCTGCATCACGCTCTGATACCAGACTATTTACACTTATCTCGGGCTACTTTAAGCCTTCGACTATGGGCGCATAATAGGCCTGCTTTATGGCTTTAAAGATACTTGGCTCCTTGCAGGCAAGATCCTGAGCTAGCTCCGTGGCCATGCTCAGCAATAATTCTGCCGGAGCCTTACCATCGGCAAAGCCCGCAGCTATGGCATCCTCGGCGTTATAACGCTTGCCTGTCAGTACCGCGTCGCGGACTGTGTTTGCTGGCAATCTAAGACGCAGAAATTCCATCATCCCCTGAGGCAGAGGCACCCCAGCATCCACTTCGGAGATACAGATCCAACCGCGATCTTGACGCATAATTCGGTAGTCACAGGACAGCGCCATAAAGGCACCGCCGGCAAAGGCATGGCCATTAACTGCCGCTACCGTGGGAAAAGGTAACATCAGCATGCGGCGGTGAATTTCATTCATCTGAGCGGCGAATAGAGTCCAGTCGGCGCCATCGAGTTTATTTAATACTTGGAGATTGAGGCCATTACTGAAAAATTTTCCCTCGCCGATCAAGACCATTGCGGTCCCGGCAACAGGGCTGGCCTCCAACTGATCAAGAATTTCCAACATCCTCTGGTGCCAGTCTAAGCAGATCATATTCTCACCATTGTTCATGGTGATCGTATAAATTGTCCCCTCTTTACTTAATTCAATCACTGAGCTTTCCCTTGAATGCTATTTTTAGTATTGTCATATCATATGCCAATGTATGTTTTGAACCAAGGGCATTTGATAAATCCAGTGCATTAGACATACTCGACTTTTTCCAATATCTTGGCCTGGCCGAATAACAATTAAAACAATAACCGGACATCCGCGATCTATGCCCTCATCACCCTCGTCCTTCTGGCTCATGCCAGGCCAGCGCTTAGCTGCCTCGATGGCTTTTCTGGCGACTATGCTCGCAACACCCGTTAGCTCCAATGAAACGCTCAGTGGCACTGGCAGCGACCAGCGCCCCAATGTGGTAGTAATTCTGGTGGATGATGCCGGCCTGACGGATTTCACGCCCTTTGGTGGTGAAGCCAAGATGCCGGCCATTCAGACTCTNGCTGAACGCGGCATCAAGTTTAGCAACTACCATACCTCCCCGCTCTGTGCGCCCTCTCGAGCNATGCTGCTCACGGGCATCGACAATCACCGCACTGGCATAGCCACGATTCCCGAAGTGCTGACGGCCAACCAAGCTGGCCAGCCAGGGTATTCGATGTTTCTCGAACCCGGCGTGAGGACCTTAGCGGATAGGCTTAAGGCCGAGGACTACCGCACTTATATGACTGGAAAATGGCATTTAGGTAGCGGTGCGCAAGACCTGCCCAACAGCCATGGCTTTGATCGCTCCTTTGCCCTCGACGCCTCCGGGGCGGATAACTGGGAGCAAAAACCCTATATGGGCTATTACGATTTCGCCCCCTGGTATGAAGATGGTAAACCGGCGGATCTGCCTGAGGACTTCTACTCGTCCAAATTTATTGTCGACCGCATGATCCGCTATCTGGAAAGCGATAAACAACCTAACCGACGTCAGCCATTTTTTTCCTACTTAGCATTTCAGGCGATTCATATACCGGTGCAGGCACCTCGGGAGGTCACCGATAGCTACAATGGGGTCTACGATCAGGGCTGGCATCAACTGCGCAAAATGCGTCATCAACGGGCTATCGCCCTGGGCTTGATTGCCCCAGACACAGCTCTCGCTGAGATGCCCGCCAATAGCCGGGACTGGGGAAATTTATCGCCACAAGATCGTGCGCTCTATGCCCGCGCCATGCAGGTTCAAGCTGCGATGCTCGAGTCTATGGATAGCCATATTGGTCGCTTTATTGAGTATCTCAATGGCCGCGGTGAGCTCGACAACACGCTATTTATTGTCACCTCAGACAATGGACCTGAACCCAGTTATCCCCTTGATATCAGCGGCATGAAAACCTGGATGAGCTTTAATGGCTATAACCATCGACTGGATAATCTCGGAGAGAAAGGCAGCATGGTGGCCATAGGACCAGAGTGGGCCAGTGCCAGTGCCTCACCCCTTAACATGTTTAAGTTTTATGCTGCTGAGGGGGGTATTAGAGTGCCATTGATTATCGCTGGACCTAATATAGAAAGGCAAAACTGGCAGCCAGCAATGGTCATGGTCACAGATATAGCCCCCACCGTATTAGACTATCTCGAGGTCAAAGATCAGCACAAGGAGGCCGTCGCCATTACCGGACGCAGCATGATGCCTCTGCTGGAGGGCTCGGCCACTGAGATTTATGCCGACGACGAAGCTATAGGTATGGAAGTCTCTGGAAACTCTTTACTGATCAAAGGGGATTACAAGCTCAGCCGCAACAGCCCGCCCCACGGTGACAATATCTGGCGGCTCTATAATCTGGCGGCGGATCCCGGCGAGAGTCAGGATTTACGTGCACTGCAACCAGAACAATTTGACCTGATGATGGAAGACTACAAAAAGTATGAAAGCGAGTTTGGCGTTATTCCACTGCTTGCGGGCTTTGACTATTTAGAGCAGGCCAGACGTAATTCGATTAAAAACCTTATGCAAAGTAACTGGCGCGGTTTGGCACTGAGCGCGGTGGTTGTCTTAACGTTGTTCTGGTTGATTATTCGTAGAGTTCGCCGTCGCCTGTAGGGGCAATAGTAAACCCTAGGATATGCTCTCCACGTTATACCAGATATAAGCCCCTACTAATTGACACTATTTGTGTCGATTAATACAGTACTCAGAATTGTAATCAGTAGATTAATCTGGCTTTGAGCGGGCCCTGCCTGCTAGCCTAATTACACATAATCCAAAAAGAGGGGTTACCATGAAAACAAAAATTACCGAGATGCTCGGCATCGAGCATCCGATTATTCAGGGCGGCATGCATCATGTGGGCTTCGCTGAATTGGCCGCAGCCGTTTCCAATGCCGGTGGTCTCGGTATTATCACCGGCCTGACTCAGGGCACGCCGGAAAAGCTTGCCAATGAAATTGCTCGCTGTCGCGCCATGACTGACAAGCCTTTCGGCGTCAACCTGACCTTTTTGCCCTCGGTAACGCCTCCAGATTACCCAGGCTTAATCCAGGCAATTATTGATGGTGGGGTCAAAGTGGTTGAAACTGCTGGCAATAATCCCGCTCAGTGGCTGCCAATCCTGAAAGAAAATAATATCAAAGTCATTCATAAATGCACCTCCGTTCGCCATGCCCTAAAGGCTCAGGCAATTGGCTGCGATGCGGTCTCTGTGGATGGCTTCGAGTGCGGCGGTCACCCCGGCGAAGACGATATACCCAACTTTATTCTGCTGCCCCGCGCTGCCGATGAACTGACCATTCCCTTTGTCGCGTCAGGTGGTATGGCCGATGGTCGCAGCCTGGTTGCGGCACTGGCCATGGGCGCTGAAGGTATGAATATGGGGACGCGCTTTATTGTCACTGAAGAAGCTCCAGTACATGAAAATGTTAAGCAGGCTATCTTGGACGCCAGTGAGCTGGATACCCGTTTGGTGATGCGACCCCTGCGCAACACTGAGCGAGTACTTAACAATCCCGGCGTTGAACGCCTACTGGAAAAAGAAGCCGCACTGGGCAGTGATATTAAATTTGAAGATATAGCGCCAGAAGTTGCCGGTGTTTACCCAAGGGTTATGCAGCATGGTGATATGGATGTGGGGGCTTGGTCTTGCGGCATGGTCGCCGGCTTAATCTATGACAAGCCAACAGTACAGGAATTAATCGATCGCATTATGGCCGAGGCAGATAGCCTGATCTCTGAGCGTCTGAAGAATTTCTTGTAAAAAAAAGTTTAAAAAAACAATTTAAAAAAACAATTATTTTAGGAATTTAAAATGGCTACAAATCTTTTTGATCTAAGCGGAAAAATCGCCCTAGTCACTGGCGCCAGCCGTGGTATTGGCGAAGCAATTGCCAAACTACTCGCCGAACAAGGCGCTCATGTAATCGTCTCCAGTCGCAAACTGGATGGTTGCCAGGCAGTTGCTGATCAAATCACGGCTGACGGCGGCAGTGCCGAAGCCTTGGCCTGTCATGTGGGCAGCATGGAACAGATTGAAGAGGCCTTTGCGACGATCAGAAGCAAGTTCGGCAAGCTCGACATCCTAGTCAATAACGCTGCCACCAACCCCTACTTTGGGCATATTCTCGACACTGATCTCGGCGCTTATACCAAGACCGTTGATGTGAATATTCGCGGCTATTTCTTTATGTCTATCGAGGCTGGCAAGCTGATGCGCGACAATGGTGGCGGTTCAATCGTTAACACTGCATCGATTAACGCACTGCAGCCCGGCGCCATGCAGGGTATCTACTCAATCACCAAAGCCGCAGTGGTGAATATGACCAAATCATTCGCCAAAGAGTGTGGCGGCTTGGGTATTAGGGTCAATGCTCTACTCCCGGGTTTCACCAAAACTCAGTTTGCCGGTGCGCTGTTTACCGACGATAAGATCTATCAGTCAGCCATTGCGCAGATCCCCATGAAGCGCCATGCAGAGCCCAGTGAAATGGCCGGTACAGTGCTCTATTTAGTCTCTGATGCATCCAGCTATACCAATGGCGAGTGTATTGTGGTCGACGGTGGCATGACACTCTAATTCCTCTATTCCTTCATCACCGCAGCCTCCAGAGAGTTTGGAGGCTGTCTAGGTCTATTCTCCTGCAAAGCCAAAATCATCATCTATACTGAGGTATATGGCATTTTTAGTTGGGGGGCTAAACCATGAACTTTTGCTTCCGCATTAATCATTTATTATTTAAATCTGTATCGACAATCACGTTTCTCATACTACTGACTCTGGGCTTTACAGCTCAAGGTTATGCAGCTGAGGGAGATACAAAGCGTTGGTCTGAGAGAAAGTTTGATAAAACCGTTCTCAAAATCGACAAAGATATCCGTCGCAAGCGCTGGGAAAAAGCTATAGAGCGCAGCCAAGAGGCTCTGCCTCAGTGTCATGCACTTTATTCGGAGCAGGCCGCAAGCTGCATTCTGATCCTGAAAAATATCAATCAAAGCTATGAAAAAATTCACGCTTTCAATCCGGATAAGAGACAGATTGAAGGTGCTTATAAGTTGTCTTCACGCGTATTGGGTCCAACTCACTCCACTACCAACAGTGCCCGGGATTACTACTACAAGTATCTGATTTTTAATGAGAGATACGCCGAAGCTATTCCTCTGCTAATGGAAATCATCGGGCTTGAAAAGAGCCGCACCAACGATGCCTATCAATTGATGGAGCGCTATAAGCAGCTCTATGCACTAGAGGGTTTGACTGAAAACTGGCCGGCGGAAGAAGCTGCATTAAAGAAGGTATTGAGCCTCGCACAGCAGGTTCTGGGGCGTGACAGCGAGGACTTTAGAGCCGCAGTGGAGGCACTTGCCTATAATTACTGCACACAGAAAAAATACTACGAATACTTTGAGCTTATCCGCGAGCAGCAGCAGGAAATTAGCTGCTTCTCAGCCCCTAAAAATTAAAAAATCCGCTATTGAAATCAATAGCGGGTTTTGTCTTAGCGCTTAATCATTAGCCTATAAATGCTAGGCGTTTTCAAGCTGATAATAGTCCATCAAAATCTTCGCCACTTCAGGGCGAGAGAACTCAGGTGGCGGCGCTATACCATCACCCAGCATCTGACGAACCTTGGTGCCAGACAGCAGAATAAAATCATCTTTGGTGTGATCTTCAGCTTCGTTCATCATTACAACCCGCTCAAGCTTCTTCGAAAATGCCGTGTGATCCGCATTAAAGATTTCAATCTCCAATGAACCGGCAGGCACTTTCTCAGCAAAAATCGTCTGAGCATCGAAGGCACCATAATAATCGCCAACACCAGCGTGATCGCGGCCTACAATCAGGTGGGTACAGCCCATATTCTGGCGGAACACGGCATGCAGCACCGCCTCGCGGGGTCCGGCATAGAGCATATCGAAGCCGTAACCTGTAACCATCACGGTGTTCTCGGGGAAGTACAGCTCAACCATCTTGCGGATACAGTCATCGCGCACAGAAGCTGGAATATCACCCTGCTTGAGTTTGCCCAGCAGCATATGCACAACAATGCCATCAGCCCCTAAACGCTCCATGGCCATATGGCAGAGTTCTTCGTGGGCACGGTGCATTGGGTTGCGAGTTTGGAAGGCCACAACCTTGTTCCAGCCGCGCTGAGCAATTTCTTCGCGAATTTCAGTGGCTGTGCGGAAAGTATCGGGAAAATCAGCCTGAAAGTAGCTCAGATTCAACACCTGGATATCACCAGAAACAAGGTGATTACCCAGATTATTAAAGGTGGCAACACCCGGGTGTTGAGGATCCAGAGTGCCAAAAATATCCGCCGCCATAGATTGAATCTGCTCAGGGCTAACCTCTTCAATGGCCGCCACATCCATCAATGCAATAACCGGATGACCTTCAGTATTGGGGTCTCTCAGGGCAATACGGCTGGCGCCACTGATAGTCGAGATATCCTTGGTCAAATTGATTACGGGTACAGGCCAAAACAGGCCCTCAGTGGTGTGCAGGGATGCGGAGACACTCAGTGCATCGGCAAGATTCATATAGCCGCTCAGGGGATTAAAATATCCGGCACCGAGCATAACCGCATTGGCGGCAGCCGCTGAATTGAGCAGCAGTGAAGGCAGAGATTCTGCCTCTTGTAACAGCGCCTGGCGCTGGGCATCGTCAACTAACAGGGGGTTTAACTGGTCTGATCCATGGGGCTTAATTAAAATGGGCTTGGTCAAAAGGTACTTCTCCATTATTTTCTTGGTGAATGCGGGTTGTTAAGGGTTGTGCAAGTATAAAGAGTAAGAACTAAGCAATAAAACCATTATCTTCAAGATACGTAATAATCAAAGTCACTTCTTGCTCAAGGGTCATCTGATCCGTGTGCAAATGGATCTCCGGGCTATTCGGCGCTTCGTAGGGATCATCAATCCCGGTAAAATTCTTAATTTCTCCAGCGCGAGCCTTTTTGTAGAGACCCTTGGGGTCGCGTTTCTCTGCCTCTGAAAGAGCACAGTCGACAAATATCTCAATAAAGGCAAAGTCTGATTCTAGGTGCAGCGCACGAACCTGATCGCGATCGGCACGATAGGGACTGATAAAGCTCGACAGTGCAATAACGCCGGAATCGACAAACAGTTTGGCAATTTCACCAATACGGCGAATATTTTCTGTGCGGTCTTCAGCGGAAAAGCCAAGNTTTTTATTGATACCTAAGCGGATATTGTCGCCGTCCAGTCTATAGCTGAGCTTGCCGCGNTCAAACAGTGCTTTTTCCAGTGCTACTGCAACGGTACTTTTACCGCTGCCTGAGAGCCCAGTAAACCAGAGGGTGGCACCCTTTTGTCCCAGCAGGGCACTGCGATCATCAATGGTAATATCGCCATCGTGCCAGGTGACATTTGTTGCTTTTTGCTCAGCCATAAAAGATTTCCTATCTTGAGATTAACCCTTCGGATACTAGAGTCTTTAACTATACAAGTAAAACAGGATATTATGTTTACCATAATCGATTTAACCGATAACGGTAATGCTAGTGCTAGTGAGTAACAGGTATCCAATATGAAATACAGCCTCCGACAACTACAGATATTCCTCAGTATTGCCCGCTATGAAAATATATCCAAAGCCGCCGAGCAGCTGCATATGTCTCAGTCTGCAGCCAGCTCGGCTCTGCAAACCCTTGAACAAGCTTTTAATCTCAGCCTATTTAATCGCACCGGCAAAAAACTCGAGCTCAACGAAGTGGGCAAAACCCTGCGCAATAAAGCCCAGGTATTAATTGCTCAGGCTGAGGAGTTTGAACAGGCGCTCCAGGGCCACAGTGATATAGGCCACCTAAAAGTGGGTGCCAGCTTTACCATCGGCAATCATCTGGCAGTGAGCTATCTGGCCGGCTATCTGGCTCGCCACCCAGAAGCCCAGGTGGATATCAATGTCGCCAACAGCTCTGATGTAGTTGCCCAGGTGGCTAACTACGAAGTGGATATAGGTATGATTGAAGGTGCGATACAACACAAAGATCTGGAACTAATTCCCTGGCGGGAAGATCAGTTGGTGGTATTTTGCAGCCCTTCGCACCCCCTGGCAAAAAAACAGCGGCTCACGGATGCAGATATAGTTGCGGCGAGATGGATATTGCGGGAACCCGAGTCCGGGGCGCGCCATACCTTTAACAATGCCCTGGCGGGACTGATGCCCGAGCTCGATATCTATTTGCAGTTCAAGCATAACGAGGCGATTAAAAAAGCCGTGGAAGCGGGGTTGGGTATTGGCTGTCTGTCCGAGATTGTGCTGCAAAATAACTTTAAGAGTGGTGAGCTGGTACCACTGACATTGCCGAAACGGGATATGACTCGAACCTTTTATTTTGTGTTACCAAAAAATCGCCATAAAACCGCGGCCACTGACTGGTGGATAGAGGAATGTAACCGCACTGACTAAGCCTTAATTAGACTAACCCATCGATAATGCAGCTGAAGACTGGCGCTCAGTATCAGGTTGTGACAATAATAGTCGCCAGTTACAACACTACATAATTCTAATAATAATCGATTAGTGGACTCAGACTATGCGCGCCCTCGAAAACCTTAAAATCCTCGACTTTACCACCCTGGTCCCCGGCCCTTTCGCCACCATGATGTTGGCCGATATGGGCGCCGAAGTACTGCGTGTTGAATCGCCAACTCGGCCCGATATGCTGCGCAGCATGCCACCCTTTGCCGACGGTCAATCAACCGCCCATGGCACACTCAATCGCAATAAGCGTTCAATTGCCCTGGACCTAAAAAATCCCGAGGCATTAGATATAGCCAAACGCCTAGTGCAGGATTATGACATTGTTATTGAACAGTTCCGTCCCGGCGTAATGCAGCGTCTGGGCCTCGGCTATGAGCAGCTGCGGGAGATCAATCCGAAGTTGATTTACTGTTCTGTAACAGGCTATGGGCAGACTGGTCCCTACCGCGATCGCGCCGGTCACGACAATAACTACCTCTCCATCTCTGGCCTCAATGGTTACTCCGGGCGCAGCGATGATCGCACACCAATTATGGGTATGCCGGTGGCAGATATAGCCGGTGGATCTCTCCATGCGGTGATCGGTATTTTGGCAGCGGTGAATCAGCGCCATATCAGTGGTGAGGGACAGCAGATCGATATCAGTATGACTGACGCCATGTTCTCTCTTAATGCGTTATTTGGCTCCACTTATCTCAGCGCTGGGATTGAACCCACCTCAGGTTCCATGTCCTTAAACGGCGGCAGTTTTTATGACTATTACCAGACCTCGGACAATCGCTATCTGTCTATCGGCAGTCTGGAGCCACAGTTTTTTCAAGTGCTCTGCGAGACCCTGGGAGACGATGAGCTGCTTAAGCTCGGCAACCAGCAAGACAGCACAGCCCAGCAGGCCCTCAGGGCAAAACTGGATAAGATTATTGCGCGTAAAACTCTGGCTCAGTGGCAGGAGATATTCAAACACAAAGAAGCCTGTGTCGAGCCGGTGCTGACCTTTGCCGAGGCCTGTGAATATCAGGATGCCGCCCAGCGAGAGATGATCGTCGACGTGAAAACACCTAATGGCGGCTCTCAACGTCAGGTTGGCAGTGCCTTAAAGCTGTCTAAATCAGCACCGCAGTACGGCACCTCAGGCGGTGCCATCGGTCAACACTCTGCTGAGATATTAGCTGACCTAGGCTTTGATGCAGAGGCTATCGCCGCTCTGCGAAGTAGCGGTGCGGTGGCCTAAGACTGCAAGGAGTGGACGGCGAGTAATAGACAGCCGGTAGGCGACCACTCACAGGGAGCACTTTTAACCAATAGTCAGGCCAGTCTGGCAGGTTTATTTAGCCCTGACAGCCGACAGCTAGTGACAGAGGCCCCCCTGTAAAACGTATAATGCGCCATTGATTTTTACTTGGATTGCTAAATGACCGTTCGCACCCGCATTGCCCCCTCGCCCACTGGCGACCCCCACGTTGGAACCGCCTACGTAGCCCTTTTTAATATGGCCTTCGCCCACAGTCAGGGAGGCCAATTTTTACTCCGTATTGAAGACACAGATCAAGTGCGTTCCACCCCAGAATCAGAAAAATCCATACTCGACGCGCTGCACTGGTTGGGCCTTGAATGGGACGAGGGCCCAGATAATGGCGGCCCCCACGGCCCCTACCGCCAGAGCGAACGCTCCGATATCTATCGCCAGCATGCCGATCAACTGCTGAATAGCGGCCATGCCTTTCGCTGCTTCTGTACCACCGAACGTCTAGACCAGCTGCGTAAAACCCAGATGGAAGACAAACAGTCCATCGGCTATGACGGACACTGCCAGCATCTAGAACAGGACGACGTCAACCAGCGCCTAGCCAATAATGAATCCCATGTGATGCGTATGAATGTGCCCCGTGAAGGCCAGTGTGTGTTTAACGACATGCTGCGCGGTGAGATCAGTATCGACTGGAGCCAGATTGACCTGCAAGTGCTGCTCAAAGCCGATGGTATGCCCACCTATCATCTGGCCAATGTGGTGGACGATCACCTGATGAAAATCAGCCATGTGATTCGCGGTGAAGAGTGGATTAACTCAGCCCCCAAGCATATCTTGCTC
>JGI20154J14316_10002719_pt1 | contig 14696 bp, 9 predicted proteins | sample COG_04_FD_14316 | JGI IMG/M metagenome (IMG submission 14316) | reverse complement strand
TAAGCACTACTCCAGGAGGCTATATGATCTGGTCAGCAAGTCATCTCTCAAGAGGTAGTAGTCCGATTCAAACGATTAATATACGTGCAGGAATTTCTACAGCTGTTTCTTCAATTCTGGATACACGAACTGCTACAACTACCTGGCAAGATTATACGGGTATTTATTTGGTTCCAGCTGGACAAACGTCTACTGTTTTTTTGTTTGAAGCTACTTCTGGTGGAAGTTTTGGAAACTTATTGGATCGAATTTCATTTGATCGCCCTGCAAGCGATTGTACGCTTGATACTGACGGAGATGGTATCCGCAATGGTTTTGATTTGGATAGTGACGGGGATGGTATTTTAGATGCAATTGAAGAAGGGACTCTTGATACCGATGCAGATGGAATACTCAATTTTCTTGATGTAGATTCGGATGGCGACGGTTTGTTGGATAGTGTGGAGCTGAATATCAATGATGAAGATGGAGACGGGATCGTTGATTATCTCGACCCCCAAGCTCCGGGTTATACCGTTAGTCCAACCTTTGTTGTTGTCAATGAGTCGGGTACAGTTACTAAAAGTATTGCAGTTAAATTGGACCGTGTACCTGCTTCCAATGTTGTTATTTCCATAGCAGTTGCTGATGCTACAGAGGTAAGTATTTCATCAACAACCCTTACGTTTACAACTCTAAACTGGGACACAGAACAAACTGTAATTGTCACTGGTGTTGACGACTCTGTTCGTGATTCGGATATAAACAGCAACCTTATTTTTTCGGTAGTAACTGTTTCCTCAGATGATGCTTTTGATACTTTAAGTGATCAAATTGTTCAGGTTTTGAATTTGGATGATGATCAAGAAGTTTGTTTTACAAGAAATTTTAACGAATCTGAGTTTATATTTATTCAAAATGCAACACACACTGCTGGAACAAACTTGTATACACTGACTCCAGATCAGGGTAATGAAAGAGGTATGGTTTGGTATCAAAATAAAGTTGATTTACGAGTAGGGTTCAACATTGATGTAGATTTAAATTTCGGATCTAATGATGGAAGTGGTGCAGACGGAATTGCTTTTGTGATTCAAAACATCAACACCTCTCAAGGATCGATAGGAGGCGGTATGGGGTACCAAGGGATAAGTCCATCCTATGCTATCGAAATGGACACGTATTATAATAATGGACCAGATCCCAACAGTGATCATATTGCTTTTGTGCGAGATGGTAATGCGAATGTCTCACCAAGTGCAGGCGATACTACAAATACGATCAATATCGAAGATGGAGCTTGGCACAATATGGCTATCAACTGGAATCCCGTATCACAAATTTTGAGCTATACCTTTACACATGCAAATGGTACAGTATATGCCGATACCAAATCCATAGATTTAAAGGGTACTGTTTTGAATTCAAATATTGCCTATTTCGGCTATACTTCGGCAACTGGAGGGTCAAGTAATCAGCAACAAGTTCGATTTGATGACGCATCATTTTGTATCGCGGATGAAATTTTAACTCCGACTGCGACAAATCAAGCCTCGGGAGTTTCTACTCAAACTATTTGTGCAACACCCGCGCCAACATTAAATAATTTGATTAAAACTGTTGGTCGACCAGATGGAGTAGATCCAGGAGCAGATATTTCGGGAACCCCCTATAATCTAGTTTGGTTTGATGCCCAAACGGGGGGTACTTTTCTTCCGGGTACAACGGTTTTAGCTGATGGAGCAACCTATTACGTTGAAGCAGCTAATCTGTCAAATCCAGCAGCTATATTCTATCGACAGAGTATCGACCGTTTACAAGTAATTGTCGACTTAGTCAATGACGGTTATACGCTAATCCCTCCGAACTTGAACTTAATAGAGGGGAGTACTGTAGCCACTTTTTCTTTGGTTTTAGATGACCAACCTACAGCTGCTGTCACCTATGATTTGGCTTCTTCAGATGTATCTCAATTAATAGTTTCAACGGCATCGATGACCTTTACCCCTTTGAACTGGAATGTTTCTCAAGTAGGTACTTTGACTACAGTGGATAATCTAATTGCAGATGGTTTGCAAAGTTCAATTTTCACAGTGAGGATCAATAACCTTCTTTCTGATCCCTGCTTCTCCGATCCAAACCCCTTGCCTTCTTATAATATTCAAATTACAGACAATGAAGTTGCCGCCTATGCGCTAAGTCCAGTTTCTAGTGATTTGCTGGAAGCTAGCCCGCAAACGGCAACGGTTTCATTGGTACTCCTTGTCGCTCCCTTAAACGATGTGATTATCGATATCCTAAGTTTAGACACAACTGAAGTTACTCTAAGTCAAGCAAGTTTAACCTTTACTGCTGCGAATTGGAATATCCCTCAAAACATAACCCTCACCTCTGTGGACGAACTGGTTGTTGACGGCTCTCAGACGGTATCCATTACGGCGAGTGTAAACGCAACTTCTCACTCAGCTTTTACTGGTCTAGCATCTCAAACGGTAACCCTTGTTCATGCAGATGATGATGATCCGGGCTATACAGTATCTCCACTCTTGGGGACCTTGACAGAGGGAGACTCTCAAACGGCTAGCTTGACTGTAGTTCTAGATAAACAGCCACTTATCAATGTTATTGTTGATCTTACAATTTCACCAACGGATGAAATAACAACTTCTGTGAGCAGTTTGACTTTTACTGCAGCGAATTGGAATATTCCTCAGGTTATTACTGTTTTTAGTGTTGATGAGTTTTTGATAGATGGCACCATTGTATCCACAATTACCTTTTCAATTGATCCTTCTGCGGACTCCGCATTTGTTGGCTTGCCAAATCAAACGGTATTGGCTCCCAACATTGATAATGAAATTGCTGGTTTTACAGTTAGCCCCCTTGGAGGAGGTTTTCTTCAAGAAGGGTCTCTAGCTACCGTTAGTTTTACTTTGGTTCTAGACGCTCAACCGGATTTTGGAGATCTTGTAATTCTCGACATAGTCAGTTTAGATTTGAGTGAGGTGGTAGTAAATTCGCTTACTACTCCCAGCGTTTTTACCCATACGAATTGGAATGTACCCCAGACCGTACGTTTGAGTTCTGTGGATGATATTACGTTGGATGGAACAGTTACCAGCACAATAAACATATCGGTCAATGCACTATCTCCTGCTGCTTTTTCCTCTTTAGCGGACCAAACTGTTTTGGTTCCTAATCTGGATAATGATGTACCCGGTTTTCAGCTTTCTCCTGTGGTTGGAACTTTGACAGAAGGAGCCACCTCGACAGCGAGCTTTGAGGCCGTTCTCTTAGTGCAACCCTTGACTGATGTCCGAGTGAATTTCGTGTCCAGCGATATTTCAGAAGCCTCGCTAGGTGGAACGACATTTTTAACGTTTACTTCGGCTAACTGGAATGTTTCACAAACGATTAGCTTGAATCAAGTAGATGAATTTTTGATCGATGGAAGTCAAACCTCATCCATTACAGCCTCCATAGATCCAACGTCAAACGCTGGTTTTGTAGGACTTCCACCCCAAAGTGTTGTGGTAACTACATTGGATAATGATGTTGCAGGAATAACGATTATTGTAACGGATAATTTATCTTCTGAAAGCGGGGATACTGCACAGTTTACTGCTCAGTTGGACGCAATTCCAACAGCTAATGTAACCTTCGATATTGACACTTCGAATGCAGGCGAAGCTCAGCCTTTGGTGACGCAAGTTACTTTTACGCCTGCCAATTGGAATATTCCTCAAACCGTTATGATTTTGGGAATAGATGATGCTCCTCCGCTTTCAGATGGGAGTCAGCCCGTAAATATTAGAACCTTTAATGTGAATTCTACGGATGCCGACTTCAATGCTTTGACTGATGCAGATGTAGCAGATGTACTAATCACCAATCAAGACAACGATGCTCCTGGGGTTGTATTGAGTCTGTTGAATAATAATTTTTTCACCTCAGAGAATGGATTAGTGGTAACGGTTCAATTTCGTTTACTGTCGGTACCCTCTGGGGGTGAAGACGTGGTTGTTCCTTTATCGTTAAGTGGGGATGTAGACGAGGTTACACTCAGTGCAAATAGTATTACAATAACTGCTGCGAATTGGGATAATCCTGCTGCAAATCAAATTACATTGACCGGTATAGACGATTTTCTTATTGATGGGACTCGTACAATCAATTTAATTACGGGAGATCCTTCCAGTGCGGAAACTCCTCACAATAACCTAGATGCAGATGATGTAGCAGATCTAACGATCTACAATTTAGATAATGATTCTCCTGGATTATTGATCACCCTTCCGGGGATAGTGTCGGAAAATGTAAGTAGTACCAACTTTACTGTTGTCCTAGCATCTGATATTGCAACAGCGACAACCCTTAAACTTATTGTAGACGATTCTACGGAATTATCGTTAGACGTTAAAGAATTGGTTTTCACATCAGCTAATTGGAGTATTCCACAGCAAGTAACTGTTTTTGGAGTAGATGACTTTATAATTGATGGTGATATAGTTTCGGATATCTATCTTAGAGTTGATCCTGTAAAGAGTGATCCCCTATATGCAAGTCTAGCAGATTATGTTGTTAGGGTATTAAACCTTGATAATGATAGCGACCAAGATGGAGATGGTGTTTTTGATGCAGTTGATAATTGTATCGCTACACCCAATCCAAGCCAAGAAGATTTGGACCTCGATGGAATTGGTGATGCTTGTGACCTTGATCTAGATGGTGACGGTGTTTTAAATTCCGATGAACTAGCTGACAGTACAAATCCAAATGGTGCTTGTTCCTTTTTATTTCAAAGCATAAGCCTTCCCGTTTTAGGAACGGGTGATTGTGATGCAGATGGATTGATCAATCGAATTGATGTTGATGATGATAATGATGGAATTTTAGATATAGACGAACTTTTTGAAGACCTCGACCTGGACGGGATACCCAATACATTTGATCTTGATAGTGATGGAGATGGGTGTTTCGACACCGTTGAAGCTTCGTTTACCGATGCAGATGACAATGGACTTTTGGGATCGGGAATTCTTCAAATGAATTCAGTAGGACAGGTGATGAATCAGGGAGGATATGCGCCAGCACCAGACAACAACGCCAATGGGATTCCAGAATATAAAGAAGTATCCCAGACCCTTAGTTTTGCGAGAGAACTTCAATTGAATACGTCTTTTAATGCAGACAGAATATCACTCGCAGTAGAGTTGCCATTCGGAGCTGAAATTTCTTATCAATGGCAAATAAACTCTGGTTCAGTAGAGCTTCCTCTTTGGGAGAATGTAGTAGGGAATAGCATGTATTCTGGAACTCAAAGCTCGCAAATGAATATTGACAATGCTACTGAATTGATTATCGGCAAACAGTACCGTGTTCTGGCGACGAACCTTCTGTTCAGTTGTCAAGAGGCCATGATTTCCTCAACCGAGATCATCTTAGCAGATTTGGAGATTCCAACGGCATTTTCACCCGATGGAGATGGTATAAATGATACCTGGGAAATTCAAGGACTAAACTTTAAAGGTGGATACGAGCTGACTGTTTTTAATCGTTGGGAAAACATAGTTTTTACAACCAAAAATTATCAGAACGACTGGGCAGGAACTTCCACGATTTCGAGTTTTATGTCTTCGTCGAATGAGGTTCCGGATGGGGTTTACTTCTATTGGATAACTTGGGCAGATGGTACGCCGCCTGTATCGGGCTATATATACATTAAAAGATGAAGGAGTTTATGAAACATACCTTTTTACTTTTTGGTATACTGTTGAGCGTAAACTTATCTTTTGCTCAGCAAGACTCGAATTTTAGTCATTATATGTTCAATCAACAAATTGTGAATCCTGCTTATGCAGGTGCACGTGGATTGACCAGTTTCACATCCATTATTCGTTCTCAGTGGTCCGATATTGAAGGAGCTCCACTGACACAAACCTTATCTTTTGATGCGCCTATCACTTCTAAAAAATTAGGATTCGGATTGAGTGTTTTAAACGATAAAATCGGACCCATTAACACCACCTCTTTTGATATTGATTTTGCCTATCACCTGCGATTAAACAGAAAAGACCACCGACTTTCTATTGGACTTAAGGCGGGCGCATTTAGTTATCTTTTGGATTCCGATAAAATCAGCACATCCACATCTTTTGACCCTTCACTTCAACCAGACTTGGATCGAAGATTAATTCCCAACATTGGCTTTGGAGTGTATTACTATACTCAAAATTTTTATTTAGGATTTGCAGTTCCAAAACTGATAGAAAACAAAAGTTTTGTTGTCGAACGCCATGCATATTTTCTTGGGGGTGGCCTATTCGATATCAATAAGAATTTCATGCTCAAGCCTAGTATGATGTATAAACAAACGAAATCAATCGCAGCTTTTGACGCTTCAGTTTTAGGGATTATAAATGAGCTCTTTTGGGTTGGAATACAGGTGCGAAACGTGGTGGATACAACAGCTTTTAAACCCGCCAATAATCTGGGAACAACCGCTTTATTTGGGTTAAGCCTAGGAGAACGCTTTTCATTAGGATATTCCTATGGAGTTCCATCTTCAATGACCAATAAAGGGTTCAATACAGCAACACACGAACTTATGCTGCGATTTGATTTGTCTGCACCAGTAAAAGGGTATTTACGTTCTCCAAGATTCTTTTAACTATGAAAAAAACACTCCTTACATCCGTTATTCTCCTTTTTGGAACACTAAGTATACTTGGGCAAGAAAAAAATACCCATCTTGTTTCTGAGCATTGGGGAGATTATTATTATGTGAATCAAAATTTTAAAAAAGCCGTAAACTTTTACACACGGTCTAAAGATTCACTCCCTATCGATACCAGACGAAATTGGGCTTTAGCACTAAGTGCAGTGAATAAAATGTCCGAAGCCAAAATGCAGTATACTGCTGTTGCAAATTCTATTGAAGCGCGGGTCGAAGACTACTACATCTATGCCAACCTCCTGCTTGATGATCAAAAATTAGCCTTGGAGTACAGAGAAAAAGCGTTCCGTTTACCCTGGATCAAACCCAGCCTCTTTGATAACGACAGTCTTTTATTTAAAAAGCGTTTTGACAAAAATGCCTATGCAATTAAGTCGCTTGATGGTAATTCGGAGCGTTCTGAATTTGGACTGGTTTTTTTAACAGAAGAAGAGCAAAGCTCTGTCTTTTTTCTGTCAGAACAAGATCAAACAAGGGCCAGTAAAAAAGTTTTAAAACGCTTAAAAACAGAATATCCGATTTATAACGTTCATCAAGGTGTTTTTGACAGAACCGATTTTGTAGTATCCGATCAAGTAGATCTTCCCAGCTCAATAAACTCACTTTTTCAAGAAGGTCCAGCTAGTTATCATAAAGCATCAGGTCAACTGTATTTCACCAGAAGTGCAGATCAATTGGATCAAAAGAAAACCGTTCAATTGAATTTGTATCAGATGCTATTATCAGATATGAACCAGAATAAAAAACCAACGGCATTGCCTATTAATGTTGAAGGATTTTCGACAATGCATCCCAGTATCAATAAAGCAGGAACAATCTTATATTTTGCTAGTGATCGGCCAGGGGGTTTTGGTGGGATGGATTTATATGGTGTTAGGATCACAGATGGAGTTTTTTCGGATCCGGTTAATCTAGGAGCAGATATTAATACTTCTGGAGACGAGGTTTTCCCCTATACTTATGACGAGCAGTTTATGTTCTATTCCTCCAACGGAAAAGAGCTTGCAGGCACAATGGATGTTTACTTAGCCGAGAACCGATATGAGAATCGCTGGGAAACACACGTTCTTGGAGCTGGAATTAATTCTGACGAAGATGATTTTTCTTTTGGATTGAACGAAAACCTTGCCCTTGGATATTTTGCTTCGAATAGAAAAGATGGTCAAGGTGCAGACGATTTGTATGCATTTGATTTTGCCCCAGTGATTCANGGGATTCAAGATTCTTATGAATTCATTCCGTCGGACACTTTAGTTGTTGCCCTCAATCATGTACTGATCAATGATCAGTTGANTTTAGAACAACAAGATCCCTTACAACGTTTGATTAAAAAAGAAGTTGAACTAANTANTCCACCAGCTTTTGGGGCACTGAAATTGAATAAAAATGGTTCTTTTTTATACNAAAACACGCAGCCTACTCAAGCAAAAGATTCTTTTGCGTATCGAATAACTACTGCCAAAGGAAGATCGGATGCGATTTGGGTGAATCTCGATCGGGCATCGGTTGACAAAGACGACCTCAATCCAATTATAGCTGAAACATTTTTGCCGATATTTTACAACCTTGATGAGAGTTCAATTTTAACAAGCTACCTCGATCGAGTCGATACGGTAGTGGCCGTTATGCAAGCAAATCCAACCCTGGAGGTTGAACTCAGCTCTTTTACAGATTGTAGAGGTTCTTTGACCTACAACATGGCTCTTTCGGATAGAAGAACTCAAGCAATTATAGACTATGTTCAAGAGCGCATTTCGAATCCGCAACGTATTTATGGAAAAGGATATGGAGAAGATATAGCTGAATCGGACTTTAATAAAGATTATGCTTTAGTTGTAGGAAGTTTCCGAGACTCTAAGAATGTCGAAGCCCTAGTGGATCAATTGAGAAGTAAAGGGTTCAATCCATCAACACAAGCTGAAGATTTAAAGATTAGAGTGCTTATTTCTCTTCACGATTCTAAAGTAAATGCCAAGCGAGCGAAAAAAGAATTAAAAGAAATTGGAATTGATACGTGGGTCTTAGTCAATCCCTGTATTCAGGTTTCTGAAGAAGAACACCAGCAAAAAAGAAGAACAGATTTTAAGGTCATTAGACTTTAACGGATGTCCTATTTGTACGATGCTTCTTGTTTTTGATCCTGAGAGTTTAACACTACTCGAAACCAAATTAAACCCCTATTNCCTAAAATTTATAGAATTATTTANATGTAACCTTTGCTTCTCACAAATAAAAATGTTACGTTTGCGTTACATTAATTTAAATAAAATATTAAATCATGGAAATTTTGATCCCCTTATTTGGAATGTTAACAGGAATAATAATCCCTGTATCTGTTTTTATTTGGCTTTATTATGAAGGCAAAGGCAAAAGAGAAACTATACTGGAGATTTCTAAACACTTAAATGACCCCGCTAGATTAGAAGAATTGCTCCGTATTTTTGATGAAAGAAAAAAAGAGCCAATNGATTATCGTAGAAATGGAGTCATCACAATTTTTGTAGGTATTGGTCTTTTTCTTTTGGGTTATTTGGTTCTTGGAAGAATTTTAGAGGGTGTAGGTGCTTTGGTTGGATTAATAGGAATAGGAACGATGATAGCGGGTTATCTTTATCCAAATACGGGAAAAGAATTAACGGATGCTGTAGAAAAATATGAAAAGGAATAATTATGGGTAAAAACCATAAAAAACTCCTAAACAATTTAGAACAGTTTAGAAAATCTGCTGGTTTAACTCAACAGGAAATGTCTGTGAAAGCTGAGGTTTCAAGGAAGAGTATTAATGCCATCGAAAACGGCGTTTATGTTCCGTCAACTGTTTTGGCTTTGAAAATTTCAAAAACGCTAAAGTGCACGGTGGAGGATTTATTTAGACTACCCTAAACAGTAGTTCAACTAAAAAAAACATCTTTCATCTATCTGCTTTATACAGTTTAGTTTTGCATTTTTATTGATAAGGAGGACATGGTTTACACCATAAGCGCAAAGGGCGTAGTTTGGTTGCATTAAAAATGCGCCTTCTTTTAGTGATAAACATCATTCTGAGTTGCTTTGAAAAAAAGCGATTACTTCTCTGTTTGAATTCATTGTGAAAGTAGCTCGACAGACCCCTGGGCCTGACATTCCACATGCACTATTATCTCTATCCGTTCTGACCATCGAACAAAGCTATATCCTTGATTTGGAGTTGCTGTAAGGCCTATCTGATTTCCTGCGTCATAAGTTCCAGTTGCATTTGGTGAAATTGACCCTCCTTCTCCAGCAATAACTGCTAAGGTGTATTGTAGGGTAGGGCTTGTTCCGCTTGAATAGGAACATCCTTAGAACAGGAGTTTGTAAACATCAAAGAGAAAATGAAAAAGGAACACCTAAAAGTACTTTTCATAAAGAAGTGTTTCTCGTAATTTAAATGTCTAACCCGAATTTATTCATTCTCGTCTGACTAATAATATTATGCCTCTAGAACGAGCTGTCAATCATAAATTCAATTATATGAAGAAATGCTTTATCTAAAATACATAACGTCATAGTGGGTAGGATGATTTCCTATGCGTTTAAAGTTAGAAAAACCTTCATTTTGTAAAACATCTTTAATTTTACTAGGGTTGACCCACTGTTCATCAATTTCACAAAAGATCCATTGGGTTTGCTTAAAGAAATCACATTTGACCAACTCATTAATCACAATTTCTTCGTGGCCTTCGACATCAATTTTTATTCCATTTAAGGGCTGACTAGGTACTAGTTTATTGAGTTCAATATAATTTATGGTTTCAATGTTTTTAACCGTAATCTTTTTTTTATCATTATCATTCCTTGTTTGCAGTGTAGACATACCTGAATGCCCCTCAAAGGTTGTTAACGCCAATTTTCCAGTGTGACTAGAAATTGCTGCTGGAATAATTTTATGAGAATAAATTTGATTTAACTTCAAGTTGTTTGTTAGTAGGGGTAAAATTTCATCATTAGGCTCAAAAGAGTAGACTTTTTTCACAAAGGAATTTTTTCCAGCTAATACAGAATATAAACCTTGGTTAGCACCGATGTCTATAAAAATCATTTCATTATTAATATTAGAAAGCCAGTTACTGAATTCAGTACCATAAGTTCCCTTAAAACAATATTCAAAAGTTTTGTCATTGTATGAAGGGGTTAATAGGATGTTATAAAAACCTTTAAGGGGTCGAGTTGTTTTAATAAACAGCTTTTGATATAAAAAAATAACCTTAAACAACTTTTTTTTAAAATAATAGTGGAGGGAACTGTACATGTAAGATTTATAAATATTTAAAATGAATTAAAAGATAATATCAGTTGCGCGTTTAAATAGAAAAACTATCCTCATAAAAAAACATAAGGGTTTATCGGAGTTAAAGATTGCTAATTAAACTTTTTTGTCGAACTATTGCTCAATAGTCCATTAAGTTACTAAATTCTAACAGATCTCAATTTATTAAATAAACTATTTTAGTTGAGTTAATTGTAAAAGTGGTTTATACTACTAAATCGATTCAATTAACCAAGCTTAGCCTTGTCCCCATATTTGGTTCATCTCTTTATTTACAGGGATAAAGATGATTCGTAAAATGCCATTTGATTCATTGCAAGACTAGTTGTTACTTGAAGCGGGAGTAGGACTTCTCGTGCTTTGCTAAGGATAAACTTCTCGTCCTGACTGCGTTTTGTAAAATAAAAAAAGCAACCATTTCTGATTGCTTTTGCCTAGTAGCGGGAGTAGTACTGTAGAGGGCTGATTCAAAAAAAACTTAGTTTAAGTGAATGCTATTACCGACAGTAAACTATGACTATTTTAATGTATTGTTATTGTAAAGTGACAGTCGCAGAAAAGCTTGTTTAACTTTTTCCCTTTGCTGCATGGGTTATGATGATTATCTTCCATTTTGCATTGGTTCTGTGTCAGGCATAACTTTATTTAGAATAAAATATACTGGACAAAACTTTGTTAAGGGACTTATCACCTGTAAAAGACCAACTCCAATGGCTATGTAAAGAAAATCTAAGTTACCTAATTGAATTGCTAATCCGACACTTGCGAGGTATGTCAGTCCGCAAATTGCATCGTGAGCTCTAACTTTTTTTATGTTTTTAGAAACATTCATTTTTAATAAATTTAGTTGATATTATACTTTATGAATACAATATACAAATTTTTTTTAAAGTTTGTTTTCATTATCTTGTACTTACTAATTGAACTTAAGCTATGAGTTTTGAACCAAAAGATAACATCAATTTTACCGATAACTTTTGGCTCAAAAAGTAAGAGCAAGATTGCAACTTTACCGGAAACTTTCGTTTTTCGCTAAAATCACATTTGCGAAAGGAGTGCCTTTGGAAACCTATCTTTTTCTGATTGCTTTTTCCTAGTAGATAACTCTATCCAAATATCGAACTTTGATTTCACGCCTCGAGATTTTGAAATTACCATCCAAACTATACGCCTAATTCAAAATGATTAACTTAATTTTAAGTGTGTTCATTAAACTATTTAGATAAATTGGGGTCTTTGTTTAAATAACTAAAATGAAATCTTTTTTAAAATTATTCTTTCTATTATTCTTATTGTCGTGTAATAAAAAAGAAGACTTTCAAGAACAGGTTGCTAATGATTGTACAGGGGAATATACTAAAGAAGAAATAGAAGATACTCTTGTGTCGGCTTTTTTTGGACTTGATAATGCACTACCAAGTCTATTTTTATGTAATCAACAAGCAGGCCTGTTAGATGGAATGCCTGTTAATTTTAAATTCCCATTAGATGCATCCAGTTTATCGGAAACTGATTTTGAAGTTTTAGATAGCCTTGGAAATATTCATACCCCTATTTGTGTCTCTATGGCCCCTGCTAATGAAAATGGAGAAAATCGAACTGTGCTTCTCTTAGGTGAATTCGGCACCGCTGTTACTAATCCACCTGTTGAGGTTAGAGTTGTAGGGGATTTATTTACAACTGATACTTTATCGGGAGAGTCCGCTTGTTCAGAAATAATAAACTTAAAGGGAATCACTACCACGAATGTTATTCCGCTAGCTGATGGACCAAGTTTATTCTTTGCCCAAAGAATTGATGGTAATCTGAATGAATGTGATTCAGGGACACAAACGATTCAAGTTGCATGGAATGGTGGTGTTACACCCTATATAAGTGGTGATAGCCAATCTGACTTATTTAAGTACTATGTTGGCTATTCTTACTGTTCTGGGGATCTAATACCGCATGTGCCTATTTCTGTAGTAGATATAAATGACAACGACAACTTTCATCAACTTTGTTTCTCTACAAGTGATGAAATTGTTAAAATTTCAATGATGGCTAACACGGTCGAAGACCCAAACCAAGACCCAAATTTATACAGCCAAATTGATGTAAGTTCATGCACTCAATAAAATATGAGTATCTGCAAAATATTTGACCAAATTGTCACTTCCGAAATAAAAAAAACGGTTAACTATATAATAGTATAACCGTTTTATTGTTTTAGTAGCGGGAGTAGGAATTCCTTCGCTTTGCTCAGGATAAACTTCTCGTCCTGACTGCGTTTTTATAAATAAAAAAAGCAACCATTTCTGATTGCTTTTTACTAGTAGCGGGAGTAGGACTTCCCTTGCTTTGCTCAGGATAAACTTCTCGTCCTGAAAGAGTTTTATAAATAAAAAAAGCAACCATTTCTGATTGCTTTTTACTAGTAGCGGGAGTAGGACTTCCCTCGCTTTGCTCAGGATAAACTTCTCGTCCTGAAAGAGTTTTATAAATAAAAAAAGCAACCATTTCTGATTGCTTTTTACTAGTAGCGGGAGTAGGACTCGAACCTACGACCTTCGGGTTATGAGCCCGACGAGCTACCTACTGCTCTATCCCGCGCTGTGNGTGCAAATATATAAACTTATTCTACAACAACCTACTTACTTCTTGGGAACTATGTACATTTGTGCAAAATATATGAAAAAACACAAATCAGGTTTTGTTACCATTGTCGGAAATCCCAATGTTGGGAAGTCTACATTGATGAATGCATGGGTAGGTGAACGTCTCTCCATCATAACTTCAAAGGCGCAAACAACACGTCATCGTATCCTAGGAATCATCAATGGTGATGACTATCAGATGGTGCTTTCTGATACACCAGGAGTCATCAAGCCAAGCTACGAAATGCAATCTTCAATGATGGCATTCGTAAAAGGTGCCCTCGAAGATGCCGATATTTTAATCTATATGGTTGAAATTGGAGAAAAGGAAATGAAAGACACTGCCTTTTTTGAGAAAATTAAAGGCTCTAAAATTCCACTTTTACTCCTAATAAATAAGATTGATACTGCAGATCAAGATACCCTGATGACCACCATTGCTTTTTGGAAAGAAATGCTTCCAATGGCTGAGGTATTTCCAATCTCAGCAATTACAGGTTTTTCTGTCAAAGAAGTTTTGGATTATATTATCGAAAAACTTCCTGAAGGACCAGCCTATTATCCAAAAGATCAATTGACGGACAAACCCGAGCGTTTTTTCGTTAATGAAGCCATTCGCGAGCAGATTCTTCAATACTATTCTAAAGAAATACCATATTCGGTAGAGGTAGATACGGAAGATTTTTTCGAAGAAGAAAAGATCATCAAGATACGTTCGGTAATTATGGTTGAACGGGATACCCAAAAAGGGATCATTATTGGTCACAAAGGAACCGCTCTTAAACGAGTAGGAGTAGGGGCTCGAAAAACTCTTCAAGCTTTTTTTGGTAAAAAAGTCCACTTGGAGTTGTATGTAAAAGTCAATAAGGATTGGCGAAATAATATTGCCCAACTCAAACGTTTTGGGTACAAACATTAAAAAGGATTCCGCTGCAATAAACACCGTCTAATCCTTGTAAAAAGGTTATTTTTGCAATTCAAAAAATAATTCAAATGAGCGCAATTGTTGCCATAGTGGGAAGACCCAATGTTGGAAAATCGACTTTTTTCAATCGAA
>JGI20154J14316_10002702_pt1 | contig 14770 bp, 15 predicted proteins | sample COG_04_FD_14316 | JGI IMG/M metagenome (IMG submission 14316) | reverse complement strand
TTGCCTGCCACTGTGGCAGCGCGGGTGAGTACCCGCGACGCAATCATGGTGACAATAATAATGCCCATGGCAGAAGCTAGATCGGACAGGCGCAGTGAAAAATCACCGATTTGTATAATAGGTAATGTTAGCCAGTATTCGATTTTTTCCATCACAGCCATTTATTCCTTTTAAATAGAGCCACCAGCCCAAGGGTAATACTGGCCATCACTCCCACCAAAATAAAGTAACCATTGGGCTGATGCAAACTATTTGTTTTAGTCGCGAGTCTCGTCATGATTGGGCTAAACTGACGCTATGAAATTAACCATTAAAGATATTCAGCAAGCCCATAAGCGCATAGCGCCCCATATTCATTGCACGCCTATTTTGCAGAGTCAGCTGCTCAATAAAATGATGGGCTGTGAATTATTTTTTAAAGCAGAAAACTTCCAAAAGATTGGTGCATTCAAAGCCCGCGGCGCCTGCAATGCAGTATTTTCCATGGACGATGCTAGTCTGCACAAAGGCGTTGTTACCCATTCATCGGGAAATCATGGCGCCGCATTGGCCTGGGCCGCAAGCCTAAGAGGTGCTGATTGCACCGTGGTGATGCCAGAGAATGCCCCCGCGGTTAAAAAAGCCGCAGTGGCGGGCTATGGTGCCACCATACAGCTTTGTGAGCCAACCATGGTGGCGAGGGAAGCCGCAATCACAACATTAGTTGAGCAGTACGGCTATACGTTAGTGCACCCTTTCGATGCGGACCAGATTATGGCGGGGCAGGGCACAGCCGCAGTTGAATTGTTACAACAGATTGAATCTGAAGTAGATATTGTTATGGCTCCAGTGGGTGGTGGCGGCTTAATTGGTGGCACTGGCATTGCAGTTAAAGCCCTGAGTAATGCTCAGGTGATAGGCGCAGAACCAGAGCAGGCCAAAGATGCCTGGCTGGGCTTCACCACAGGCCAGCGCCTGGCAGAGTACAGCCCCAACACCATAGCCGACGGTCTGCGCGCCACAGTCGGGGTGCGCCCATTTGCCGCCATCACCAATACCGTAGACGATATTTTGCTCTGTTCCGAAGAGCGCATAGTCGAAGCCATGCGCCTTATCTGGACCAGACTCAAAGTGATTATAGAGCCCTCCTGCGCCGTACCCCTGGCCGCCATAATGGACCAGCCCGAGCAGTTTCGGGGCAAGCGCGTAGCCATTATCCTCACCGGCGGCAACGTAGACCTGGACGCACTGCCCTGGTAACTCATCCCAAAAAGAAAAAATCCTTTACGATCATCAGAATAAGGGTCGTGCGTTGGCATGACCTTTCGTCAGTATCTTTTCAACTAGTCACCACGGTCGCAAATTTATAGTCTATATATTTATCTAACCAAATTTTACCCACACCCAAATGGATTTGGAGGCAAAGACTGTGGTTGATATTATTCGGGAAGATCAGTTTGATAGATGTTTCGAGATGGTAATGAGCCTGTGGCCGCAAGATTGTCGGGTTGGGCTGCACGCAGGTATAGACGCAACTGAGTTGGGGTATAGGGAGTCTGACTCGCTCTATTTAGACATACATCAGGAAGTTGTAAGCCACATGGAGGATGGAGATAGTTGGTTACTCCAGGGGGTTCAATACGGGGTTTTTGAAGTGGTTTCTATACTCTGCCGCACCACTTCAGTTCAGTCAGTAGGTCGCGATTGCATCAACAAGCAAGAAGTTCGGGAGGTACTTAATCAGTCGCCACGTTGGCAGGTGGTGTAGCTCAAAAGGTGTTTGCAGTACCTTTTTACAATTAAGGAAAATAACATGTGTAAACAATGGACAGCTGTCTTTTGGTTTGTCGCGTTGGTATTTTCGTTAGTGTCTGCATTCTCTCCCAGCAATACCTTTGCTGAGGACCATTACACTCACTTTTACTACGCTCCTGATGCCTACATTGGTATCAATCTATCCGCTATGCAAGTTGCCGAGCAGGGCTTTGAAGATGCTGAGGTAGGCGCTATTTATGGTCGCATGGGCAAGCAGTACAGCCCATTTCTGTCGGCGGAGTTTCGCCTGGGTTACGGGCTGGGCAGCGACAGTCTGGTCGACTCTGTTTTTGCCCAGGAATTTGAGTTTGAGGTGCAGGAATTCTACGGCGCCTATGTCCGAGTGGGCGCACCCGCAGGAGACAGGTTTTACCCCTACCTGCTGCTTGGCTACACCCAGATAGCAGTTGAGCAAACCACCCTGGGTGTCACCACCGAAAACAAGGTCGATGATATCTCCTACGGCCTAGGCGCCGACTGGGCCCTAATGCCCCATGTGCACTCCAGCCTGGAACTAGTGCGCTACGCCGATAAGCAGGGCAGCACCATAACGGCCCTGTCCCTGGGTTTTGCCAAGTCTTTTTAACATGCAGTGTGCTAAACGCTTCTCCCCCATGGCGGCAGGTTCCATTACTGCCGCCTTTTTGCCATCTTGAATCCAAACCTGCAGGCAAAACGGTGAGTTACCCACGGGCGAGCACCAAGCTACTTTATTGCTATGAGATTAGGAGGTTAACAATGATTACCAGTGACAAGCAGTGTTTGGCGTCTAGAAAACAGCTAGCCATGCTTAAGGAATCCTTAACGGCTAATTTAAAAAAAGATATTCCAGACGTAATTAAGAGTGTGAGTAAGGCGCAGCTGCAAGAGTTGATTGATCAAATTGAATCGGAGGTCTCTGAGTATGAGAGTCTAAAAACCTAAATCTACAAGACCTCGAAATACATTCGGTTCATGACCTTATGGTAACGCCCATTCGTTACCGAATCATATTGCCACCTACCCTCCAATTGTCATCTTGAACGCAGTGAAAGATCTCACCACACACAAAAATACTCATCACCAGCAGTTTGAAATATACTGCGGTTATGCAGAATCCCAATTATCCCCGTTTCCACCTAGCCTTCCCAGTCACCGATCTGGAAGCTGCTCGCGCATTTTACAGCGGCATCCTCGGTTGCCCCACTGGCCGTGAATCAGACCGCTGGATCGACTTTGATTTCTTTGGCCATCAGCTGGTGGCTCATTTGGTGGCGCCAGAGCACCACCCCTCAGCTGCAACCAATGGGGTAGATGGCCACGCGGTTCCGGCATCGCACTTTGGCGTAATTATGGAGTGGCAGCAGTATGAGCAAGCGGTGGAGATGATGAAGGCCAACAATATCGAGTTTGTGATTGAGCCCTATATCCGCTTTGAGGGCCAGGCAGGCGAGCAGGCAACCCTATTTGTGAAAGACCCCAGCAATAACCATTTGGAATTTAAGGCCTTTCGCAATATTGATATGCTGTTTGCTAAAGACTTGTAGGACCACTAGTCCGATTTTTCTCCCATAATCTTGCGCACAATCGCCCGCTTCACATCGGCCAATCTATCTCTGCCTGGCAGGCTGGCCTGCCGGGCTTTTTCTTGGTACTCCCCATAGTAGCTTTTGCGGCTGTAGTCGATGCAGACTTCTAGTATTACTGGCTGTCCCTGGGCTGTGGTTTCCAGTGCGCGGCGCATTATGGTGTCTATGCCCTGGTTGTTGGTGATGGGGAAGTAGCCACATTCCAGGGCGTCGGCAAAGGCGCCCCAGTTCATATGACCGGAGTTTTTGTTGGTGCTGCGCTGGCTGTTATTAAACAGGCAGTAGAGGGTGCCCAGCTTTTGGCGTACGGCGGTCTGTATTTCCATGCCGTTGATCATCATGGCGCCGTCGCCCACTATGCCCACTACCTGTTTGTCGGGGTTGGCCATTTTGATGGCGTTGACGGCGGGTACACAGTAGCCCTGGGCATTAAAGCTGCTGGGGCAGATAAATCCCCGGGGGCTGCTGATGGGCAGTAGTTCGGCGGCTAGTGCTCTGTGGGTGCCGTGACCTATGACTACAATGGCATCGCTATTTAGACCTGCGCTATTTAGGCCTTCACTTAGGGCCTGAAAAAATACCGCGGGATTTACCCGGCCTTTGCTGTTGTGTTCCAGCCAGTCTTCGCTGAGTTGGGTTTTGTATTTGGCAATGGTTTTGCTCAGGGTTTTTTCTCTGGCTTTAAAGAGGTTGCCATTGGCCTGTATTTCGTTGAGCTGATAGAGCAGTGCGGGAATGGCCTGGGGTGCTAGCTGGATAATATTGTCGGGCAGGTCTGCTGAGTCCAGGTCCTGTTGGTCTGTGCCTATGGCCAGCAGCTGGTCGCAGTCTTTAAGCATGCGCTGGGCGCTGGGGTTAACTGCCAGCCCGGCATGCAGCAGATGCTTGGCAGGAAAGGCGCTNACTCCCGGCAAGCTGGTGCACACTGGCGCGGCCAGTCTGTCTGCCAATGCCACCAGCTCTGGCTGGTTAGATACTGCGCCCCAGCCTGCGAACAGGACGGGTTGCTCGGCATTTAACAGTGCCTGGGCTGTGGCATCAATCTGCTGTAGATCCAGCTCGGGTTGATTGGCGGCGCATAGATGTACGGGCAGAGGTTCGTCCAGCTCCTGGGTCTGTAGTTGCAGTGCTACTGGTATTTCCAGATACACGGGGCCGGGTTTGCCGCTGGTGGCTATCTGGTGGGCTTCGAACAGGCTGCCGACTATATCTTCGGTGCGGCTGATTCTAAAGCGGGCTTTGGTCAGCGGTTTTAATAGCTGCTGTTGGTCCAGCGCCTGGTGTTGAGATTCTGCGGCACCGGCGATAATTAGCATGGGCACCCCGGCAATAAAGGCTTCGGCTATGCCCTGATTAATAATGGCGTCGGCAGTAATTAGCATGGTGCCTACGGCTTCGCCCTGGGCAGTGCGGCTGATGGCATCGGCCATAAAGGCGGCGCTGAGTTCTTGATTGACCAGATGGGTGTGAATAGAGGACTGTTGCAGCTCGTTATAGATTGCGCGGTTGGGGTCGCCAACCACGCCAAAGGTCTGTTCGGTATTGAGTTGTTCCAGTGCGTAGCGCACTAACTGGGCGCCGGACCTATGCATAATATTTCAATTCCTTTTGCTACTGTTATTCACTTTGACACTGCTATAACAGATTAATTTCTAACTGATATGCCCTGTGGTGCGGATGCGTTTGGCACCTTTAACCGGCGCTGCTTTTTGCGCATCGGCGCGGCGTTTGATGGCATTGTCTATGGCATTTTTAATCGCGATTAAAAAGCCGGTAACCAGAAATGCGCCCGGGGGCAGAATAATCACCAGGAAGCTATAGCTGTCGCCAAAGGGCTGCATTACCCAGTCGGAGGCACCGGCACCAAATAGCAGGTGCATATCGGCAAATATGGTGCCCTGGCCCAGCAGTTCTCTGATGGCTCCCAGCAATATCAGTACGGCCAAAAAGCCCAGCCCCATCATCAAACCATCAAAGGCGGCCATGCCCACAGTCTGCTTGCTGGCAAAGGCTTCGGCGCGACCGAGGATAGCGCAGTTGGTAACAATCAGCGGAATAAAGATACCCAGTATTTGATACAGCTCATAGGTGTAGGCCTTCATCAGCAGTTCGGCGCAGGTGACAAAGGCGGCGATAATTACCACAAAGACGGGCAGGCGCACGGCGTCGCCAACATGGTTGCGAATTAACGAAACTATGGTGTTGGAGCCAATCAGTACCGCCAGTGTGGCTATGCCCAGTCCCAGTGCATTGACCACTGTGCCGGTTACTGCCAGCAGCGGGCACAGGCCCAGCAACTGAACCAGTGCCGGGTTGTTGGTCCAGAGTCCGTTTTTGGCGACTTCTGCTGCTGTGACTTCACTCATGGGTTGGCCTGCATGCTGTGGTTAGCTGCCTGGCTGTCTTTTGCTGCCAGGGCGGCTTCGGTTAAAAGCCGTTCGCTATCTTCGCTAAAGTATTCCAGTACCTGGGCGATCTGATAAATTACCGCTCTGGGGGTAATAGTAGCACCGGTAAACTGGTCAAAGTTGCCGCCGTTCTTTTTTACGTCCCAGCCCGATGCCTGGGGGTTGACCAGTGAGGCGCCATTAAAGCTGAGAATCCAGTCGCTCTTTTTAAGGTCAACCTTGTCGCCCAGCCCTGGGGTTTCTTTGTGTTCAATCACGCGCACACCGGCAATGGTGCCGTCGAAGTTAACGCCGATAATCATGCCAATATTGCCGCTGTACCCATCTGGAGTCACTGTGGGAATAATCGCGGCTACCGGCTGGCCACTGTTGCGGGCTATATGAATATTGCCGCCTTTCTTTAGGCCTAGGGCCGGCCAAAATTTTTCCGGTATCGGTTGCACGTCCATCAGCAAGTCATTGTCGTGACGGTCGATGGGAATAATCTCCAGCAGGGCGCGCTGGGCGGCCTTGCGCTCGGAGTCGGCAATTCGGTCTTTGGTCAGCGAATCTGTGGTTGCCAGTATCAGTGCAGTGACCAGGGCAAAGCCGGCGAGTAGCAGGCTGTTAAAACGTATGGATGCAAAGGTCATTTGGATTTCTCCTCTTCCTGCTGATCTTCCTCTTTTTCGGTGGCTCGGCGTCTATCAATATGGCCATAGGTGCGTGGCAATGTGTAGTTGTCGATAAAGGGTGCAGCAAAGTTGGCCAGCAGTACGGCAAAGGCCACCGCATCTGGGTAGTTGCCCCAGGCACGAATAATATAGACCAGCACACCAATCAGGGCACCGTAGACCAGGCGCCCGCGGTTACTAACTGCCGATGATACCGGGTCGGTGAGTATAAAGAATGCCCCCATCATGCTGGCGCCACTAAACAGGTGCATCAGCGGTGAGCCCGGGCTGTTTGAGCTGCCGCCATCCCAAAAAAGTGCCGACATTATGGCGATGGCCGCCAACATGGCCACTGGCCCATGCCAGGTAAATATTCTGCTGCCCAGCAACACCAGGCCGCCGGCCAGGAAGCCGAGATTCACCCATTCCCAGCCTACGCCGGCTATACCAGCCTGGCTAAATAATGGGTTCTGGCTGTAGATTTGATCCACCAACAGGCCATCGCTATATTTAAAGCTATCCAGCGGGGTGGGGCCGGTCACACCATCGGCTGGGCTGTAGCCAGCAAATACAATGCTTAGGGACTCAACTAATCCCGGATGTGACACGCCGTCGGGCAGCAGTGCCAATGGGGTAACCCAGCTGGTCATCTGAATAGGGAAGGAGATCAGCAACACCACATAGCCGACCATTGCCGGGTTAAATGGGTTGTAACCCAGGCCGCCGTAGAGATGTTTGGCCACCACTATAGATGACAATGTACCCACAACCACTACCCACCAGGGTGCCAGTGGTGGCAGGGACAGGCCCAGCAGTACGGCGGTTACGGCGGCACTGTAGTCGCGCAGATAAAAGCTTACCGAGCGGCCGCGCATCTGCACTATCAATGCTTCTGTTGCTACCGCGGTGGCGGTGGCCAAAACCACATTGATCAGGCTGCCCCAGCCAAAGTGGTAGGTCAGCGCCAGCAGTCCGGGCAATGTGGCCCAGAGCACCAGTTGCATAACTTTGCCGGTGTTTTGCGAGGCATGGGCATGGGGTGAGGTGATCTGCTTAAAGGCCATCAGTCCACCTGCTCCCCGTTGCGCTCTTTCAGATGTTCGGCCAGCCGCCCTCTGGCCTGCTCGAGTTTCTGTCGGGCAGCTTCAGCGGCGGCGACCAGAATATTTTTCTGCTCGTCGGTCTGGCTATCGTCGGCTTCGGCGAGTTTTTCTTCGGCCATTTGCAGGCGCATCTCGGCACCGGCAATGGAGCGTTCAAACTTGGCCTGCTGCTGTTCCGGGCTGACTTTTCTGGCCGCGGCGCGGGCCTGCGCAGCGGCGATAATATCGGCGGCAGAACCGGCACCCGACTTGTCTTCGCTGCCTGATTTAGCAGTCTTGGCTTTTTCGGCAGCCTCGCGGCGCGCGGCACGTTTGGCTTCTTTGTCTCGCTCTGCCTGTTCCATACGCTGTTGATGAAACTCAAAGCGCTGGCGGGCATGGTCAGATTTTACTTTTTCTACTCTGGCCTTTTGTATCTCACCTTTGCTGTGGCGATAGTACTGCACCAGCGGAATATTGCTGGGGCACACATAGGAGCAGGCGCCACATTCAATGCAGTCAAATAAATTGTGCGCTTCGAGGCGCTCATGATCCTCAGCCTGGGAGTACCAAAATAGCTGCTGTGGCAGCAGGGAAACTGGGCAGGCCTCGGCGCACAGGCCACAGCGGATACAGGGCTGGGCTGGCTCATCATCGGGAATTTCGTCGTAGCTGGGTGCCAGTATGCAGTTGGTGGTTTTAACTATGGGCACTTCGGCGCTAGTCAGGCTAAAGCCCATCATGGGGCCACCCATTACCAGCCGGCTGCAGCGGTCTTGGTTGAACTGGCTATGTTCAAGCATATGGCTGACCATGGTGCCGATCAGTGTTTCATAGTTGCGGTTAATGCCGCAGGCCTCACCGGTCATGGTGGTGACCCGCGAGATCAGGGGCTCGCCCTCGACGATTGCGCGCTTAATGGCGTAGGTGGTGCCTATATTTACGCATACCATACCTATGTCAGCGGGCAGGCCACCGCTGGGTATCTCCTGGCCTGTGAGTATATAGATCAACTGCTTCTCGCCACCTGAGGGGTACTTGGTGGGGAAGGACACCACTGAGACGCCGCTGTCTTGGGTATGTGGCTCCAGTGCTGCTATGGCCTCGGGCTTATTGTCCTCAATGCCAATCAGTATATTGTCGGGATGGCCCAGTATCTGGCTGAGTATACCTATGCCTTCAATAATCTCTGCGGCGCGCTCGCGGATGGCGGAGTCATCGGCAGTGATATAGGGCTCGCACTCGGTGGCATTGACAATCAATGTATGTATGGGGCGCTCACTGCCGGGGTTTAATTTTACCGCGGAGGGAAAGCCTGCGCCGCCCATACCGGCAATGCCAGCCTCGGCAATGGCCTGCAACAGGGTGCTGGCCGAGGCATTTTTATAGTCTTCAATGCCCTGGTGGGCTTGCCACTGATCGCGGCCATCGCTGGTGATTTCAATACAGGGTGCCAGCATGCCGGAGGAATGGGCTATGGGGCGGTGCTCTATGGCACTGATGGTGCCTGAGGTTGGTGCATGCATGGGCACAGACACCGGGCCTGCGGCCTCGGCAATCTTTTGCCCTTTAAGTACGCTGCTGCCCAGCTCTACACAGGGTTTTGCCGGCGTGCCTATATGTTGGCTGAGGGTTATCAGTAATTTCTCGGGCAGTGGCAATGACCCTATGGGCAGGGTCAGGGACTGATGTTTGTTTTCCGGGGGGTGCACGCCGCCGGGAGTCACCCATGTCTTCATAGCTGTGGCCTCAGATCACTGGCAATTAAATCTGCAGTGGTGGGTGGCGCGGGCCAGTGCCATTCTTTAATGGTTTCTTCTACGGGCAGCATATCAATGCAGTCTACCGGGCAGGGCTCTACGCAGAGGTCGCACCCGGTGCATTCGTCGGCGATTACCGTGTGCATTAGCTTGGCGGCACCCAGTATGGCGTCTACCGGACAGGCCTGAATGCATTTGGTGCAGCCTATGCATTCATCTTCACGGATATAGGCGACGGTTTTTACGTCGGCTTCCTCGCCATGCTCGGCATCCAGCTCTGGGGCTGGCACATCCAGCAGGTTGGCAATGGCGTTGATTGTGGCCTGGCCGCCAGGGGGGCACTTGTTGATGGCATCGCCTTTGGCTATAGACTCGGCATAGGGACGGCAGCCGGGAAAGCCGCACTGGCCACACTGGGTCTGAGGCAGCAGTTCGTCGATCTGCTCGACAATGGGGTCGCCCTCAACTTTAAATTTTTCCGCGGCAAAGCCGAGCAGGGCACCAAATAATATGCCTAGTCCGACCAGCGCGATCAGCGCGGCGAGGATGGGGTACTGCGCAATGGTTTCGATCATTTACACCAGTCCGCTAAAGCCCATAAAGGCCAGTGACATTAGACCGGCGGTGATCATGGCGATAGCCGCGCCCTCGAAAGGTGCCGGAATATCGGCGACTGCCAGCCGCTCGCGCATGGCAGAGAAGAAAATTAATACCAGTGAAAAGCCGGCACCTGCACCAAAGCCATACAGGGACGACTGCATAAAGTTGAGGTCTTTGGAGGCATTTTGCAGCGCCACTCCAAGCACAGCACAGTTGGTGGTGATAAGGGGCAAAAACACACCCAGCACCCGATATAGCAGGGGGCTGGATTTTTCGATAAACATTTTGGTGAACTGCACCACGGCGGCAATTACCAGAATAAAGGCGATGGTGCGCAGGTAGATCAGGCCCATGGGCATTAGTACCAACACATCTACCACATAGCTGGCCATGGCCGTTAAGGTCAGCACAAAGGTGGTGGCGGCAGACATGCCGATTGCGGATTCCAGTTTGGTGGACACACCCATAAACGGGCACAGCCCGAGGAACTGCACCAGTACAAAGTTATTGATCAGAATGGAACTGACCAGAATTACCGCAAATTCTTGCATAGCCTGCGCATCTGTTGATAAGTGGCCCATTATCCTAGAATCAACTCACCGGATTCAATAGTAATGGGGCGGGCCTTTAGTACTTTTAGGTCTATCTAATAAATACTAATGGCGGGGGTTTTTAGGTCACCCGCTGACCTGGTTTGGCACCTGAGTCTGGCTCCAGTAAATAAATGCCCTGCTTATCGCCAGCGGCCAGCACCATGCCTTCGGACATGCCAAAGCGCATTTTGCGCGGTGCCAGATTGGCCACCATAACGGTCAGGCACCCCTCGAGGTCTTCTGGGTTGTATGATGACTTAATACCGGAGAACACATTGCGGGTTTCACCGCCTATATCCAGGGTTAGCTGCAGCAGCTTTTCTGCCCCCTCTACATGGCTGGCTTTTACAATCTGTGCTACGCGTAGATCTACCTTGATAAAGTCATCAAAGTTAATCTCATCGGCAATGGGGTCGTCGGCCAATGGGCCTTCCAGTTTTGGCGCTGCGGCCTGGGCTACTTCTTCTTTGCTGGCTTCTACCATGGCGTCCACCCGGTCTTTTTCGATGCGCTGCATCAGGGGTTTAAAGGGGTTAATTTTATGTTCGGTCAGTGGCTGTTGCAGGCTGTCCCAGCTGAGCTCGCTGTTTAAAAAGGCTTCTCCCTCAGCGGCCATGGCGGGCAGTACCGGCTTGAGGTAACCCAGCAATACGCGGAACAGATTGATACCCAACGAGCAGATATCCTGCACTTCCTGCTGCTTGCCCTCTACTTTGTTGAGTTTCCAGGGTTCTTTGGCGGCAATATATTCATTGGCGGCATCGGCCTGAGCCATAATCTCGCGGATGGCTTTGCCGTAGTCGCGATTTTCATAATGCTCGGCAATGGTATCGGCAGCACCGCTAACCTGTGCCCAGAGGGCGGGGTTTTCAATATTGCTGGATAGCGCCCCATCATTGCCATTGGCGACAAACTTGGCGCAGCGGCTGGCGATATTCACTACTTTGCCCACCAGGTCGCTATTGACCTTTTGTACAAAGTCTTCCATATTCAGGTCGATATCTTCTACCGAGCCACTGAGTTTAGAGGCGTAGTAGTAGCGCAGGTACTCCGGGTTTAAATGGTCCAGATAGCAGCGGGCATTGATAAAGGTGCCTCTAGACTTGCTCATCTTCTTGCCATTTACCGTCACAAAACCATGGACACAGACTTTGCTTGGGGTGCGATAGTTGGCACTCTTGAGCATGGCTGGCCAAAACAGGGCATGGAAGTTAACAATATCCTTGCCGATAAAATGGTATAGCTCGGTGGTGGTATCTGCGGCCCAGTAATGATCAAAGTCGATACCATCCCGGTCGCAGAGGTTTTTAAAGGCGGCCATATAGCCAATAGGCGCATCCAGCCACACATAAAAATACTTGCCCGGCGCGTTGGGTATTTCAAACCCAAAGTAGGGGGCATCGCGGCTGATATCCCATTCCTGTAGGCCGCTATCCAGCCATTCGCCCAGTTTATTGGCCACTTCTGTCTGCACAGCGCCGCTGCGGGTCCATTCCTGCAAGAACTCAGTGAATTCTGGCAGCTTAAAGAAATAATGGATCGATTCTTTCTCAATGGGGGTGGCCCCAGAGATAGCGGATACCGGGTTAATTAGGTCGGTGGGCGAGTAGGTGGCACCGCAGGCTTCGCAGTTATCGCCGTACTGGTCATCGGTTTTACATTTGGGGCAGGTGCCTTTGATATAGCGGTCGGCCAAAAACAGATTCTTCTCTGGATCAAAGGCCTGGGTGATTTCACGCTTGGCGATATGGCCATTGTCATTAAGGCGGTTGTAGATCAGCTCGGACAGCTCGCGATTCTCGTCGGAATGGGTGCTGTGATAGTTATCCACGCCAATCAAAAAGTCCCGGAAGTCAGCTTCGTGAATGGCACGCATATCGGCAATATGCTGCTCGGCACTAATGCCTTTTTCATCTGCCTTAAGCATGATGGCAGTTCCATGGGCATCGTCGGCGGAAACATAGTAACATTCGTTCCCGCGCATTCGTTGGAAGCGCACCCAGACATCGGTTTGGGTGTATTCCAGAATATGCCCAAGATGCAGTGCAGCATTGGCATAGGGCAGGGCGTTGGTGACCAGTATTTGGCGCTTTGATGACATGGTTCAGATTCTTTTATGGGGCATTGTTGGCAAGCCGCAACTATAGCGATTTTGCGTCAACTTTTCACTGCCAATTACTGCTCTGAAGCGCGGTGAATGGCCGTATTAGATAAAATTTTAAAATTTGGGGTGGTTTAGTGTTAGATCAGGTGAAATACATAGTGGCAGTGGCCTCAGGCAAAGGCGGTGTGGGTAAGTCCACCACCGCAGTAAACCTGGCATTGGCCCTGCAGGCAGCCGGTAAAAAGGTCGGCCTGCTGGATGCCGATATCTACGGCCCCAGCATTGCCATGATGCTGGGCGTACCAGAGGGCACCAGACCCACAGCCGCCGACGAAAAGCACTTTGCCCCCATACAAGCCCATGGCTTAAAAACCATGTCCATGGCCTATCTGGTCACCGACCAAACCCCCATGGCCTGGCGCGGCCCCATGGCTGCCGGTGCACTGCAACAGCTATTGGGCCAGACAATGTGGGGTGAACTGGATGTGCTGGTGGTGGATATGCCGCCGGGCACCGGCGATATACAGCTAACCCTGGCCCAAAAGGCCCAGGTGTCAGGCGCGGTAATCGTTACCACACCCCAGGATATTGCCCTGCTGGATGCCAAGAAAGGCATAGAGATGTTCCTGAAGGTCAAAATTCCAGTGCTAGGTATTGTTGAGAATATGGCCATGCATATCTGCTCAGAGTGCGGCCATACCGAGGCGATTTTTGGTGATGGTGGTGGCGCCAACGTGGCGGAGCAATACGAGACCAGATTATTGGGCAGCTTGCCATTGGACCGATCTATTCGTGAAAATGGCGATCGGGGTTTGCCGTCGGTAGTTGCTGAACCAGAGGCTGCCATAGCACAACATTACAGGCAGATTGCCCAGTCGGTTATCGATGAGCTAGAAGCAGCCAGTAAGGGTGCAGGGCCGGAGATTGTTTTCCAGTAGCGAGTCAATATGAACGCAGTGAGGGATCTCTTGCCCAACCCGCCCAAACAGGTATGATACCGCCCGAACTAAAAATCAATCTCAAGCCTTGGAGTTAGCCTAAATGAGCATTAAGTCAGACCATTGGATTCGCCGTATGGCAGAGCAACAGCAAATGATCGCGCCCTTTGAGGCTGGTCAGGTGCGCTACTCTGGAGATGATCGGGTTATTTCCTATGGCACTTCAAGCTATGGCTATGATGTGCGCTGTGCGGATGAGTTTAAGGTGTTTACTAATGTGCATTCTAAGACGGTAGACCCTAAGAATTTTGACAATGATTCCTTTGTGGATATGCAGGGCGAATTCTGCATTATCCCGCCCAACAGTTTTGCGCTGGCGCGAACGGTTGAGTACTTTAAAATTCCCCGTTCGGTGCTGACTATCTGTCTGGGCAAGTCCACTTACGCGCGCTGTGGCATTATTGTTAATGTTACGCCGCTGGAGCCTGAGTGGGAGGGGCATGTAACCCTGGAATTTTCCAATACCACCAATCTGCCGGCAAAAATTTATGCCAATGAGGGTGTGGCGCAGATGCTGTTCTTTGAGTCTGATGAAGTCTGTGATACTTCTTACGCCGATCGTGGCGGCAAGTACCAGGGTCAGACTGGTGTAACTCTGCCTAAAACCTAGAGTCAATCTTTAGGGGTTAAGCAGAGCGTCTTTTAAGGCCAGTGCTTGCTGTTGCAGGCGCTGGGTGTTCTCCGGGCCGGTGCGCAGCAGTTGCTTTTGAATGGGCGGCAGGGCTTCCAATTCTGGGGAGGCAAATTGGTAGGCTACGGAATCTCTGGTTAACTTAATTGGCTCGACGATAATTGGCGTGGCCAGAATATTATCGATGGCCTGCAAGATAATGCCATCCATCTGGCGCGGGCGATAACCCATCTCGGCAAAAGCACTCTCCAGCAGCGGACGAATAAAATGGAACATCTTGGCCATGGATGCCATATCCAGACTAATTAAGGCCGCTACTGTGCTGTTGTAGCGCTCGTAATTGCCTGCATTTAACCAGATAACTTCGCCATCTCTGTGGGTGGTAAAATTGCCTTCTGGGGCAGTTAGAGGAAAGATTTTGCTGAGCACAACACCGCGGGACAGGCCATCCATGTAGCTGGCGGTGCGGCGAATCAGGTCGTCGGTATTTAGCCAGGTTTCTACATCGGCTCTGTGTTTGATCAGCAGCAGGCGGTCGCGCACAAAGTCATCACTGTTGTCCAGGTCAGGTAGCTGGGG
>JGI20154J14316_10002701_pt1 | contig 14771 bp, 6 predicted proteins | sample COG_04_FD_14316 | JGI IMG/M metagenome (IMG submission 14316) | reverse complement strand
AATTCATTGTAATTAATATGGTTAATTAAAATTTACTGCTGCAAGTTGATCTATTTAACAACGCATCGACCAACAACTAATCCTGACAGAACACGCTAAATCCGATCGCTTCACTTAATTGTCAACAATCTGTGTCACCGCTTGGAAAACAACACCCCCAAATTCAGAATAAAAAACTCAACTAACTAATGGTGCGCCGCGATGGCAGAAAAGAAACCAGATTCTGGTTCAGCGCCGAACGCCACTTAGGGTGGGCAATAAGAACGCTCTATTCATGGTTAATCTCTACCTTCAAGATCAGGCGAGAAATATCGAATTCTTCGAACTAACCGACTAGGCCGTCGAGCTTGGCATTAGCATAGCTCTGTAATTCATTGTAATTAATATGGTTAATTAAAATTTACTGCTGCAAGTTGATCGATTTAACAACGCTTCGACCAACAACTAATCCTGACATAACACGCTAAATCCGATCACTTCACCTTATTGCCAATAATTCGTGTCATTGCGTGGAAAAACACACAAGCAAATTCAGAACAAAAACCTCAACTTACGCGCTCGACTCCAAGCACTACTTTCATACAAAAAGTTGAACTTAGGTTCAAGTTTTAGTATCCTTCGATCGATATCTGGTTGCGGTTGTGGGTTCTATCGACCTCAGGCCTGATGTAACGGCGTTTTCCGACTAATTCGCGAGTGTGTGTGACTTCAATCACAGGCGCTGGCGCAAAGGTTGGCTTATGCTAGTTTCAACGATGGAAAACCGCCGGCCTAAATTCGTGGCACAGGCCGGTCGCAATCGTAAGCGTTTATAATTTGAAATCGATCTCAAGGAGATACACCACAATGGCTTTTATAACAGCTGCAACAAGAAGTGACATCGTCGAACTGGCGATGGGTATGCTCAACAAAGCACCAAGCACAACAATGCTCAACACGCTGGTAGAGAAATCGTCAGCCGGTTCTACAATACAAGATCTCGCTGATTACATCGCAACTACCGATGAATTCACTGCCGAGTATCCTTCGACCCAGACAGCAAGAGAGTTTGCTACTGAAATGTTCGCCAAGCTCATTACTGGCGGAACACTTGATGCCGCAATCAACACCGCCGTCATCGATCTTCTCGAGGGTATGCTCACAGCCGGCACAACAAAAGCCGAAGGCTTTGTGGCCGTTATCGACTATCTGTCAAACACTGCAAATAACACTAACGCAGATCTCGGTGATATCTCTAAATCATTCCAAAATCGCGCCGACGCCGCAGAGTACTTCTCAATTACTAAAGAGCTAGGCGGTTCTACTGATGCAGAACTTGCTGCTGCGATCGCGACAGTAACTAGTGATGCGGCTACGCTTACGGCGGCGAATACAGCTGCTGACGCAACAGCAGCAGTCGTGGTGGTCACGCCCGGCACTACCTACACGCTCACTACAGGCACGGACTTCGTTTCTGGCACAGCTCTCGACGATATAATCAACGCTGTCCGCGGAGGTTCTTCGAGTACAACGGAAACATATTCACCGACTGACCAGATTAATGGTGGTGGAGGCACAGACACTCTCTACATAGAATCCGATAGGACAGCAGAAAATCTCGCAACCGTTACGAATATGGAGAAAATCCAAGTAACAAATGCCGGTGCTGCCGCTAGCGTCTTGACAGTAACGCTGCCTAACGACAAGGCATACACGAACCTAGAGAACTTGAACAGCACCGGGGAGGTAACATTCAGTGCTATCTCTAATGCTGATATGAACGGTGGGATTACTTCTCAGCCAAATGGTGAAGTTACTACATTTGGATACACATCGACTGCGCTGCTGGGTGCTACGGATAATCTAGACGTAGACCTGGTTGGTGTAGATGGAGACTTAAAGCTTACTGGTGGTACAGCTGCCAACGCGATGGAAACTATCACGTTAAACTCGCTCTCTGACGGTGAAATCGATACATTAACCACGACTAACATGAACACCACTAAACTTGTATTTACTGGAAGTGGTGCGCTTAATGTTAAAGGTATTACAGATACTGGTGCGACGATTAACGTCTACGACGCAAGCGCGTCGACAGGCAATATCACTGTTACTGGTGATAACACTACTTCCAACACGATTACCGGCGGTGCTGGTAACGACTCGCTAGGCGGCGCGGCTGGTAGCGACGTTATCACTGGCGGTGCGGGCAACGACGAGATCACTGGTGGTGCTGGTAACGACCACCTAGACGGCGGTGCGGGCGACGATACTATTGTCCTTGATAATGTAACTGTTGACGATACAGTTGCCGGCGGTGAAGGTACGGATGTCCTCTCTCTTGGTGCAGCAGTTGGTTATACTGCGATCCTTAACAGCGGCGTAGGCATTTCTGGCTTTGAGACTATCAAGACAACCGGCGCAATGACTCAAGACTTTTTAGGCCTTGCTGGCAATGCGATCACTAAAGCAGTCACAGGGTCGAATAGCACAGTAACGCTAAGAGAAACGGCCATTACTGCCGTTGACGCCTCTACTAGTGGCGCCAACGGTACATTAAGTATTGGCCAGGCTACAGACGGAGCAGCTGATGCGATGGCTGTGACTTTGGGTAGTGTTTTGGGTGTTTCTAATGCCCAGTTGACACTAAACACTGTTGATTCTGAGACTGTTACTGTTGATTCAGTTGGTGCTAACGGCAACACACTGACCCTAGGCAACAACACAGCGGGCACAACTGCTACCGCTACCGCCGCTGCAGTTGCGGCTGCAGCCGCAACTGCTACTGATCTCACTGGCATAACAATCACAGGTTCAAAGAACTTAACTGTCACTGTTAGCTCGAAGAACACAGCTCTTGCTACAGTTAACGCAGATGCCTTCACAGGAGATGAGTTGACGGTTACAGCGAATAGTGGCACTACACAGGCGGCAATGACGGTCACTGTCCCTACTACAACTAGTGCAACGATCACCACTGGTAAGGGTGCGGACAAAGTCACTGTCGGTGACGGCGGAACTGCATTGGCCAACACCATCACTACGGGTGACGGTGCGGACACGATCGTTTCTGGCGCAGGTGCGGATAATATTGATTCAGGCGACGACGGGGGTTCAATTACATCTGGCGCGGGTAACGACACAATCGACTCTGGCGACGGCGCTGACACAATCACGTTGGGCGACGGCGACGATACGGTAAATAATTCTGGCGCAGGCGCTGACATTATTGACGGCGGTGCAGGTAACGATACTGTTACTACAGCAGGCGCGGGTGCAGATAGCATCACGGGTGGTACAGGTAACGATAACCTATCTGGTGGTGCCGATAACGACACGGTCCTGGGTGGCGCGGGTAACGATACGCTTAACGGTGATGCAGGTAACGACAGCATTGATGGTGGTGACGGCAACGACACTATTAGCGATGGAACCGGTAACGACGTTGTAACTGGTGGAGCTGGTGTTGATACAATCAATATTTCCTCTGGTAACGACAATGTCGACGGTGGAGCTGGTAACGACATAATCACAATTACTGGCCTGAGCAACGCTGATACGATCACTGGTGGTGACGGAACTGACTCACTGACTATCACTAACTCAAGCACCGGTACGCTAACACCGCAATTCACCTCTATTGAGAGCTTGACTGTAAAGACATCGGTGAACTTCGGGTTGAATCAGACTACAGCAACTGACACAACGTCCCTCAAGGCTTTCACTATCTCGAGCACTGAGTCCACTTCTGACTCAGTGAACCTGACAAAGATTGCCTCAGGCTCGACAGTGGATATTTCCGAAGACTTCTCTTGGGATGGAATCGCAGGTGACACTGACGACACTGGAGACATTGGTGAAGTAAACATCAGTACTACTGACGGTGGAACTCTGACGCTAAATGTTCACGCTGACCAAGATGCTTTAACACACGCAGATACTACGTTTGCAAACGTTACCGATCTTACAGGTGCAGCTACGATTACTATCAACTCTAAGAACTCTGATTCTAACGACATCCAGAATAGTCTGGTGGCGCTAGGATTAGATGATGACGAGACACAAACACTCGTTGTGAACGCTGAAGACAGCGCAGGTCTAGTTGTAGGTAATGTTACAAACGCAGCTGCTCTACAGTCACTAACGTTCTCGACAGTGGCGGGCGCAGTCTCAACTATGGGAACAATGGTAACAGCAACTTCGTTGGATACACTTGCTCTTAGCTCGACTGGAANCGCATCNAGCCTCACGGTAGGAGCCATAGGTGGTACGACTACCGCAGCACTGGAATCTTTGACAATTTCAGCTGGTGNNAGCTCGACCACTACGACTGCAGCGATCACTTCATCAGGTGCTTCTGCCATGACGTCTGCAACTNTTACGGCATCAGGTGCAAATTCTGTNGNTGCAATCGGTGGTGCGCTCAATATGGGCACTTCAGCAATANCTAGTTTTGGAATTACNATTGCAGATAATGCGCAGCTTCAGTATGCGGCGTCTTCNATTACTTCTGGAGCAATTACTGCTGGAACCCTGTCGTTCGGTGACTACTCAACCATCACAGANATCGATTCTAACTCAGGAGAGGANCTGACTATAACGGGNGCCATAACTACGCTAGGCGTGAGCCTCGGCAGGGGAATCACCAACGCGGCAACTGATAGTATTATCGTTAGTGGTACGGTCACTACATTGAACCTGAGCTCAACTTTGGGCGCAGAAACAATTGCCTTGGATACGAATAATATCCTCGACTACGGTGGCAACACGGACTTGATTGATTTCGCCACGATTACAAAGGCAAACTACACGCACACAGGTACCGGTTCCCTGTCCTGGGTCGGTGACAATATCGGTGCTGCTGTAGCGGACACACAGGTTATTAAGTCCAATGCGACTAGTACTACCGCCGACACGCTAGAAGGTGGTGCTGGTAATGACTCCTTGACGGGTAACGCTGGTGCCAACCTTATGGAAGGCAACGCCGGTGACGACGCAATCTCAGGTCTCGCCGGTAACGACACACTCACTGGTAGCGCAGGTAACGACGTACTGACAGCTGGTGAAGGTGTCGATAGTGTAGATGGTGGTGCTGGTAACGACACTATTAACATTACAGAGTCTACTCAGCTTGCGGACACGGTCAACATCGCCTCCACTGTAGGTAGTGCGGCTGATTCGGCAATTGTCGCAGGTACCCATGCTTCTAACGCTGACGACACTGGCGGAAACACCATCACTGGATTTGACGCTGGGAGTGACGTGATCCGGGTTGTAGCAACGGCAGTTGTTAACTACAACCACACGACTGCACTCTCTGTAGGTACGGGTGTTGATGGTGTCGTAGGTACTGCAACAGCTGTTGATGCCTTCGTCAAAAACACGTTGATGATAGGTCTCAACCCTGCAGCGGCGGTAAACGACCTTGGTGACATCGTAATTAAGTTTAGTGATTTCGCTCTGAACGGTGTATCTCAATTGGGTGCCGCTGACTTCCTAACAGTTGCAGACGTAGACCAAAGTATTCAGTACAACATTACTGGTACTTCTGCCGCTAACACGATCGTTACTGGTGATCTGGCTGACACGGTGACCGCTGGAGATGGTACAGACACTATCACTACTGGCGCCGGCGATGACGTGGTGATAGGTACTGTTGCATTCCTTGTCTCGGACACTGATGTCATTACCTTCGGCACCGGAACCGATACTCTCCAAGTCACGGGTGCCGCAGTTGGAGATTTCAGTGCAATGACGCAGTTCGCAGCCGAGGCTATTACTTTCGAGGCGGACAGTGGAGCAGATGCGCTGGTATTTGATGATGGACAGTTCAATATTGGTGCTGCGAGTATCACCTTAGCGGGTGCTGTAGACGGCGATAATGACACCATTACGATTAAAAACGGGGGTACCAACTTCGAAGCAAGTGCCGAAAGTGCCGCCACAGATGTTGACATTGCCGGTGAATGGTACTTGGAACAAAATGTGGGCGACGATGGCGTACTTACGTACTACAACGAAAGCCTCACTGGAGTAACAACTCTGACCATCGTTGGATTAGATGCAGGTGCGATCGCCATCACTTCTAACAACTTGGTGTTCACTGGGTAGCGCTAACCTGTGGTTAGTGTAGGTATTACACAGCAATAACGCGGGAGCGAGGAAGAAGTAAAAGCTTCCCTGCTCAGAGAATAAAAAAAAGCCAACTCTTAACAGGGTTGGCTTTTTTTGTGGACCGACAAAACCGCCGAAATCCGAACAGAGGGCTCGACGATAAAAATTGAACGGCGAAACGCATTTACTGACTAAATTCGAAATTTTTTCTGCACAACAATACCTTATTCATTTAAAAAAATTGAAGAAAAGATATAAGACTAAATATGTATAAAGTTCCAATTTGGGCACCAATCGCAGGTAACATCCCGATAGTTCGCAAGCGACAATACTTGCTATAACCCCGCAATTAAGAGCTGCTGTTGGTACTTACCAGCACCTAGACTGCTATACTCATAAATTTTCTATTAGTAGGTAGGTTGATAGGAAGATGCCAAAGCTCGTCAAAGAACTGTCAGACATATTCATCAAACGATTTAGACATCGTGTCGGTACTGGTGCGAAGAACCCTGAGTTAAGAGGCACGCCGATTAGGGCGATGCGTGCTGTTAGAGGTGTATCAGGACAGTATTTACAGTGTTTGCCACCCAAAGGCTCTGAGTAGGCTGGAGCCAGGCAATGGATATATCGCGCTACTGTCAGCAATAAAGACCGCAACATCGGTTTAGGTAGCTATCGCTCCGTACCTACTAAAAGTGCAAGAAAGGCTGCTAGAGAGCTTCAGGAAGATATTAAGATCCTGTTAGTGAAAACAAAAGCCCAGATGGCTCAGTTAAAGGCTGAGCAAGCAAAAGAATTGACGTTTAAATAGTTTGCCGGAGAAAGGTTCATTCCGAAACAATCGTTGGAGCATAAAGGCCCGCACCAAACCCGCAGATTAAATAAGTTACTCAGAGGCTACGTATCCCCGTGTATAGGCAATATGCTTCTAAGTGACATTGAAAGAGAAGACATAGTTGAGCTTTTAGAGCCTATCTGGATAAAAAGAACGAAACCGCAAGGCGTGTCCTGCAATATGTCCACAGGGAAATCCAACTAGATATAGCAAAAAAATTACGAGAGAAAGGTCATCCCGCTGCATGGAAGAATGATTTATCACTGGGGTTAGCTGAACCCGCAGCGATTCACACAGTAAAATACCATCACTGTAACGATTCTGGGTGCTGAATAGTGGGACTATGGTTGGCCGAAAATCGGCTAGTAAGTCATAATTAAGCTGTTACCAAAACATATTAAGAGTTTTCAATGGAACTGACTGTCGATCAAGCACTGCAACAGGGTGTTGCCGCACACAAAGAAGGCAAGCTTCAAGATGCCGAACGTCTATATCGAGCTATCTTGCAGTCTCAGCCTTTGCATTCAGATGCTAACCATAATCTAGGCGTATTAGCACTCTCTGTTAATAAAGCCGAGGCAGCTTTGCCATTATTTAAAACTGCTCTCGAAGCCAACCCAAAGATAGAACAATTTTGGCTGAGCTATATTGATGCTCTAATAAAAGAAAAGCAGTTTGAAAAGGCGAAAGAAGTGCTTGAACAGGCAAAAAAGCAGGGCGTCGAAGGCAGGAAATTAGATGTCTTGGAAACGCAGCTCACATCAACAGCTCAAGTAAACAGGCCTAAATCAGCTGTGCAAAAAAAAAGCCTGTCATTGTCAGAGAAGCGAAAGAAATTAGCGGAACAAAAAAAGCAGCAAAAAAAGAAAGGAAATAGACACGACTTAAAAGCTAACAGTCCATCTCAGCAACAACTCAGTAGTCTTTTAGAACACTATCAAACTGGACGATACGTTGATGCTGAAAAGCTATCAAAAGCTCTCACTCAAGAATTTCCCGAACACCCGTTTGNCTGGCAAGTACTTGGANCGGTGCTNAATCAGNTAGGCAGGATACCTGAGTCAGTAGTTGCCAAAGAAAAAGCAGTTAANNTAGCTCCAAACGATGCCCTAGCCCACAGCAACTTGGGGAACACTCTCCAAGAGCTAGGAAGGCTANGCGAGGCAGAAGCAAGCTGTAAGCAAGCAATAGTATTGAAACCCAATTTTGCCGAAGCCCACAGCAACNTGGGTAACACGCTACAAGAACTAGGAAGACTAGACGAGGCAGAAGCAAGCTGTAGACAAGCAATAGTATTGAAACCCGATCTTGCCGAAGCCCACAGCAACTTGGGTATCACGTTAAGAAAACTTGGCAGATTAGATCAGGCTGAAACAAGTTTGAGGCAAGCTATAACACTGAAACCTGACTATNCCGCAGCNCACAGCAACTTGGCTAGCACGCTCAAAGACCTNGGAAGATTAGATGAGACGCTTGCCAGTTATAACCAAGCAATTAAGCTAAANATTNATTCTTCTGAAATTTATAGTAACAAATATCTTTGTTTGAANTATATTTCGTCTNGTAGTCCATTATTTATTTTTGAGCAACACCTTGAGTTTGAAAAGCAATTCGGTGGANTCAAAACAGAACCACTCTTGATTCCAGCGAGTAGTCTACGGACAGAGAAGCGATTGCGGGTTGGCTATGTTTCGGGAGATTTCAGGAAACATTCTGTAGCGTATTTCTTTGAGCCACTTTTGCAGCATCACAATTCTAATGTTGTAGAAACATTTTGTTATTACAATAATTCTTATATCGATGAGATGACGAAAAGTTTAATGGTCAGTTCCGATCATTGGCGATCCATTGTTGGGATTACTGATTCAGATGCTGCTAATCTCATTAGGAATGACAAGATCGATATTTTAGTTGATCTGTCAGGTCACACAGCGAAGAATAGATTACTAGTATTTGCTCTAAAACCGGCCCCTATTCAGGTTACGTGGTTGGGGTATCCAAATACGACAGGCCTTTCTGCAATTGATTATCGTTTTACGGATATCATCGCAGATCCAGTAGGTGAGGCAGATGAATTTCATAGCGAAAATTTGGTACGCTTGCCTAATGGATTTCAATGCTATAAGGGGGATAAAGCAGTTTATTCGAGTAGTGAATTGCCGTTTAAGAAGCAAGGGCATATTACCTTTGGCAGTTTTAATAATTTAACTAAAGTAACGCCAGAGGTAATTAAGGTTTGGTCGTCTATTTTACATGCATTACCTAAGTCATGCCTTATTCTAAAAGCTAAGCAACTTAAATATAATGCTAACTATTATCTTGATTGTTTTAAGCAAGAAGGAATTGCCGAAGATAGAGTCAAAGTCTACGGGTCGCTACCTAGTATGGGGGATCATCTAGGGTTATATAATGTAATAGACATTGGCTTAGATCCGTTCCCATTTAATGGGGCAACTACAACATGCGAAGCTTTATGGATGGGGGTTCCGGTGATTACGCTATTAAGTGACCGTCACGTAGGCCGTGTTGGTGCAAGTATTCTGACTAATGTGGGTCTCACAGATTTTATTGCGGAAGATATTGAGGGTTATATTCAACTGGCAATTGAGATGGCTTCTAATACAAACTATCTCGAGGAACTAAGAAAGGATTTAAGAGAGAGAATGCAAAAGGCCCCTTTATGCGATGGACGCTTATTTGCAAGTGACGTTGAAAGCGCCTATCAGGAAATGTGGCGCTGCTATCAGGAGTAAACTCTAGCGAAGCTGTATGTGCCCATTAGAGGGCAACTGCTGTCATCTTCGCCATTCTCAGAACTTTGCTAATTGGTTAATAGCCTCGGCGATGGGGAAATGCTGATTCCCGATAAAAAGACCATTTCTATCAATGTAGTCAGCATTTTTTAGTTCGCTATGTACTTCATAATCAAAGTAATCGATTACTTTATTTTTTACAAAATTTCCAGCTACAATTGGTCGACATTCAAACCCTAGATTTTTAAGTTGATTTGCGACAAATTCCCGCTGGTTTTCAAACTCCTTTCTTAATATGAGGCTAAATCCAAACCAACTGCTCTCACCGATTTCTTGTTGAATAATAAACTTTGGATGTCCCGCCATTTTTGATTGAAATAATGCTCCATTTTTTCGTCGTTCCTCGATAATACTAGGTAATTTTTTAAGTTGCTCAATTCCTATGGCGCCGGACATTTCTAGTGGTCGCAAATTATAACCTGGTAGAATAAAATTAAATGAATTAGCAAATGAATCTCTTTCACTAGAATCAAGTAATGAGTGTTTCTTGGGAATTTCTCTGGTCCAGCCATGCGACCTAATAGATAACATCAGGTAATAAAGTTCTTCGTTATTTGTTAAAACCATGCCCCCTTCCATTGTTGAAATATGATGGGAGTAGAAGAAGGAGAAACTTCCCATCACGCCAAATGTACCCGTTGTATTTCCTTTAAACTCAGCTCCCAAAGATTCACAATTATCTTCTATTAATATTATATTTTTATTTGCTGTTAATCGTTTTATTTCATCAAAATCATTTGGGTTACCTAGCAAGTTAACGACCATAATTGCGCGAGTCTTGTCGCTGATAGCATCAGAAAGTGCTAACAAATCATAATTTAATGTTAATGAGTCGACATCAACAAACTTTAGATGCAAACCATATTGGTAAAGGGGGTAATACGTAGTGCTCCAGGAAATAGCTGGTACGATGACCTCATCTCCAGGATTTAATTTGAGTTTTGAGTCTTGAATATATCGTAATGCTGCTACCATAATAAGATTTGCCGACGATCCTGAGTTTACCATAACCGCATAACGACTGCCGAAATAGGATGCAAAGTTGTCCTCAAATGTCTTTACTTTTTCCCCCATGGTAAATTTTCCTGCCGCGATGGTGTCTTTTAATGCATTTAACTCAAGTTCGTCCCATGACGAAGCAGCTAAAGGATATTTATATGCCATTAACGAAGACTCTCTAAAAAATATTGATATGTTTTTTTTATTCCAACTTTGAGAGATGTCTGGGCTGTCCATCCCCATTTTTTTTGACGATCAATACCATTTAGTTTTTGCATTACGCCCATTGGCATTGACAAATCATGCACTAAAGTACCTTTCCAGTTCATTACTTCTGCGACTGTTTGATAATACTCATTGACAGAATAGTCCAATCCAAGCCCAATATTCATTGTATTTGGTATCTTATGTAGGTCTTCCACCGCACGTAAAATGGCGTCTGCTAAATCTTCAGCATATAGAAACTCGCGTCTTGCATTGCCATCCCCCCAGACACTTACGGTATTGAGATTATCGACTTTTGCGGTATGAATTTTTCGTATTATTGCAGGTAGAAGATGAGCCGTTTCCAAATTAAAATTGTCATGTTTACCGTAGATATTACAAGGTATCATTGTTTTGTAGTGCATATTAGAATTTTCTGTGCTGATGTACTGACAGAGTTTTGTTGTAAATAATTTCGCTAAAGCATAGCCTTCATTTGTTGGCTCTAACTTTCCTGCCATAAGGTTTTCTTCAGTTAAAGGGCCGTGAATAGATTTGGGGTACATACATGATGAGCCGAGATTTATTAGTCTCGTAACATTACAATCCCTTGCTACCATTATAATATTACGCCCCATGCTTACGTTGACATCTAAAAATTTTACTGGATCTTGTATGTTCGCCTTGATCCCCCCAACTAACCCTGCTGCATGAATGATAATGTCAGGTTGATGATTTTTAACCCACTGAGATACAGAAGATAATTCGGTTAGATCGAGTTCTTTTCTGCTTGGCGTAAGTATTTCCCATTTATCAGCGCTTGAATGTTCTTGAATATTTCTACCTACGAGTCCACTGCCGCCAGTTAATAATATTTTTTTCATTTTTTTCATTTTTGGTTTTTTTAGGCTTTTAAAGTTCACAATTTTTTAATCATTATTCGTTAATTTGGGTAGTAGATTGCAGTTTTTGGCGAGATAAATAAAGATCTTCAGCTATCATTTCCGAGCAAAGCTCTCGAGCTGTTTTAGTATATTTCCAGCCTAGCTTTCGTTCAGCTTTCGCTGAATTTCCGAGCAAAGAGTTTACTTCTACAGGCCTATAATAGCGGGTATCTATGCGAACGATAGTGTCACCAGATTTAATAGCTGGGGCTAACTCATTGGAAACTGCACTAACAATCCCAATTTCTTTATCTCCCTCCCCTTGGAACCTTAAAGTAATTCCTAGCTCTTCAGCTGCCCATACAATAAACTCTCGGATTGAATGTTGTTTTCCAGTAGCTATGACGAAATCATCTGGCTCATCCTGCTGCAGCATTAGCCATTGCATGTGCACGAACTCACGTGCGTCACCCCAATCTCTTTTTGAATCTATGTTTCCCATATAAAGACAACTTTCAATTCCTAATGCAATGTTTGCTAGTCCGCGAGTGATTTTCCTTGTAACAAATGTCTCTCCACGGCGAGGCGATTCATGATTAAAGAGAATGCCGTTGCATGCGAAAATACCATATGATTCGCGATAATTTATAGTTATCCAATAAGCGTAAAGTTTAGCGATAGCATATGGTGAATTGGGCTTAAATGGCGTTTTTTCTGTTTGTGGTGACTCCTCTGCATTCCCAAACAGCTCGGATGTAGATGCTTGGTAAAATCGAGTGTGGTTATTGAATTTTAGTATACGTATTGATTCTAAAATTCTTAATGTACCTAGCGCATTTACATTTGTGGTGTACTCTGGAGTATCGAAACTTACACCGACATGTGACTGGGCCGCCAGATTGTAAATTTCGTCTGGTTTTATTGATGCAATGAGTCGGGTTATGCTTTGCGGGTCAGTCATATCGCCGTAGTGTAGGAAAAACGATACATTTTCTTTTTGAACGGGTTCAAAAATATGATTAATCCTTTCTGTATTTATGGTTGACGACCTCCGTTTGATGGCGTGAACTTCGTATCCCTTATCAAGCAATAACTCTGCCAAATATGAACCATCCTGACCTGTAACGCCGGTAATTAATGCGGTTTTTCTGCGTGCCATTTCTAAGCCATATTTATTGTTTAATTATTTAGTATAATAACCAAATTAAATTTTTTAAGCGAAGATTATCGCCCTAATCTTTCATATACCTAAATAGGCTCAAGTGAATTGGACAGCGCTATGCTTCTTTGGTGTGTGGGGAAGCGGTTGTGAGTGAATAGATAAACGACATACCATGGCTGATCTTAATATATTCGCAAAAATGAATCATGAGCTAGCAATTAACCGTGTGAATATAGCACTTTCTCCTTTGCCCTATGGGGGCGGCACAACGAGCGCATAAGGGCTGTGGCTTGGCGTTTCGTTGATTACTAAGCGAAGCGTTCGTTTCCTTTCTCATTTAAGCGAAAGCATCGCCCACAATGCGGGGCTGCCAAACGGGTAGCGTTTGATGAAGTCGAGCATGCAAATAAGACAATGGTGTTCCCTTCAAACCTCGATAATCTAGCTGCATTGCGTTTAAGACTGCGGTTGCAAGTTGTATCTTCATCTTGTGTGATGCCAAAGGATTCGCTAATCGTTTCGAGAATGTGTTGAGAAGAATGTGGGAGTGATGGAAAGAAGAAATATATTCTCATGATAATAATACTAAGTAATTTGATTATTCTTAATCTTTTTTCTCTAAATTCTGTGAGTCTAATTAGCCCTATATAGCTAAACTAAGAAATCAAGAATTTCTAAAAACCTACCATTTCGTCCAGAGTAGTGTGTATATGGGTGCAACGGAATCATACTGATTTATCGGGGTGTGTCCCTAAGGTGCTGGTTGGGCGATTACTAGGGAATGTGGGAGGTGAGTGAAAATGCTAATCTAAGTTGGCCTTTTAGTAGGTAGCTTAGTAGGCGTATTTGATTACGTGTCTCACACCATTGATTTAACGCGATGTTCGAGTCCTCTTTTGGCCTCGCTGTATTAAGTGGTCTAGGTCAATACTCGGAGAACAATTTCAATAAGAATCGCATCTTGCCGCATTAAGTATTACTTTCCACGCCGTTTCTAAGAATAGACGAGTTACGTTATAGATGAAGACTACTTCTCAATTCCTTAGCAGTTGAATCAACGAGCCTTAGCATACCTATAAACTATAACCAGAATCAAAAATTAACTAGCCAGACATTGGCAAAATATAAGAAAAGAAAAACTCCAAAAAATGACCGCAGTAAATAACTTACGACCAGATCGAGAAAAAATTTTTAACCAAAGAATTATTTAGAGCGACCCATTATTAGAATTCTAGAAGGAAAATCTACGAATTCCTTTCACCCTGAATAGATCGAGTTAAGAATAAATCGTACGAAGGCAGCAAGAAGATAGAGAAGTAAATGAAAAATTTAAATGGTTGAAGGGAACTAGGCTCAAAATATAGTTAAGCTCGGGGCCTATCTAAATTAATTGAAATAACTTTAGTGAGCATCAAGTTTCGTTGGAATTGAGCGGATCTAAGGTAGTTTTAATGATGGCATTCTCGATATTTTTTGTATGCTCATTAACATCTAATATGCATGACGCGCTTAGCTTGGACCTTATGGTACGTGCAAACAACTCAATTTGATCGGGGCGCTTAGCAAGGCCTACTGCAGTCTTTATATACTGATCAATGTCCGGAGCAACAAGTATCTCCAGCCCGAGTATTTCCAGATACGACTGTGTTTGCAAACCAGAAATCCTATCGCCCGCCAACGTTATAACAGGGCAGCCCATCCATAAAGCTTCAAGACTCGTATAACCACCACTGAAAGGGAAAGGATCCAAACAAATATCGATATCGTTGTATCGAGAAAGT
>JGI20154J14316_10002694_pt1 | contig 14798 bp, 12 predicted proteins | sample COG_04_FD_14316 | JGI IMG/M metagenome (IMG submission 14316) | reverse complement strand
GGAAATAAATTTATTATCCCAAGTCATGATGCGGGTTATTCAAAAAAAGTTATCTCATTTTTATCTCAATTATTAATATTAAACAAAATCCCTGGATCATCCGCACCGCAGCCAGGTGTTTTAATCCGTTAGAGATATAAAATAGGTTGTTGGCGTCAATATAAGTAAGCTGATATGAGGTGTGGTAATCTTAACTATTCTTGTTTAATTTTAATTTTCAAATTAGGTTTTAACATTTCATGACACAAAAAATAATTGATAAGACTTTAGTTTCCCCAATAAAAATTATAAAAAAAACATCGACAAAGGTAAAAGATGTATTTAAAGCAGAAATACTGTGGCTTAGAATTAAAAATAAATTTATTAAGGGCTTTGTGTATATTGATCCTAACGAGTTTAAAAATACTAATAGTAGTGACATTGTCAGTGAAGCTCATGAGTTATGTTTTGGCATAGAAGAAGAAAATACTAGTAGCGAAAATTTAAATATTTTTAATCTTTCCGTAGATGCCCAAAATAAAAATGAAAATTTAGATAAAGATAGTGAGCAATTCCTCATACTCAAAAAAATTATACAAAAAGAAGTTGGCATTACGCATATCAATTCTTCGTCATTAAGCTCAGCACTTGAGCAGATTGCTAAGAGTAATGCCTATAAAAATATTTCGGATCTTATTACTTCGCTTATAGAAAACCCAATAAACAATATTCATCATAAATTATTTGATTTATTAACAAGGAATGATTCGTGTTTTTATCGTGATAAAGAAATTTTTGATGAGTTTATTAATAAAGAGCTACCAATTCATATCATGCGTAATAAAAAAAAAGTGATTAATATTTGGTCTGCATCATGTGCGGGAGGTTATGAGCCATATACTATTGCAATGATCCTCTCAGAAGAGCTATTAAAAAGAAGCTCGGATTGGTCAATTAATATTTATGCTTCTGATTTATCAAAAAGTGCAGTTAAATTTGCAAAAGAAGGTGTTTATGATGTGAGCCAGGTATCTAATCTTCCTAAAAATTATATAAAGAATTACTTCATTAAAAAGGGGAGTAATTTTTTAATTAAGGAGAATATTAAAAAATTAATTAAATTTGAAGAAAGAAATCTAATTATCAACAAAGAATCAATAGTGGATAAATTTGATTATATTTTCTTACGCAATGTCCTCTATTATTTTGACCCAATTCAAGCAAAAAATATTTTGAAAGGGGTAAGTAAGAACTTAAATGAAGATGGTGGAATTATATTAGGGATGGGCGAATGCCTAAGAAATACTACATCTTTATGTAGGCATCATGAGAAATTAATTATTTACACAAAAATTCATTAAACTCATTGTTGAAATAAAAAATTAGTGTAATATAAAAATAACTTAATAATTTATTAAGTGTTAAAAAATTTTTTATTTTAAGGAGTTTCAACATGGAAAAAATCACAGATGAAGTTCTAGAGGAAATAGTTTTAGGTGCAGCAGCATGCGATAAAGCTTATACTATCGTACATACATATACCGACCCTTGTGTTTAAGTAAATAAATAATAAAAAAAACCTCATCTTTATGAGGTTTTTTTTTGCCTTAATTATCAAAACATGTACGTAGTAAATCAGCCCACAATTTAAATATGACTTTTTTTTAAAGGTTTCTAGTCTATTTAAGGGAGAAAATTACTTAACACCATCAGCTTTACTAAGCAATTTCACGTATCTAAAATATAAGATGGGTAATCAGAGCACATATTTTTTATATGCTAATCGAACAATATAACCTTTAACATCTCTCGACTATTTATTGACAGATTTTGGGTAGACTCTATTTTGTAAAGTATTTTTTTAAACATTGCCCTGTATTTTTTATTAAGTCTTTTCCAATCCATTCCTCGCCTCATCAGTGATGATGCTATCTGAGGATTAAGGCTATCAATTTCTATTACATTTTGAGCCCAAAAATCATACCCAGAGCCATCTTCTGAATGAAAGCCATACGTATTTGCAAAGCAAAATGAACCAATTAGGCTCATTGCTCTATTTGGATTCTCGATATTAAAGCTTTTATGATCCTTCAATGAATTAATTTTCTGAACAAATTTTTTATCACCATGCGGGTATTTAATTGCCTGAATTGAAAACCATCTATCTAAAGAAATTTCTTCATGTTTATTTCTTTCATAAAAATCGTTAATCAAATCTTGATACGCATGCTTAGACTTTATATACAAACTACATAGTGATGCCCATTGATCATTCATGTTATCCGATTTAATATATTGATTAGTGGCTAAATCTTTATATGTATTTTCATCTACCCATAACAGCATATTTAATGAGAGATTTTTCAATGATCTTATACTAATCTCTTCTGGCTCTAAGCTATATAAACCTTTACTTTTCATTTTATGAAAAGTTAATTCCCATTCATTTTTTAATCTAATGGCCATTGAGGTCTTAAGCTTATTTATCTTATCTAATAAATGAATTGGGTCGTATTCTTCAAGCTTTTGAGATAAAAAACTATGATTTGGTAAACTAAAGAGTAGGCTTTTAAAGCTTGGGTCTAGCTTCTCATCCAATAAAATATTCTTTAAAATATTTACTAATTCATCTGTTAGCTCCTTATCCTCAATGATAAGTATCTGATATATTCTTTGTGAAGCTTCCCATCTATTAAATGCATCATCATCATATTTGAGCTGATTGATTAGATAATTTTGGTCTTGATAGGGGGGGAATTCTATGTTGATAGGTGAACTAAAGTTTCTATTAATTGAGGCGGTAGGTTTTTGATCAAATCCGTTAAATTTAAATTCCTCAGTACTCTTTTTAAGGTTAATTAAAAACTCTTCGTCCATACTTGAATTTTTTATAGCTTTTGTTTTTTTTGATAATTTAAAAAGCTTCATAAGGATAGGAATATGAAGAGCTTTTTTTGTTGTATTTTTGGGATGATTATTTGATTGTTTAAAAATGAGTGTATACGTTTTCTCATCTTCACTATATTGCTCAGTAACTTCTAATTTCGGGGTACCAACCTGTGAATACCAGTTTTTAAATTGTGAAAAATCTAAATTATTTGCATCCCCCATTGCGTCAACAAAATCTTCACAGGTGACAGCGTGTCCATCATGTCTTTTAAAGTAAAGTTTTAAGCCTTTATTGAATCCATCTACACCAAGAATAGTCTGAATCATCCTAACAACCTCAGAACCCTTTGAGTAAACAGTTGAAGTATAAAAATTATCAATAGCTTCATATTGATTTGGTCTTATTGGGTGGGCTGTAGGTCCAGCATCTTCTAGAAATTGGGATGATCTCAAAGAGTTAATAAAGTTAATTCTAACGACATCCTTTCCTGATTTTGTTGGCAACCTATCCATTGAGAATTGGAGGTCTCTAAAAACCGTTAAGCCTTCTTTAAGTGTTAGCTGAAACCAATCCCGACATGTAACTCTATTTCCCGTCCAATTATGAAAATACTCATGGCCAACTATGCGTTCTGAGAATATGAAGTCTGCATCCAAGGAAAATTTTTTATCAAGTAAAATAGTAGATGAATTAAAAATATTTAAGCCCTTATTTTCCATAGCACCCATATTAAAGTCATCAATGGCAACAATCATAAATCTCTCTAAATCTAACTCTAGGCCAAAGCGCTGCTCATCCCACTCGATTGCATTAACCAATGCTTGTAAACAAAAATCTGTTTTACTTATGTTTTTTTCGCTAGCCCATACCTGAAGTAATTTTTTATGACCACTTAAAGTTTTATATTTCCTTTCATTACAAGAAAGCTTTCCTGCTACCAATGCAAACAGATATGATGGTTTAGGAAAAGGGTCTACCCATGTGGCAGAATGAAAACCACTATCTAAGTCTTCTTTTTTGATTAAGTTACCATTCGATAGCAATACTGGGCAGGTATCTTTTTTTGCAATCAATTTAACTTGATAGACTGACATAATATCTGGTCGATCAAGAGCATAGGTAATATTTCTGAAACCCTCGGCCTCACATTGAGTAACAAATATGTCATTAGAAATATAGAGACCTTTAAGAGCTTTATTAGCTTTAGGGCTACAGCTTGTATGAATCTCAATTTTAAATGATGCATCAAATAAGTTTTTATAGTTTGGAATTATTAAAGCAGTTTTATTCAATATATATTGCTCAAATTTTTCCCCATTAATTTTCAATACAACTAAATCTATATTCTCTCCATTTAACAATAACTTTGAATTACTTTTAACTCTCGCAATGTTAGGAGTGATTGTCATGATATTAGTAACTATCGTTTTATCAAGATTAAGTTTGATTTCTAATGAAATCTTAGGGCAACAAAAGATTGATTTTATATAATCCTTTCTATAAATTTTGTTTGAAGTGTTATCTGCCATTTTTTACTCCCAAATTAGAATGTTTGGTAGTGTTGGATCTAATTTACGAAGAAGGGTATAGCCGACTCCAGCTATCCCCCTATAGAGGTTTAAATGTAGACCAATATCTTCTGCTCCACCAAATTGATACGCGCTCTTATGCGAATTTTCAACACAGTGAGTTAGATAGTTATTTGCTTCTTCTAAGTATGATTTATCATTAGATGCAAATGATGCTTCAGTCAAAAATTCAACCTGACCCATACGCCCGCAACAAAGGGAGTCACCTGCAGAAATATTGCTATTTTTATTAACTGCCTGAATAGCTTTATTTATGTCATCTTTAAAAATTTTAGGCTCTATTTCTCCAAATTTTTTCATACCGAATCTTGATAAGCCAACTCCAGGAGCTCCGTAGCACCACTGACATACTTTTTCTCTAAATTCTCTTTTTGGTCCTTCTACTTGATTAGTATTTACTTTTGGCCAATTCGTAACCTTTTTATTGAAGTAAAAATTATCGTAATCTAAAGAATCTTTTGAAGCTTTTTTAAAATCTTGTCTTTTAGTTTCATAAGCAAGCAAAGAAAATGCATAAGCAAAACCTGAGGCACCATGTGAAATTCCCGTATGTGGAATTAAACCAAAACCTTTACCAACCCAAGAACTAACATTCCCTACAGAGGTTCTTTTAATAGATAGAAGGTATTCACCACACATGATTGCTTTATCAAGAACCCACTTTTCTTTTGTGTGACGAAATAATTTAAGAAGAGATAAGATTGCACCAGCGGAACCAGCTATAACATCAAAACTTTTATCCTTATTAACGAGATCTTTGGTAATTAGTTTTGCAGCACATTTTGCATCCGAAATTACTTTTTCATCATCAATAAATTCACCTATACAGGTAAGACCATAGATTATAGATCCAATCCCTGATGCACCACCAATACCGTTTACTCTAGCAAATCTTTGTGCATTTTTATCAGAAACATCATCCCTAACTGACGCTATAGCTTCAAGCGAAATTTTCTTCATTTCTTTTGATTTTGCTACCTTTGCAAAAGCAGCTAAATACAACCCAATGCCTGTGCTTCCTCCATAAAGATCGAATGATACCGGTGCTAAAGCGGACATTCCTGTTTCACCTATCCAATTAATACATAGCCAAGATGCAGAACCTGATTTTCTGATTGCTGCGTCTTTGATTGTTTTTGCAATTGCCTGAGCTTCATTGAAATAAAATTTTTCAATATTTTTTCTCTGATTATTTTTTATTGGGTAAGCGGTAATATTTTTTTTGTAGTTTAATTGATTAAAAGTAGAAATCTTAATTATCTCTGATTGCCACCTAATTTCATCCTCTGATAAAAGTTTAAACCTCTTTAGAGATTGCTGAAATCCACTCTTTGAATCTAATTTACAAACATAACCTCTTGGGTTTATTATTTTTTTTGAATCAACTCCCATATAAAAAACTGGAATGTTAAATTCTGACAAATCAATCCTTTCTTGTCTGATACTAGGCCACATCGAATCTTTCTCTTTATTCCAGTCACAAAGTCTGGATACAAAATCTAAATCTGCACTCCAAATTATCCCATCATCCATTAAGCTAGTACTTTTTAATCTTTTTATTAAGGTTGCGTAAAATCTTGTTGGCTTAATTATCTTTCTAGTTGAATGACTTTTAAAACTTTTTAAAAAATAAGAAAGTCCATTATTTTTAAATAAATTATTTAAAAACACTGAATACTGCTGATAACCTTTTAAAAAAATCTCTGTGTGTTTATCGAATAAAATATTCTTATTTTTTTTATGTGGTAAGTTTGTGCTAACTTTCATTTTTGACTCTTTAGCTACAAATTTCATTTCGTCAGTATTTATATTTATACATTTATTTGAGGCAGGTTGATGAAGCCTATGTGATAGGCCGCCAATGTCTATCATTTGATTATCTGAGGCTTTTAAATAGGAGGGCAATAATCCAACAGACATAACGGAATTCAAACTTTTTGTATTAGCCAAATCCATACTCGCCCTTCTCTTTTGACCGCTTAAATGCTCAGAGGAGGAGCCTTGGAGTATCATCTCAATGTCTATGGGGACAGGGTGATTCCCAGAGGCTATGATGTTTTCAAAGTGCATGTCAGTGCCAGAAAAATTATGAAATAAACTTAACCATGCGCCTGCTCTTTTAAAGAAAAGACTGCCATCATCACCTTGGTCTAGTTCGGTGTGGTTAATATATTCAGACCAACCATAGTTTTTTTTTGAAATAATTTTCGGTACGCGTAAATCCAATGACCCTTTTTCAGAATTTAACTTTTCTATAAGTTCAGCAAATTTAAAATCAAGACCACAGTCTTTTGGCTTGTAAACTAATTTATTTCTATCTTGTAATTCTAATATTTGAACTGTATGTCCTGAGTTATGTGGGTCTGATAAATCACTAATTATCTTTGATGCATTATTACTCTTACTAAACTTCAGTTTGAATTTTTTATTTATCTCAGGTTGATCTGCCTCAATTCTACTTATTAATTCTTTATTCGTATTTATCCATTGCCTAGTAATTGTGGCAATCATTCTTAACATTACTGGTTTCTCAAAAAATGAATTTATGATGCCTTTATTGTTAATCATGAATGCAATATATTCATTGTAATTTTCATTAAGTTTTGTTGTTGATGTCCTTTTCTTTTTTTTATTGGCAAGTTCCATGTGCTTTGAAAAGCCCTCAAAAAAATAAGGCGTTAGAAAGTTGCTTAAGGATTTCAATAGCTGATATGAAATATCATCAACAGCAGTATTTGAAAAATTACTTAAGGCTTTACTGGAGACTGATGCTTTGAGTAAGCCAAGCGACTCATTAACCAAATTAAAAAAAATGCTTTCAAATGGCAGAGTTACTCGCTTTGATGAAAACAATACTTTCTTGGGTATAAGTCCTTGATTTTGATATACCGTTTGAATCCATAATGAATCTTCTACCCATTGAGGGTATTTTATTTTTTGACTTATTTTTGCTGAAGAAAATCTTGTTAAAACAAAATTATATTTAAGATTATCTCTTTTAAGTCGTTTGGAAAAAAGATTCCAGTCACCACCAGAAGCAGCATGACACCAAGCAGCTAGTCTTTTTGCTCCCAGCTCCGTTTCTTTTTTTTGAGCGGGTACAGATTCAAAATCATCTGATAAAAGCTCATCAAATATTGCAGCTTTTAGATATAGGCTTTCCTTAGTTAATATCAACTGAATAAATCCTTTTTTTTAAATATTGATTATAATAAGCTATCTATTTAATTTGAGTTAAAAGCTTACCATTTATAATTACATTAATATAAAGTAGGGTGACATTAATGAACTCTTTAATTTGAAAAAAGTATTTCATGAGAAAAATTGTATTTGCAAATCAAAAGGGCGGCTGTGCTAAAACAACCACTGTAATAAATCTAGCTGCTGCATTAGGAGAATTAGGTCGCAAAGTTTTGATAATTGATCTTGACCCACAGGCTAACTCAACATTTTGGGTAGATGTGGAGAGTAACTCGGATTGCTCATCCGAATTATTTCGAGAAAATTTTGATATTAATAGCATTATTTACCAAACAGCTATGGAAAATGTAAGTATTGTGCCTGCAACACAAAAACTATCTGAAATTAAAACTACTTCTAAAAATACAAAAGTCGATTTTTTTTATATCCATAAAAACATTCGTAAACTAAAAAAAACATGGGATTTTGTTCTAATTGATACCCCACCTACACTCGGTTATTTGACTGTAAATGCTTTAGTGTCAGCAGAGGAATTGTTAGTGCCTGTGACAACACACCTTCTTTCATTAGCAGGAGTTTATCAATTAATGCAAAAGGTGAATGAAATTCAAAGAACGGCAAATAAAGATTTAAAAATATTAGGTTATTTAGCATCAAGATTTGATACAAGAACCAGACATTCAAAAGAAGTTCTAAATTCACTTAAAGAAAATTTTGGTAATAAAGTTTTTAAGACTATCATAAGGGAGAATGTTCGTCTTGCTGAGGCGCCTTCGTTTCATGAAAGCATTCTAAGTTATGCTAGTAATTCTATTGCTGCTTCAGATTATAGAGCGTTGGCTAAGGAAATTGATATTAATTAAAAAAAGGTTTATGTATAAACTATGAAAAGAAAAACTATACAATCCAATCCACTAGATGCTTTAAGTGGTAAATCTAATAAAAAACATATAGATACATCCAACAAAATGGTATATGCTAAATCTAAAGTAATTGTAAAGAAAAACATAAAAAAGGAGACTCAATTAATGGCAAAAGATGAAACTGCACTTGATATTCTTGATAATGAAATCGGTTCAAAAGATAAGAAACCAGCTGCAAAGAAAAGCAAAAAACTCACACCAAAATCATTGCATGAGCAGCTAGCACTTGAAACTGTTAATAAATGGTCTACATGGTCAGCTGCAGCAGGTTTTATACCTATGCCAGCAGTTGATACTGTAGCTATTGGGGGTGTTCAAGTTAAGATGATACAAGCACTTTGTAAGGTTTATGACGTTCCATTTAAGAAAGAAGCTGTATTGGCTATTATTTCTGCTGTCGTTGGTGGAAGTGTTGCCACATCTCTGGGTAGTGCTGCCAAAGGAAGCGTAGCAAAACTAATACCTGGCATTGGTTCAATTGTAAGTTCTTTTATCCAGCCTGGTGTGGCATATGGAACGACTTATGCCTTAGGAAGAGTTTTTATAGATCACTTTGAAAAAGAAGGTACATTACTCGACTTTGATACCAGTAAAGTAAAAAAATCTTTCAATGGATATTTTGATAATGCTAAAAATTTCTTTAAGAGAAAAAAAGGTGAATCAAACATTGTGGATGTAACCCCTGAACCAACAAAATAGTTGGATGTAGATAACATCTAGAAAGCCTATTTTATTTCAAATTTGATAGGTTTTGTAAAGATTTCTTAAATGAATTTAACCAAACACTCATACCTCATTGACTTCTTAAAAAGAGAAGGCATTGATCAATTTAAGTCATTAATATTTCTCTCTTTGAGTGTTGCTCTTGTCAGCACCCTCATGGTTGCCATGATCAATAAAGGCGCAAGCCTTGTAGCAGATGATAAGCCTATAACTATTTATTTCTTTGCATATCTAATTCTTCTGGGTGTTTTTTGGTTTGTTGCTAGACGGTCGAATAAAAAAAATGTAACTCATAGTCAATTCTTAATTCATAAATTCGTAATGAGAACGATGAAGATGGTTCTTCAAACAAATTTAATAAATTTTGAAAAAATAGGTGCTACTCGCATTCTAAATTCTGTTGGAAAGGATGCGCAAACCCTCTCAGGTACTATTCCATTATTAATTGGGTCTGTCACAAGCATCTCTATTGTAATCTTTTTAATTATCTATACGGCTTTTATTTCAATCACCGCATTTATCATTTTGACTGTCGTTACTCTTATTATTTTTCTTATTACATCAAAAGCCTTAATGAAGTCTCATAACAGCATTATGGAGGCATGGAAGCAAGAAGTTGGTTTTTTTGCAATTTATAATGATTTTTTATTTGGCTTTCAAGAGATAAAATTAAATAAAGATAGGGCAAAGTCAATCGCGGAAGATTTTATTGCGCTATCAAAAAAAACAGCTAAAAATAAGGCTGATGCCTTAGTAGAGATAACCAATTTCTTTTCTTTTCTGCAAACAATGTTATACATTCTTATTGGTATTATGATTTTCATTGTACCCATCCTGAGTACACACTTTTCAAAAGATATTCTTGAGATTGCCACAACGACATTATTTTTAGTCGGCTCTTTGTCTGCAACAATTCAGACTATCCCATCATTGTCACAAGGTAACGTAGCTGCTAAACAAGTTTTAGATATTGAAGAAATTTTAAAAAGAGGCTTGAATAATGAAGTTAAACAATATCAATTTGATAAAGATGTGAAATCAATAGAGCTCAGAGATGCAGTTTTCAAATACGATAATAAAGAAAAATTTCAGCTTGGCCCAATTAACTTCAAGTTTTCTAAAGGTAAGATATATTTTGTTAGGGGAAGTAATGGTTCTGGAAAAACTACTCTATTGAGATTGCTGGTTGGACTTTATAGTCCAGAAAAGGGTGGTGTTTATNTAAATGGGCAGTTATTAAAAAATAATTTAAAGACATCTTACCAAAATTTATTTGCCGTTGTTTTTAATGATTCACACTTATTTTCTAAGTTATACGGTATCTCGGATGAAAGTTTAGAGCAGCTGTCTGACCTTATATCAATGATGGAATTAAACCATAAGGTTGAAGTGAAGAATAAGATCTTTAACACCTTGGATTTATCAACTGGACAAAGAAAAAGAATTGCATTGATGGTTGCTTTGATGGAAGACCGTAATTTCATTGTACTTGATGAATGGGCAGCTGATCAGGATCCAGTCTTTAGAAAAAAATTCTACAAGAAAATCTTACCTTCTTTAAAAAAACAAGGTAAAACAGTCATTGCACTGACGCATGATGATGCTTATTATGATACTGCAGATGAAATTATTAAATTGGAAAATGGAAAGATGAATTCATGAGTAAAGATATCTCAAAAAAGCTTAAGAAAACGAATCCTTTTTATATTTTCGTATTTTTCTTTAATAACTTAATCAAGCTTTTAAAAAAACATTTCATCATTATCCTGATCTTCCTTGCCGTTCTAATTTCATCTTTTATTGTGCTATGGCCAGTAATTCACAAAAATATAAAATCAGGATATGTCGGAGTCATTTTTAAACCTTTCTTTAATGGTATAGATCTTAATTATGTTGCACCTGAAGGTATAAATTTTAAGCTCCCTTGGAATAGAATTATTCCATATAACGCCAGAATTCAAAAGCATCAACTTCAGCTTGAGGTAATTACGGCAGATCTTCTTAAATCTAATATTACAGTTGTTTTCCAATACGAAATTGATAAAAATAACGTACCACTATTACATAGATACCTGGGTGAAGATTACCTTGATAAAGTAATTATTCCTGAGGTTATTAGCATAGCCAGAGGTAAGATTGCAGAGAGAAGATCAGAAACAGCTTTTTCTAAAGATATTTTAGTTTTAGCTGAAAATATTTCAATCAATGCAGATGAGGTAATCATTAATAATATAAATCCACCAGGTGTGAATCAAATAAGATTGATAAGGATTAGTGATGTTCAGATTACTGATATTCAATTTCCAAAGATAGTTCAAGACTCTATACAAAATAAGATTGTTCAACGAGCTAAATTAGAAGCTTATGAATTTATTTTGAAATCATCAGAAAAAGAAGCTGAAAGAAAAGCTATAGAAGCCGCTGGAATAAAAGCATTTCAAGATATTATTCAAAATGGCCTCACAACGAATTATCTGAGGTGGAAGGGGATTGACGCAAGTGAGAAACTAGCATCATCACCAAATGCAAAAATTGTTATATTCGGTCAAGGTAATGCAAGCTTACCAATTATTTTAGGAGATCTTGATCGAAATCCGATAGGTAAAAATGTATTAAATAAAATTCCAATGAGCGATNATGCTATCGAAGATAGTTCAAGAAAAGTAGAAACAAAAACAAAGGAAAGTTATTAGGAATTGCTAATGAAGAATCAATGTNATTACCAATTCAAGAAATTAATTCTATCTCTNGGNCTTTTATTAATATGCAGTTTCTCTAAGCCCTTAATTTCAGCAGATAGCTCAACGAAGATGATTTTAGATAACCTAAGATACGATCTCCAAAATAAAGATGATAAGAATAAAGCTTTAGAAGAACTCCAAAAAACAGTAACCCCAAGAGAAGTTGTTCCAAATAAGGATCTTATTTGCTTTTATACACTTATAAAGCCTACATTTTTTTATTTGAAGAGAATGACTTATACCACCCAAGGTATATCGAAGTGCGATGTTGATCTATATTACACAACTTCTAATGAAAGCATTAAAGACACATTCAGAACCACAATCAAGCCATGGAGAGTATTTAAGGATGGTGTTCATAAGCTAATAGCAGTCAATAGAGCTGGCGTTAATGGACAATATACCTATATTGGCAAGCAAGCTATATATCGTATTGATGAATCAAAAATTGGTTGGGTAGATTTTTTCCTTTTTCCTGACAATAGTGGCAGGAGGGATGCCATATTTCCCTCTTGCCTCCCGAGGGCTTCAAGATTATTTTTTCCCTAGAAATTCTCAAATTAATGTTATCAAAACAACTGACAACCAATTTTTTATACTTACTTCATATTCAATAGATATGCAATTGAATGATAATAGTCAAAAGATTAACATTGTTAATCGACTTAACCTTCCTGATGGATACAGTGCTAAATTGATTACTCTAAAAAATAATATGCAAGTTTCAACAGCTCATCCAAGACAAGTCTATTACAATATGACCGATGAATATGGGAATAGATATATAGGTCTAGATGAAAATAATTCAAATATTATTAATAAAATATGGAACTCAAATTGAAATTTAAAACCAGATTAAATCCTAAAACTATATTTCAACTTCTAATCATTTTTATGATATCGGGGTGCTCGACTATTCTTCCTCCAACATTTGAAGAGCAAAGTGCCACATATAATAGAACCATGGAACAGTATCAAATCAATCAAATTTTTACCAATATTATAAGGGCTTCAGAAAATAGGCCCATTGCTTTTAATGACATACCTTCGGTATTAGGGAATGCAAATACGACGACGACCATTGCTCCAGGTTTATCTTTTGGAACTGATGGTGATTTATGGAGTGGGCTTGGTTTAACAGATCTTGACTCAGCAACATTTAATCCATCACAAATGTACTCAGAAGGCTTTACATTTACTCAATCGTCCATGGACAATGCAACCTTCTGGAATGAGTTTATGTCTAAAATCCCAATGAAGAAATTGGTCTACTTTAGAGGTAATAATATCCCTGAAGAGCTAATACTCAGATTACTAATTGACGCATTTGTAATTGAAAAGGCGAGTGGTGAAATTACTGTCCTTGAAAATGATCCTTCAAAACCAAGTCACTTCGAATTCGATAAATTATTTAAATTTCTAATAAAAAATAAACTAACTTTTGGTAGTGAAGAGAATAAAAAAGGTAATAAAGTCGAAATAGGAAAAGCTACATTATGTATTTCAGATTCTCCAAAAGCTAATAGTCAATATAAATTTAATAATAATGCGTACTGTAATATTCAAAAAGAAGCTATATATAATTCAGATAAGTTATTTATACCACTTCGGTCTGTTAAAAATATTTTTGACTACTTAGGTGCGGTTGCTGCAGTTCAATTATGGGATGAGCCTATTTATGTTGAGCTAGGTTCACCTATTGATGCATACAAACAGACAAGAACTAAAAATAAGGATACAAGAAAAAATCCAACTAAGCTTTTGGTAGTTGAGAGAAACTCAATATTTGAAGACAAATTTGCATACACAGAAGACTTATATGGAAATACATTTATCATTCCAGCCAACGATGCTGGGTACTCACAGAGGGTAATTGCATTTTTATCTGAGTTACTAATTTTAACTAAAATCCCTGGTTCAAGTGCACCACAACCAGGTGTATTATTACAGTAGTTATTGTTTTGAATTAAAAACATATTAATTTCATAAATGTTAATAAATTAAATAGTAGGAGACTTAAAATATGATAGATTTAAATGAAGAAGTAACTGATGCAGATATAGAGGAATGTTTTGCTTTGTCTGGCTGTCCCAATATTGGATGGACAGTAGCATGTTCTGTATAAGCAATCTTTCTAAAAGTTAAATTAAGAAGAAATTATGGACCTCTTTAGTTACAATATTTTTTATATAATACTTGGCTGCATTCCAATTTATTTACTTTCAAAGATATGGTATTTTTTCTTCAAATTATGGGAAGTAAACGCTTTCTTCAAAAGCTTTGTCGTACATCTCCTAACATTATTAATTATCGTTATGACTTATGGCTATGGTTATTATGCCTCTGGATTCTGGCAAAATATCACGCCCGTTATCATAATATTCCTAATTGATATAATTATTATATTTGTGATTTTAGTTTTCAGCTCAAATAAATCAACTGCTTCAATTTAAAAGGCTTTAAAAAAGATCTGTTTATCATAAAATTATTTTAAGATCGTTTTTGATCCAGGATTACTATGTGGAGAGCATGAAATAATTAGAATTTTAGAGTCTGAATATTTAGATTTTGAAGCAGATATAGACTAATTGGAAGGGATGCGAGGTTCTAATTCGCGACAAATTCATTTTAAGTCAACTACTCTACCAACTGAGCTAATCCCCAAAATAAGCTTTATTTATGAAATTCTAAAATAATTTTTTTTTGGAAACTCGCTTTGTATATCCAGATTCTTTTTTGTTAATTACAACCC
>JGI20154J14316_10002685_pt1 | contig 14829 bp, 11 predicted proteins | sample COG_04_FD_14316 | JGI IMG/M metagenome (IMG submission 14316) | reverse complement strand
GGGAACTTTAATTTTAAAAATATTTTTGAGATCGGAATGGGTTATAAAAGTATTGATTACGCTTTCGTAATGTTTATGCTTAAACTGAAAATGGGAATCGATATTGGCTATGCTACCGACTTTGGAGTGGGTGATAATAGCAATATATCCAGGACAGGATTTGAGCTCTTTGCTAAATATCGGTTTTAAGAACTAGAGAGAAGGACTAGTTTTTGAAGCTACTAATAGCGTTGTTAGTCGCATTTGACACTTGCTTATTTGTTCCTGTCGCAAGCCAATAAAATCAAGAAAATATAAAGGATTAACTTTATCATCCATTAATTTAAAAAAATTATGATGTGCATTTTTAAGATCAATGCATTTGGTGATATACTGTGCGATTGCTTTTCTACCACGAACCTGCTGGATCTTTAATAATGATTTTGAATTTAAACCCATATGCTTAATTATTGAGGGAGAAGTGTGTTTTTTAAGCGAAAATCGAATAAAATTAATTCAAAAAGATATTTCAAACAGAGGATGCTTATTTACTTAGTTTTTAAGATATTTGTTTAAATTTTTTTATGAAAATACTAGGGATTTCATGTTTTTACCATGATTCTGCCGCGTCTATAATTGTTGATAACAAAATAGTTGCATGTGTTCAAGAAGAGCGTTTTACGAGAGAAAAGCATACGCCAGATTTTCCAGCTAACTCTATCAAATATTGTTTGGAAGAAACTGGATTAGACTTGAATGAATTAGATGCTATTGTTTTTTACGATAAACCTATTGTGAAATTCGAGAGATTACTATCAACGTTTTATGCCGTAGCACCTAGAGGTTTATTGCCCTTTTTAAAGTCAATACCAGTGTGGTTAAAAGAAAAGTTATTTTTAAGGAAGTTAATCTTTGATAATTTAAAAGAGATTGAGCCAAATCTTAAAAAGAAAAATGTAAATCTCCTCTTTACAGAACACCATATTTCTCATGCTGCTAGTGCTTTTTATCCTTCAAACTTTAGTAAAAGTGCAATTTTAACGATAGACGGTGTTGGAGAATGGTGTACTGCATCTATTTGTCTTGGAGAAGATAAAAACATTAAGATTTTAAAAGAATTATATTTCCCCAATTCAGTAGGTCTATTGTACAGTGCTTTTACTTTCTATTTAGGGTTTAGAGTAAACTCAGGAGAGTATAAGTTAATGGGTTTGGCTCCCTATGGAATTGAATCTTCTGAGGAAACGCAATCATTCATCGAATTAATAAAAACAAAAATTGTTGACATTAAGGAAGATGGGTCAATATTCTTAAATCAAAAGTACTTTGCATATACGCACGGTTTAAAAATGATTAATGAAACTAAGTTTAAAGAAGTTTTTGGGTTCAGTACTAGAAATGAAGAAGATAGAATTACTCAGATGCACTGCAATATGGCACTAGCGATTCAGAAAGTTACTGAAGAAATCGTTATTAAAATGGTAAAAGAAACTAAACGATTAACATCTTCCAAAAACTTATGTTTATCAGGTGGTGTTGCCTTGAACTGTGTTGCAAATGGAAAAATAGAGGAACTTAATTTATTTGATAATATATACATACAGCCCGCTTCAGGAGATGCAGGTGGGTCACTTGGTTGTGCACTAGCAATTAATCATATGTATTTTGAAAAAGAAAGGACTTTCTCTAAAGACTATGATCTGATGCAGGGATCATATTTAGGGCCTTATTTTTCTGAAAAAGAAATTTTAATTACTAATAAAAAGTACAAAGCGGTTTACACAAAATTTGAATCATTTGAAAAACTATCGAAGGATGTGGCTGAATTAATTTCTAAAGGAAATGTTATTGGCTGGTTTCAAGGAAGATCAGAATTTGGTCCAAGGGCACTTGGAAACAGGTCAATTTTGGCTGACCCAGGCAATCCGGATATGCAGAAGAAATTAAATTTAAAAATAAAACAAAGAGAAGGATTTAGACCCTTTGCCCCTTCAGTTCTTGAAGATGATTATGATGTTTTCTTTGAGGGAAATATTTTAAGCCCCTATATGTTGATGGTTAAGAAAATTAACGAAAAAACCAAAACGGATGTTCCCAGTGATTATGAATCGCTTGATTATTGGGATAAATTATACACTAAAAGATCAAATTTACAATCCATAACTCACGTGGATTTTAGTGCTCGAATACAAACAGTAAGTAAAACAACAAACCCTAAGTATTGGAATCTTATTAATGATTTAAAAAAAATAACAGCAGTTGGAGTAATAGTAAATACAAGTTTTAATGTAAGAGGTGAACCAATTGTAAATTCACCTGAAGACGCTTTTAAGTGTTTTATGAACACTGAAATGGATTACTTAGTAGTAGAAAATTTTCTTTATGAAAAAGTGAAACAAAAGATAAAACTTGAAAAAATGGAATTTAAAAAAGATTAAGAAGATAAATCAAGTCATACAATATCTCGCTAAAAGTAAAGAAATTGAACTTTTAGATTTTAAGAAATAATCGCTGAAAATTTCAATAGTTATGAATGATACTGGTTATTTAATTGAAAATGGGATTAAACTAACTACAACCAAAGTCTCAAAGATAATCTTGAAAAGTAATAATATATATAGTCCAAAATGAGATCAATCAAAATCATTATAATTAATATTTCTTTACTGATATCTTTTGTTTTCGTGATTGAATATTTTTTGCCAACAATATCTCTTCCAATATACAGTGAAAGGTCTATCAATTTGAGAGAGCATAACCCAAATCAGTCCGCCATTTTTAATTTAAATAATGGATTAGACCAGATTGAATTCTCAACAGATAAGGATGGTTTTCTCAATAATTACGATTTGACATCAAAAACAGATGTCATTTTTTTTGGGGGGAGTACTGTTGAAAATATAAGAATTGCAGCCGAAAAAAGATTTACGCATCAACTTCAAGAAAAGATAAAGACAAAATACGAATGTAATTTTAAAATATTGAATGCTGGAGTGTCTGGGAACAATAATTTGAATAGTCTTTTTTCTTTCTTATCTAAAGGTATACCCCAAAAACCAAATTATGTCTTTTTAATGGGTACATTAAATGATTATGGGCAATTAAGTAAGTACGGTAGTTACTGGGATATCAGTAACAATCAAAGTGTATTAAACACAAATAAAGGCAAATTGTTTAACTTCCTTAATTTTTTGAAAATTTATGCTTTTCCAGATATATATTATAATTTAAAGTCCATGAATTTTTTCACTTCTGATATTATCAATAGTGTAAGCACTCAAGAGAAAAAGAGCTACCCCATTGATAATTGGGAGGATGAATATTTTTCTACCCTGTCAACATTTAAAGAGCTGTCAAATAATTTTAATATAAAATTTGTGTTTTTGACAGAACCATTCTTATCAGTTTCAGAAAGAAAAACTAAAATCGATTCGCTCAATGCTAAAATTAAATCAATCAAATCTTTGTGTTTAATTGATCTAGAAGCTTTAGTGCCAAAAGAAGAAAAATACTTCATTGACAACACTCACTTATCAGAATTAGGGAATGAGCTTGTTTCCAAAATCTTATTAGATGAAATTCAATGGGAAATAAATTTTAAATAATATGATAAATCTCAAATTTTTAGTAACACAAATCATCATCATTCTTATTTCACTTTTTGTTATTGAATTGACCTTAAGGTTCATAAACGCAGATATGACCAACTATGATATTGAAATGTGGAGGTATGCAAAAGAATTAAAAGTTTCAGATCCAATTTTGGGGCATAAACACGTAGCTGACAAATCCTCTGTTCTTCAAAATGTAGCCATTGAATTGAATTCCGAAAGGATGAGATCTGAAGAGATTGATTCTAGTAAAAAGTCAATTTTATTCATTGGTTCTTCAATTTCATTAGGCTGGGGTGTAGAGTTTAACCAATCATATCCTCAAATAATTCAAGATAATTTGACTAAGGATTCTTTGAATTTTCAGGTATTAAATGGCTCTGTTGGCAATTATAACACTTACCGGTATGTAAATAATTTTTTGTCTAATCAAAAAGGGATTAAACCAGATTATTTAGTAGTTAATTACTTCATAAATGATTCTGAAACCCTCCCCATTGGAAAATCTAATTGGTTGATAAAAAACTCTCAATTATGTGCAACCTTAAGCTTGACCTTAAAAAAAATGTTCTCCAAAAAAGGGCAGAATTTGAAAGAATATTACAAAAATCTTTACAGTGACGAGAACAAGGGTTTTATCGAAATGAAAGAAAGCTTACATAATTTATCTAAGTACGGAAAAGAAAATAATTTACCAATATTCTTAGTTGTTATTCCAGATATTCACTTTTTAGAAGACTATCCTTTCAAAAGGATCAATGAAAAAATGAAGTCCATCTCTAATGAATTTAATTTTATGTATTTTGATCTATTACCATCACTAGAAGGTTTAGCATTTGAAGACCTTCAGATTATAGAGGGAGATTCCCATCCAAATAATCTGGGTCATCAAAAAATTTCAGAATCATTATATCCTTTCATAAGAGAAACATTAATTAAGTAAGATAAAACGTGTTATTTAACTCCATAGAATTTTTAGTATTCTTACCGATAGTTTTTTTATTATACTGGTTTTTTTTTAATAAAAACCTGAAGGGTCAAAATCTATTGATCCTTGTAAGTTCATACGTTTTTTATGGCTGGTGGGATTACAGGTTTTTATCGCTTATAGTGCTATCCACAGTTGTAGATTATTTTATTGGTTTAAATATTCCGAAAAAATCGAGTGAGCAAAGCAGAAAAACACTTCTATGGTGTTCCATTTTCTTTAATTTGGGTGTCTTAGGGGTTTTTAAGTATTATGATTTTTTTATAGAATCTTGGATTGATTTATTTAATTCCATGGGATACGAAATTAAAAGTATCAGAACATTAAAATTAATTCTTCCCGTTGGGATATCCTTCTACACATTCCAAACGATGTCTTACACCATTGACATCTACAAAAGAAAACTAAACCCTACAAGTGATTTTATTTCATTTGCTTCTTTCGTTTCTTTCTTTCCCCAATTAGTGGCTGGTCCAATTGAAAGAGCAAGTAATTTACTCCCACAAATTTTAAAGAAAAGAGAAATAAACTACGAACAAATTAACCAAGGGTTAAAATTAATTCTCTGGGGAATGTTTAAAAAAGTTGTCGTTGCTGACTCTCTTGCACCTCTAGTAAATGATATTTTCTTAAATTATGAAAGCCAAGGGGGTTTAACACTTTGGCTAGGAGCAATTTATTTTTCTTTTCAAATTTATTGCGATTTTAGCGGATACTCTGATATTGCAATTGGAACTTCCAAACTATTTGGGTTTGAGTTAATGTCTAATTTCAAATTCCCATATTTTTCTCGAAACATTGGGGAGTTTTGGAGGAGATGGCACATTTCACTCTCAACATGGTTTAGAGATTACTTATACATACCCTTGGGAGGATCTCAGGGAAATAAATATTTATCTTTAAGAAACATCTTTATCATTTTCTCAGTAAGCGGGTTTTGGCATGGTGCTAATTGGACTTTTATTGCTTGGGGCTTATTTCATTCCATTTTATTTATTCCTTCTTTTTTATTTAAAATGAACAGAAAGCACATTGGTTCTTTCATTGCAGAGGAGAGGTTTTTTCCAACAGTAATCGAAGTATTTCAAGTTGTTTCAACTTTTTTTTTAGTAACCATAGGTTGGGTTTTTTTTAGATCACCAAGTATAACAGCTGCTGTGGGATACTTTAAAAAAAGTTTATTATTGGAGAATCAAATAGAAGCAACTCCGAATGAAATTATACTTTATCTTTTGATTTTAATTTTCATTGAATGGATTGGTAGGTTTGATGAAAGAGACATAACCGTTAAAATTCCTAAGCATTTGAAAATTGTTTTCGCTTTGATCCTTGTTATCTTAATATTTATTAATTTTACCGTCGAAAGTCAAGAATTTATTTACTTTAATTTCTAAAACATGAAAGAACTTTTTCAGTTTCTATTATCAAAAAAAAAATATTGGTTATTTCCTGTAATTGTTGTTTTACTAATGATAGGGTTTTTAATTGTATTTGCAGGATCTAGTGCACTTTCACCTTTTATTTACACAATTTTTTAATGAATAACAATTCAAATAAATATTTAACTGTTCTTACTATTGTGTTTGGTTTTACCTTACTAAACCTCTTCATAGACAATAAAAATATTACCTATTTAATTTTAGTAATTGCAGGAGCTAGTGTTTTTTCAAACAAGTTATCCGTTTTAATTCATTCATTATGGTTCATGATTGCAGGTGTTCTCAGTAAAATAATACCTAATATTCTGTTGTCTATTATCTTCTTTTTTTTACTTACTCCTCTTTCCTTACTTTCTAAGTTATTCAACGGACAAACAGATTTTAAATCCAAAAACAACAAAAGCTCAACCTATATTGATACTGAAAAATCATTTAGCAAGGAATCATTTGAAAGGTCTTGGTAATCAATAACAGATTCAGTAGTACCGCTATTTAAAACCTACCCAAGTTCTCATGGGTGGGGTTTGTATTTTTATAATCAAATACTATTGCCTCGTATTCTCCAACAATTCCAAAGGGCTACACTCCGAACATCTTAATTCACATCAACAACAAGCGGTTCAAAATTTTCAACAAGCTCAAGCACTGCCGCAGCCTTTCCTGTCATTTCCCACTCGCCCAAAGAAATTGGGATATTACCAATACGGTTTAGTGTGTCGAAGAAGCTTTTTAAACTAAAATCTTCTCCCTTTTTCTCTTTCCCTAATGCGACTTCTGTCATTGCTTTTTCGAGTAAATATTTCCCAGTAATATAACTTGTTCCGTAACCGGGTTGTCTAAGGTATAAATGCTGTTCAAAGATTAGAAGTTCTTTTTCTGTTTTCATCCAACCTCTAGGCGTATATTCCGAATGGATTTTTCCAGCTTCTTCCATAGACATCATATTGGCATGCGCATACAAGGAGCCTAAGCCTCGGGCTGCTCTTTGAGCGATCAAGATGTATACAATTTCTCTAGATCGTGGGTTTTCTTCGTATAAGCCGGCCTGCATAAACATCTCCTCAACTGCCGTAGCCATACCTTCATTACGAGAATCAAAAATATTATACAACAGAGCTTCTTTTCTCAATGGATTTTTGTGTGGCTCCAGATCCATCCTTGCGAGCTCGAACCAGTGGTAAAAGTGAGAGTACAGGGGTTTGGGGTCATAGTGAGCCGTTATCCAAAAGAAATTTCGTTTATCCGCAGGAATATAACTCCCTAAATGCGGCTGGAGGGCCGTTGTGAAATAATCTTTTACAGTAACAATCTCGTTCTTGTCCAAGAAATAAATGAGATCAGCAGCGGATTTTTTTGCCAATACATCATATGCTTCCGGAGAATCTGCATCGTTTAGGGCGGGTAAGTTTCTGTTTCGGTGCTCTTCTAACNTTAAGGAAGACCAAGCTCGTGCTAATTCGCGTTTCAATAGCATAACCTCATCTTCCCAGCTCAAAGGAACCAAATGTACATTCTGCTGATACCAAGTGTAGTGCTCCTTCCCTATTCCAGAGGGACCGTTCTTCTTTGGAATTTGACTTGTTAGCCAAGCAACAAATTGATCTGTGGAGGCAATAGCATTGTCGATGCTGGTAGACAATTCGGCATCCTCTACAACTCCTGGTTTTGCCCTTATACTTTCCAAAACTTTAATTTGTTCTTTGATGTCTCGAATCCCAGTGACCCATAAATCGCGTGCATTGCCCGTTAGGTTGCTTTTTGCCTGCTCTTGAAGTAATGGAATGAGTTTAAGTGACTCCATTAAACGAACACTACTTTCTTCATCCAATGGAAATGTATACTGCCAGAGCTCTGTTACTGCATGATTTGTTGGACCTTCATGGGCAGGAACATCACTTTTGTACGTCCAAATTGATTTGTAATACGCAGGGTCTCTTTGCCAAGGCTTCAAAACTTTATAATTAAAAAGGTAGCCGTTCATTTCTGCCCATAGCAAATGCCAATCGACTTGCTGACTCACCGACCACTCATCTTTTTGCATGCCGTCTAGTGTGGCTCTTAATTCTAAAAAAGTATCCCATCGAAGATCAAAAGTTTCTTGAGAATAATCGGGTACACCCTTATCTAGGGGCGGAATTTCAAAAGAACGCCATGCATGAAACAAAGAAACGAGTTCTTGCTTAGCATCATTCTCTTGTTCTTGTGCTATTGAATTTTGAGTAAGAAAGAGAAGTAAAAACCCTAAAAGTAAACTCTTATTTTTCATAAAAAAGTGTTTGGATGTGATCCTGTTTTTGATGGCAAAACCGCATGTTCGATTGTATATGTTTGATCATAAATGTAACATATTTTAACTATATTGTAGAAACTAAGAAAACAGAACAATACATGCGCTTTTTAATTTGTATGCTTTTGTGCTTGAGTCTTCCTTTAAATGCTCAAACACTAAATTTTGATACCCTTGAAAATTTAAAGATCCGAAATGTTGGCCCGGCTAATATGAGTGGTCGAATTACTTCAATTGATGTAGTTACAGCTAATCCAAAAATAATTTATGTTGGAGCAGCTTCCGGAGGTGTTTGGAAATCCGAAAACGGCGGATCGGCCTGGACACCTATTTTTGATGATCAGCCTACCCAAAACATTGGGGCTGTAGCCATTCAGCAGAGCAATCCTGAGGTTATTTGGGTTGGAACTGGAGAAGGAAACCCAAGAAATTCTATGAATTTAGGCGCGGGAATATTCAAAAGTATTGACGGAGGGGCATCATGGAAATTCATGGGATTGAAAGCCACCAAAACCATTCACAGAATAATCATTGATCCAAACGATCACAATACCATTTATGTTGGTGCAATGGGAGATCCGTTCACTGAAAATGAACATCGTGGGTTGTACAAAACTAAAGATGGAGGAGAAAATTGGACTAAAATTTTATACAGTAATACATCCTCTGGAATTGCTGATTTGGTCATGGACAAATCCAATCCGAAAAAAATATTCGCAGCTCTATACGATCATCACCGTACCCCCTATTCCTTTGTTTCAGGAGGAAAAGGCTCTGGACTCTTTGTAACCGAAGATGCGGGTACAACCTGGACTGTTATTGGACCAAAACAAGGTTTCCCTGAAGGAGCATTGGGGCGTATTGGAATTGCAATTGCACCCACTAATCCCGACAGAATTTACGCCAAAGTAGAGGCTAAAAAAAATGTTTTATACCGAAGTGATGATGGCGGATCCACTTGGATTGTAATCAATGAAAATCCAAAATTCACAAACAATCGTCCCTTTTACTTTCAAGACTTAGCAGTGGACTCGGCTGACCAAGATCGTTTATACAACATTTACCAGCCCCTGTCTGTAAGTTACAATGGAGGAAAAACCTTTGATACTACTCCCATGATTCCTGCTGATGAAACAAAAGGTATTCATGCTGATTTTCACGCCATGTGGATCAATCCAGAGGATGCACAACACATGATCATTGGTGGAGATGGAGGCTTGGGAATATCGTATGATCATGGTAGAAGTTGGTATTTTCCAGAAAGCATTCCCGTAGCACAGTTGTATCATGTAAACGTTGATTATGAAACTCCCTTTAATGTTTATGCTGGAATGCAAGATAACGGCAATTGGTCGGGACCCGCATACACTTGGAAAAGAGGTGGAATTAGAACATTGTACTGGCAATATTTAGTTGGAGGGGACGGCTTCTATATTGCTCCAGACAAAGAAGATGATCGGTTTGGATATGGCACTTCTCAAAACGGGGACCTCTATCGTTACGACAAATTAACAGGCTACTACCAAAGCATAGCCCCACAGGTATCGCCTTCAAAAACTCCTTTACGATTCAATTGGAATGCAGCATTTGCAAAAGATCCTACTGATGAAAAAACAGCCTATTATGGTTCTCAATTTGTACATAAGACTGAGGACCAAGGAGCAACATGGCGGGTGATTTCTCCAGACCTATCGACCGACAACAGCAAACACCAAAAGGGCGATTACGGAGGCTTAACGCTGGATGTTTCGGGGGCTGAAAACTACAACAGCATCCTGTCTTTGGCTCCCAGTCACTTGAATAGCGAAATGCTTTGGGCTGGAACGGACGATGGCCAGGTTCATCTTACCCAAGATGGAGGTCAAACATGGAAAAACCTAACCAAACAAATTGATGGTCTCCCGACCGAATCGTGGATTGCTAGAATTCACGCCTCTCGCTATGACGAGAGCACGGCTTGGATTGTGGTCAATAATTATCGGAAAGGCGACTATGCTCCTTACCTCTTTAAAACCGAAGACTACGGTGCCAATTGGTCTCGAATAGTTCAAGAGGGAGATGTTGCGGGCTATGCGCTTTCTTTCATTCAAGACCCTGTTGAAAAAAACTTACTTTTTTTAGGAACAGAAAACGGTCTATGGGTTAGCATCAATAGGGGGAGCGATTGGACTCAAGTGAAGAACGGATTCCCAAGTGTGTCTACTATGGATCTGGTAATACAAGAAAAAGAATCTGCCCTCGTCGTAGGAACTTTTGGAAGAGCCATCTGGGTTCTTGATGACTTATTGAGCCTTAGAGCAATCGTTTCAAATAAAGTGAGTCAAAAAATAACAGCCTTAGCTCTAAATGAAGTCGTTCAAGTCAAGGGACTTTTTATTGCACCTCCAGGGAATATTTGGTCCGGTTTTCACACAACATTTGAAGGCGAGAATCGGGTCTTTCAAAAAGCAGAAATTCCCGTTTTCATAAACGATCTTCCAAAAGAAACTGACTCAATTGCAGTCAACATTCGAAATCCAAATGGAGAACTTATTAATACAGTAAGCGCGACTGATTTAAAAAAAGGATTAAACTATATCGTTTGGAAACTAGATGAAAAAAAAGCCTACCTCCAAGGAAGCTGGATTAATGAGGAAACGAGGGGAATACCTGTACTCCCCGGGGATTACTCTTTAAAAATTCTATATAAAGACGAAACCGCTATCGCCTCCATAACTGTAGTTCCTGATCCTAGATTTGAACTAGAAAAAGATGTCGATGAGCAATTGTATCAATACCAAAAAGAAATCAATAATCAGGTCATACGACTTGATCAGCTGATGAATACCCTAGATGCATGGGAAAAGAAAACCCATGAGATAAGGGAGCAACTCCAACAAGAAAATGCTGCGAATAAAAAACGAATTCGAACAGTGGAAGCATTAAAAACTAAAATTCAAGCCTACAAACTGAGCATAAGGGATAGGCCTTTGGATCGGCAACTCGGAGCCTGGCAGAGTAAATATACAACCCCTTACTCAGCAACAAAACAGGCATTAAAAGCTGCTAAATCGAGGGTGACAATTCCATCTGAACAGGACTGGCAACGAATTGAACGTGCTAAAAACTTAATCGATGCATTAGAAATAGAATTGAATCATTTCGAAAATAGCGAATGGCAAGAGTTTACGGACACGAATCAATAAGCTAAGGCTTCTGCGTTAAGAGTCGAGTATAGCTTCTGCTTCAATTTCAACCAGATAGCCGTCACCAACAAGTTTAGCTTCCACAAGTGTATTGGCTGGATTTATACCTTTAAATCTAAATCCATGGGCTTGTGCAACTGACTCCCAGTCATTGATGTTATTAACAAAAATTCGAGTCCTTACTACATCATCTAAACTGCCCCCTAATGATGCAATTGCGGCCTCAATTTTGTCGATTACAAAATGAGTTTGTGCAGCAGCATCTTGACCTCCAACCACTTCATTTTGATGGGTTGCGGTAGTTCCAGAAACATGAATTTGGTTTCCTTTTTTGATTGCTCGTGAATAGCTAGCAAAGGTTTCCCATTCCGTCCCAGAACTCACAGCTTCTTTTTGATTTGAAATTTTTTCTGGAGTAAATACCGGTGGAATATGATCTAAATGATGCGTCAGGTCACCTGAGGCAGTTAAAAAAGGAGGTTTACGATATTCATCACCACAATTCCCAGGAATGGGTAGAAGTTGAGAAAGTACCGCTTCTATGGATTCGATATCCTGCGGTTCATAAACAATATTCAACATGTTTTGATGATCTTCTATATGAGAATTTTCGCCCAATCTAGCACCAACAATAACAGCAGCAACATCCTTATTTTGAAGTACATAACTACTGGCTATACTGGCAATGGTTGTCTGGTGCTTAAGAGCGATTTGCTGTAAAACTCTCAAAAGGCTTTGAAAAACTGTCCACCCACCAATTTGATCGATAAAGCGTTTGTATTTCATTTGAGACCAGGTACCTAAATCATCGGAGCTCGGTTCCTGAAGCCCCAACCACCGGTTCGAAAGAAAACCACCAGCTAGAGTTCCATAGGCCAATAACTTAACATCGTATTGAGCGCAAACCGCTTTCATAGCTCCATGAGCACGTTGGTCGATAAGAGAATGTGAAATTTGATTGCTAACAATCGGAATTCCATTCGCCAAGGCAATACGTAAATGATGTGCGTCAAAATTAGTTACGCCGATAGTATCGATCAGGCCTTCTTCTTTCAATTCGTTTAAAAAAGTAAGTCCATCCAGCCAACTAGGATCGGTGTAATCCCATGCATGAAACTGCATCAAATCAATTGTTTTTTGATCCATTCGATCAAGTGCCTTCTCAACTGCATCCCTTACTTGATCTTTGGTTATTTTTCCGGGCTTAGGAACCCATTTAGTAAACATCCTAATGCTGTCCTTTTTGGGGCTTCTGTTTTTACAGATCCCTGCAATTATTTCGCTCGAACCATAATGGTCTGCCATATCAAATGCAGTGAAACCCGCATTGACATAAGCATCCATATAAGAAGCCGTTTTTGGAAGGTCGAGCTGTTGGTCTTCTTTTTCCATATCAGCAATTTGCCATAAGCCTACAATCAATTTTGGAATTGAAAGGGATTTAGATAGGATGGTGTTCTTTTGTAAACTCATTCTTTTGGTAAATTTTTAAACTGTTTAACTGAAAATGTTTCTTTTCTCTTAAGTTTTGCCCATTGATTTAAAAAGACAAAGCTCGCTAGTCCCATAACGACAAGCCAAATATAGGTTGAATGGAAATACCACGCGGCAACACTTTTGGACAAATCTTTGTATATATGAATTATTAAAAAGCCCGTTAGAAAAACAACTCCTCCCCAACCGATAAACTGTTGAAGTAATCTGTTTTTAAAAACTTTTATTTCAGAAAATAGTTTGGGATTGTACTTTTTGATGGTCAGTACAGTAATGCACATCAGTAAAAAATTCACCAGCATTGATGTAACCATGATGTCAATTCCTAAGAAAAAATCTCCAGCAAAATGAGAACCCAAAACACCAATACTCCCCATCACACCAGCAATAATCAGTGCAATATGGGGCGTGTTATTTTTCTTGTGGATTTGAGCAATTTTATTTGGAAAAATACCATCCTTAGCCCAAGCGAACATCAGACGAGAAACTGATAGTAGCATGGCGGGAAGGTCATTTATTAGGGCAACAGCAGCACCAAAAATGATGAGTATATCAACTCCTTTGGGCAAAACATAGCTCAACAGTCCTGGGGCAGTAATGTCTTTTAGCTGTGCTTGTTCGGCAACATAACTCCATGGAACTATGCTGTAAACAGAAAAAGTGAAAAGAAAATAAAACAAGCCAACACCTAGGATTGCAATCAGTATAGCAAGAGGGATGTTGCGACTTGGGTTGATGGCTTCACTCCCAGTTTGAGCAATAGCATCGAAACCAATAAAGCTTGAAAATAAAATTGCAGCAGCTGACAAGAAGGTAGTCCAGTCAAATTCTGGGTCTGGAGGAAGTATGTGTATGAACTTATCTTTTTGTTCAACCGCTGCCAAAAAATCTGAGGCATCAAAAAACAATCCCGATATGATTACAATACTACCCAAACAAAAAATAATAAAGACCATGGGAAGCAGCAAATTGGTATAGGGCTTAATTCCTTTGATATTAAGGTATACAAAACTCCATATAAAGCTCAACGATAGGCCAACTCTAACCGTCGAAATTTCGAGCAAAGAAGAAAGCCAATAAACCTCAGCGCTATACGCAATATCTCTAAAAAAAGGGATGGTAATATATGCTATCACACCGATAACGATTGACAAACCAAACCACTGCGAAAAACTTGCTACGAAGCCTAAATAAGGATTAATACCTCTACTAGCATACAAATAACTCCCTCCTGCTCTAGGCATTGCGGAAGACAAAATAGCATAAGCAAGGCCAGCAAACAAAGCGGGGATTGCAGCAAATGCAAATGCCCACAAGACATTTGATCCAATTGCAGGAACACTCCTGTGTATCGTAAAAGGAACCACATTTATGGAAGCGCCAACCATAGACGAAACACCCGTAGCTACTACTGCTGCTAAACCCATTTGTCGACTCAATTTAGGCAGTGCACTCATGTGAAATTCTATGTTTAATTAAAATATATGCTCGTGAACTTTGATTTTTAGTTCTCCTAATCCCAAAAGCTTCTCAATAAAATCGGGTACGCAATTAGTACTGCTAAAGTTAATCGAAAAGCAAACGCTAAAAAAATATTCGTCCAAGATATCGCAGGCAAAAGAGTGCGAAACAGTAAACTGGAGAGGCTATTGAGTAGTATTTAAAATCATATCCGCAGCTTTTTCTGCTATCATATACACCGGAGCATTTGTGTTTCCAGAAACAATCTTCGGCATAATGGATGCGTCAACAACCCGAAGGTTTTCAATTCCATGTACTTTCAGTGTAGAATCTACCACTGCCATAGGATCATTCCCCATTTTACAGGTTCCAACAGGGTGATACA
>JGI20154J14316_10002682_pt1 | contig 14844 bp, 18 predicted proteins | sample COG_04_FD_14316 | JGI IMG/M metagenome (IMG submission 14316) | reverse complement strand
GCATTACTTCGCTCTTACTACCCCAAATTGTCGGCGGCCCAAGTCAAACATATTTTGATGAATTCTGGCACAAAAATTGACTTCAAAGTACGCAAACCAGGAAGTGAAGATTTGGTCTCCTTGGACGAGCTGTGTGTTTCTGGACGCATCGTAAATGCACTCAACGCAGTGAAAATGGCAGCGGCAATGGTTCAAAAATAAAGCCTACAGCAGAGTTTTACATGGCTTTTTACAGCCATTCCAAACAACCCTCTTTTTAAGATATAGATATGATTAGACCCCTTATTTTTTTTCTTTTTGTGGCCACACTTTCTGCCCAAAACAACGGCTATTGGCAACAACATGTCGATTATGTGATGGACGTGGACATGGACTTGAAAAAACACCAGTACCGAGGGACTCAAAAATTGACCTATACCAACCATTCCTCTGACACCTTGAACAAGGTGTATTATCATTTGTACTTCAATGCCTTCCAACCGGGAAGCGAAATGGACCAACGTTTGCAAGAAATGAAAGACCCCGATGCTCGGATGGTGCACAACATTGGAACCGAAGAAAATCCTATTTACGAAAGTAGGATTGCCTTGTTACAGCCCGATGAAATTGGATTTCTAAAAGTCCTTTCTTTGGAGCAAGACGGAGTTCCGTTGACCTATCACACAGAGGGAACCCTCTTAGTGGTGACCTTAAATCAAGCCATTTTTCCCGGGGAGAAGACAGTCTTTGACATGACTTTTTTAGGACAGATCCCTGAACAAATACGCCGATCAGGAAGGAATAACAAAGAAGGTGTCGCATTGTCGATGACACAATGGTATCCAAAACTTGCCGAATACGATTTTGAAGGATGGCACACCCATGCTTATATTGCAAGAGAATTTCACGGTGTATGGGGAGATTTTGACGTCACATTGCACCTCGATAAAAAATACGTGGTCGGAGGAACTGGCTATTTGCAAAACCCGCAAGCGGTCGGGCATGGCTACGAAGACAAAGNTCAAAAAATGAGTTATCCCAAAGGGAAAAAATTGACTTGGCACTTTGTGGCTCCAAACGTTCACGACTTTACTTGGGCTGCCGATCCAAAGTTTCATCACGACATTTTAGACACGGAAAGCGGGACACGGTTGCACTTTTTTTACAAAAAGAACCTCAAAAAGAAGTATTTGAAAAACTGGAAAGCCTTGCCTTCCAAAACTTCAGAGCTGTTGGCCTATTACAACAGCCACGTAGGACCATATCCCTACAAGCAATACTCAGTCATACAAGGAGGAGATGGCGGCATGGAATACGGCATGTGTACCTTGGTGACAGGCGAGCGCTCGTTTGGCAGTTTGGTCGGAGTTGTTGCGCATGAATTGGCGCATTCTTGGTTTCAATTTGTATTGGCAACCAACGAGAGCAAACATCCGTGGATGGACGAAGGGTTTGCAACCTATGTTTCCAACTACGCAGAAAACCACGTTTTGAAACTCGGAAATCCAAATCCAAATAGCGACTCCTATAAAAGTTACTTTCAATTGTGGGATTACCATATTGAAGAGCCACTGACGACCCAATCGGATGCCTATCACTACAATTATGCCTACAGTGTGGGAAGCTATAGCAAAGGGGCGCTTTTCTTGGCACAACTCGAGTATGTGTTGGGAAAAGAAAATGTCGACAAGACCTTACAGCGCTATTATCAAAAGTTCCAATTCAAACACCCAAGCCCCAATGACATCAAAAGAACTGCCGAAAAGGTTTCGGGAATTTCCTTGGATTGGTACCTTAACTATTGGACGCAAACCACCCATGCCATAGATTACGGAGTATCGCTAGAAAACCCTACTCAAATTCTGTTGCAACGCATTGGAAGGATGCCCATGCCTATTGACCTGTCCGTTGTCTATCGAGACGGGACGACTGAAAATTTTTACATTCCTTTGCTGATGATGCGCGGCGAAAAACCAACGACGGCCACACGACTAAAAGATTGGTCTTGGGTGGCCCCTCAGTACCGAATTGCAACAGAAAAGAGCATTGACTCCGTTGTGATTGACCCTTTGGAAATGATGGCAGACGTGGACCGATCCAACAACAGTTGGTCAAGTGCTCAACAAACAAATAAAGAAACAAAAAGATAAAAATTGACCATATGAAAGCATTCCTCAAATTAGACGAAAATGTCCTGAAATTCCTGCGTGAAAAGGCAAACAAGAAAAGCATTCAACTCGAAGCGCTTCTTGAAATACTTGCGCAAAAAAACTTGGAAGATACACTTGTAAAAGCGATCAATCAGGAACTTGAAAATTTGAATGTGCATTCAGAAAAAACCTTGTTAAAACAGCTCAAAAAAACACAAGCAGTCATTTTGAAACGAATTGAAAAAGACGAGCAATTGGTGACAAAGCACCATTTTCGAAACACTTGGATGGCATATGGAATGCTCACCGGATCTGTACTTGGAAGTGTTCTTGGCATGCGGGCAAACAACATGTCGCTTTTGGGCTTGTGGCTCCCCTTAGGGATGGTCTTCGGGATGGCGATCGGAATCGAAAAAGACAAGCGCGCCAAAGCTTTGGGAAAACAATTGGACTTGGAATTTTAGCCTCGAATCAAATCAGGAGCTTGCCAAACATCAAACATCGTCAAAATCAATNGAGATTTTTGCTGTGGTNGGATGCGCTTGGCAGGTCAAAATCATGCCTTCTTTGATCTCGTCATCCGTAAGAATGCTGTTGGCACTCATCACCGCATGTCCTTCGGTTACTTTAGCCATGCAACTACTGCAAACTCCCCCTTGACAAGAATAAGGGGCGTCGATGTGGTGTCGCAAAGCAGCAGCAAGAATCGTATCTTTTTGGTCCATGGCATAGGTGGTTTCTTCGTCATCTACGAGGACCGTAATTTCAGAAACACCGGTAGCGGTAGAGATTTCTTTGCTGTCTGCCAAGGAGAAAAATAGTTCAAAGTGAATGTTTTCTTTGTGGAAACCATTTTCTGTCAGTGTTTCGGTCACCGTTTGGATCATGTCTTCGGGGCCGCATAAAAAAACGCTGTCAAAAGGGCTGTGTTTGAATTTGTTTTTGACGATGTAATTGGTCGTGGATTTGTCGATTCGACCCAAAAGAGCTTCTTCGACACGTTCTTGGCTAAATACATATTGCAGGCGCAAGCGCGCGAGGTGTTTTTTTGTCAGCGTGTCCAATGCTTCTTTGAACAGGGTTTCTTTTTCGGACTTGTTTCCATAAACCAGTGTAAAGCTGGACTTTGGCTCCGATTCCAAAACAGTTTTGACCATCGAAAATACAGGAGTAATTCCGCTTCCTGCAGCAAAAGCGAGGTAGTTTTTGGACTGGTTAGCGGCTGTTTTCAAAAGGAAATTTCCCTCTGGAGGACTGACGTCCAAAACAGCTCCAGCTTCCAAAGTGCTGAAAGCAAAATTGGAAAACAAGCCCTCTGGAATTGTTTTTATAGCCACCCGAAGGTCTCCACTTTTTTCAGAAGAACAGATGGAATATGCTCTTCTCACTTCAGTTCCATCGATCGAAGTTTTTAAAGTCACATACTGACCTGTTGTAAAATGAAAAAGGGATGCTAAATTCGAAGGGATGTCGAAAAGAAGAGAAACAGCACTAGGAGTTTCTTTTTTTACTTCTTTTATTTTGAGGGTGTGAAATTGATGCATGTGACTGTTTGTACTGCAAAAATAAGAAACTTATAAAATGCACTCGATAGAAATGAGGAAAATTATCTAAAAAAAGGAATTTAATCGCTTTCTTTCAAAGCAGTTTTTCTATAAACAAAGGTTTTGCGATTGGTTTGGGTGAAAAATAGTCGCCTCTTTTTTGTTATGCATGCATACTAAATGTGTATCTTTAAACTTTCAATGACCCCAAATGAAAAACAAACCGACGAGCTTACAAGAAATACTTGGCATAGAACACCCCATTATTTTAGCTCCCATGTTTTTGGTTTCCAACGTAACAATGACAATTGCAGCGATGGGAAAAAACATTGCGGCTTGTATTCCCGCGATGAATTATCGAACGATTGAGGAATTAAAAAGCGCCATAAAAGTACTGCAAAAGGCCAAAACACCCAAAGGCGCTTTTGGCATCAACTTAATCGTCAACAAATCCAATTTAAAGTACAGAGATCAATTGCATGCTTGTTGCGAATTGGGAGTTGATTTTATCATCACCTCACTGGGAAACCCCAAAGAAATTATTGAAAAAGCCCATGCAAAAGGTATCAAAGTTTTTTGCGATGTAGTCAACACAGCACAGGCAAAAAAAGTAGAGGCCTTGGGCTGTGATGCTTTGATTGCGGTAAACAATCAAGCGGGTGGTCATCGCGGAAATTTGGACCCAGATCATTTGATCAACGAATTGACACTTCATTGCGACATTCCCGTCATTTCTGCAGGAGGGGTAGGAAACCGAAAAGAATTGGAATATTTGCTGTCCATAGGTGCTGTCGGCGCTTCCATCGGAAGTCCATTCATCGCCTCAAAAGAAGCGGACATTTCTGAGGAATACAAACAAGCCTGTATCGATTACGGCAAAGACGATGTGGTCGTCACCAAAAAAATATCTGGAACTCCTTGCACGGTCATCAACACACCTTATGTGCAAAAAACGGGAACACAAGAGACCTGGCTAGAACGGTTTTTAAACAAAAATAAAAAACTAAAAAAGTGGGTCAAATTGTTGCGCTACTTGAAAGGATCTTCTGACGTGACACAAGCGGCCAAAACTGTTACCTACAAAACCGTTTGGGTGGCAGGACCGAGTATAGAACACACGTCCAAAGTTGAATCGGTAAAAGAAATCATTGACCGCTTTGTAAACTAGTTCCCCGACAATTTTGTAATCTTCTTTTAAAGAAACCAGTTTTTAGACCTTTGACCACTTCACAACCTTGAGCTGGAATGCACTGCAAGTTTTAGAAGCCATTCATAATATAATTTGTAATTTTACGTTTTTTAAATTCCCTACAGGATTGCTGTTAGGGGATACAAGTAGGTACGATTGACCAAATTAAAACTTTTGAAAAACAAGCACTTCCATATCCTGACATTTTTTATTTTGATGCTTCTTGTCGGTTGTAGCACCAAAAAGGACCGATTTTTCAATCGAGAGTACCATGCGATGACCACGAATTTCAACATTCTATACAATGGGGACTTGGCTTTTCAAAAAGGCTTGGAACAAATCAATGAGGCTTACCAAGACAACTATTGGGCAGTGTTGCCCATTGAACCGATAGAAATCAATCAAGACAATTACCAAGCACTGTCGTTGGAAACAGAGACTGCTCCGGAGGCTACTTCTAAAAAGTCGTTGAGTGCTTTTGAGGCAGCAGAAGCGAAAGCGGTAAAAGGAATTCAGAAGCACTCGATGAAAATCAAATCTCTTGAGCGCAATCGCTTTATTGACGACGCATATTTGTTGTTGGGAAAATCGCGCTACTACTCCCAAAGATTTGTACCGGCTTTGGAGGCTTTTAGCTATGTGATCAAAAACTATCCCGATGCAGATTTGATCAACGAGACCCTTGTTTGGAAGGCCAAAACGAACATTCGTTTGCAAGACGAGACACAGGCATTGGTTGCCTTAAGGCGCCTGCTCAGAAAACAAAACGTCTCGCGTGAAGTACAGGAGGACATCCATACGACACTAGCGATTGCCTACAGGCAGCTGGACAGTGTCTCTGCAGTGATAGGCCACTTAGAACAAGCGGTTTCTCTGGGAGAACTGCCTTCTAAAAAAGCGAGGCACCTGATGATTTTAGGACAGTTGTACCGGCAAGAAAATCGGATGAACAAATCCCAACAGGCGTTTCAAAGTTTGATTGAACTCTCCAAAGCACCCTACTCCTATCGTTTGCACGCAGAAATTGAAAAAGCAAAGAACTACCGAGTGGGAACCGATGCCTCGATGTTGATTACACAACTTGTCAAGTTGACTGAAAACCGAGACAATAGGCCCTATTTGGACGAACTCTTTTACCAACTCGCAGTTTTGGAAGGGAAAAGAGGGAATAGAGAAGCACAAGTTCGCTATTTTACAAAGGCCACTCAGGCAAAAAACGCCAAGGAGTTTCAAAAAGGATACGCTTACGAAGCCTTGGGGAATTTGTATTTTGACGCAACAGATTACGCCGTAGCGGGGGCCTATTACGACAGTGTTTTACAGGTTTCTAAGGAGTTGAACACCAAGCGCATTCGAAACATCAAATCGAGAAGAGAAGGCTTGGAAACGGTTTTGGTACTCCAAGAAATTGCGGTTCGAAACGATAGTTTGTGGACGGTAATTTCTATGAGTGAAGCCGCTCAAAAAAGCTATTTTCAATCGCACATTGATTCCTTGCAACAAAAGGATGCCGAAGAAAAGGAAGCCATCGCGTTTCAAAAGAACTTGGAACAGTATGAAGGTTTGAACAGCGCAAGTGTGTCGCGTCAACCTGCCATAGGCAGCAAAGGGAAATGGTATTTTTACAACAAACAAACCCTTGGTTTTGGAGCCCAAGAATTTAAAAAAGTATGGGGTTCAAGACCTTTGAAAGACAATTGGCGTTGGTCTGACAGTGCTGCAATTCCGCAAAAGAATCCCCAAGAGGAATCGAAAGAATCTCTAGATGAAGGAGTGGAAGAAATTCCGGAGCGGTACAAGGTTTCTTTCTATCTCAGGCAATTGCCTGCATCGGAAAAGGAGGTAGACAGCATCTCTCAATTGAGAAACAACACCCATTACCAATTGGGGCTGATCTACAAAGAACAATTCAAGCAGCCAATCTTGGCAAGCACCACTTTGGAAAACCTACTTTTGGACGCGCCAAAGAAGCAATTGGCCTTAGGAGCGACTTACCATTTGTACAAAATTTACNAGGAAATGGGAGATGCCAAGGCAAGTCACTATAAAAACAAGGTATTGGAAGAGTTNCCANCTTCTNTCTTTGCGAAACTCTTGTCNAANACCAACACTTCAGCAAGCGCCTCGGGCCGAGGATTGACCCCTGTGGAACGTTACAACGAGATTTACGCATTTTACAAATCAGGAGTTTGTGAAGAAACCGTTGTTGAAATTTCAGAAGCCTTGCGTATCTTTGAAGGCGATGCAATCGTTCCCAAGTTCTTGCTTTTAAAGGCACATGCTTTGGCACAACTTCAAGGAAAGGAAGCATTTTTGAAAGCTTTGCAAGATTTGCTGTTGAACCACGCCAATTCTGTAGAAGCCAAAAAAGCGAAAGAATTGATTCGAAAATTCAAATAAAACCCATGTTCAAAACAACTGATAAAATGAAAGATGTACCTGTTTTAGAAAGAAATGTAATTGGAAAAAAAACCATCATCGTTGGAGACATCTCTTCTGATGGAGATTTCAGAATTGACGGAACTGTAGATGGGAGCATCCGAGCAAAAGGAAGAGTGATTATCGGCAAAGAAGGCATTGTAAAAGGCTTGATAGAAGCGACCAACGCAGATGTGGAAGGAGAAGTTTCGGGAACGCTAACCATCAGCGACATGCTGACACTCAAAGCAACTGCAATCATTACCGGAGAGGTTTTGATCGGCAAGTTGAATGTAGAGCCAGGAGCGGCGTTCAACGCAACCTGTAGCATGAAAGGAATGGTAAAAGAACTCAGTCATGAAGAAGCCAAACAAGTTGAAGAAAAAACCGCTTGATACTTTTATAAGACTTTCAAGTGCCGGAATTCAAATGGGTGTTGCCATGTATCTTGCAGCTTATTTTGGAAAAAAATTAGATGTGTATTTTGGCTTTGAAAAAGTTTTCACGTTGGTTTTGATTCTGATGGCCTTCCTGCTTTCCCTTTACAGTCTTTTACTTCAATTGAAAAAAATTCAAGACAAAACCTAACAAACATGCAAAAGCTGATCGGGTCTTTTTTTTGCAGTTTGACTTTTTTTTCAATACTGACATTTGGAATCCATGCGGCTGTCCAAGCCCATTTAGGATTGCCTCCATACAGCAATCAAATCGTATTGTCTTACCTGCTAAATTTCGCCTTGGCATTCGGTATTTTCATGCTTTTATTTTTTCTTCGAAAAAAATACAGCGATCAATTGGGGTTTTTATTTATGTTTGGAAGCTTTTTAAAATTCGCTGTTTTTTTTGTTTTTTTCTACCCGTTTTACAAAGCGGACGGAGCGTTGGAAAGAGTTGAGTTTTTTGCTTTTTTTATTCCTTATTTGGTCTGTTTGATTTCAGAGACCTGGTATTTGATTCAGCTTTTAAATTCCCCGTCCAAAAAAGAATGACACAAGGTTCTTTTGACTCAAAAAATAATGCGGAAATTAATTTCTAGGTTTGATATAAAAATATATCTTTGCACCGATTTTAAGACACGGTTATTTATATCATATGCGAAGAGAATTTTTAATCAAATCGATTGTTTTTTTACTGTTTTTAGTTTCGTTTGTATCTGTTGCACAGCACCATGACCAGTCAGGTCATCACAGTTCCCCTGCAACTACAGCAAATGCGAAGACCTCCTTAAAAAAACAAATCAAAGATTTCATCAATCATCACTTGTTAGATTCTCATGATTTTGGCCTGTATTCCAGTGAAGACGAAGCGGGGAACGTCAGTCATGTTGGATTTCCTTTGCCAGTAATTCTATGGGACCAAGAAGCAGGATTGACAATTTTTTCTTCTTCTAAATTTCACCACGGGGAAAAAGTAGCAGCCGTCGCTGGTCGTTTTTATAAATTATACCACGGAAAGATATTCAAAACAACTGCTTCCGGAGCGATTTCTTACGATGACCATCACCATGTCACAAACACAAAACCGCTTGACTTCTCGATCACCAAAAACGTTGCTTTTATTTTTCTTGTTTCTTTGTTGATGCTTTTCGTTTTTGTAAAGATGGCAGGCAATTACAAGAAAAATCCGTTACCAAAAGGAATCGGACGTTTGTTGGAGCCAATCATTTTGTACATCAGAGATGACATTGCGATTCCGAACATCGGTGAAAAAAAATACAAAAATTACATGAGCTATTTGTTGACGGTCTTCTTTTTTGTGTGGATCATCAACCTTTTGGGCTTGACACCTCTAGGGGTCAATGTTACCAACAACATTGCAGTTACATTGGCTTTGGCCCTGATCACNTATTTTCTCACAACTTTTACTGCGAACAAAAACTATTGGAAGCACATTTTTTGGATGCCAGGTGTTCCCACTCCAATGAAGTTTCTTTTGGCTCCGATTGAGCTTTTAGGAACATTCATCAAGCCCTTTTCTTTGATGATTCGTTTGTATGCAAACATCACGGCAGGACACATTGTACTGATGAGCATCATCGGAATGATGTTTGTGTTTAAAAATTGGATTGGAAGCCCATTGTCTTTTGGACTGGCTTTTGCGCTGTCCCTATTAGAATTATTGGTAGCGGCATTGCAAGCTTATATTTTCACCATGTTGTCTGCGCTTTACTTTGGTTCGGCGGTAGAAGAGCATGCGGAACATCATTAAAATAGAATGTTTAATTAATTAATATATATTATGGAAGGTTTAAATTATGTAGGAGCAGGATTGATTGTAATTGGTGCCGGAATGGGTATCGGTAGAATTGGTGGTTCAGCAATGGACGCAATCGCACGTCAGCCAGAAGCTTCAGGAAAAATCCAAACAGCCATGCTTATCGCAGCGGCCCTTATTGAAGGTATTGGATTTGCTGCCTTATTTGCAGCATAATGAACAAATGAACAATCGCTGCAACGGTTGGTTGTAGCGACTGTTTTTAAAAATTAATGAACAAACAACTCCCACTATGGACAAATTGATCGAACAATTTTCATTTGGATTGTTTTTTTGGCAACTGCTCTTATTTATTGGATTGGTGCTTTTGTTAAAAAAATTCGCTTGGAAACCAATTCTAGAAGCCGTCAACGACAGAGAAGAAGGCATTAAAAGTGCATTGGAAGCTGCAGCTTCGGCCAAAAAAGAAATGGCATCATTGAATGCTGACAACGAACGCATTCTAAAAGAAGCCAGAGCCGAAAGAGATGCTTTGTTAAAAGAAGCTCGTGAGATCAAAGACACCTTGATATCCGAAGCAAAAGACGAAGCGAAAAAAGAAGCGAATGGCCTCATCAAAGCTGCCAAATCTTCTATTGAAATAGAAAAAAAGGCTGCCATTGCGGAGCTTAAAAATCAAGTAGCTACCATGTCCATCTCCATTGCTGAAAAAGTACTGCAGCAAGAATTGGCCTCCAAGGAGGAGCAATTGGCATTGGTAAATAAAATGCTCGAAGGAGCGACTTTAAAATAAGACGACAATGAAAGGAAACAGACCTGCACTTCGTTACGCCAAAGCTGTTTTGAACCTTGCCAAAGATTCGAAACAAGAAACACTTGTCAATGCATCCATGCAGTTGATTGCCGAAACCATTTCGGAAAGTGACGAGCTCGCCTTAGTCTTGAACAGTCCGATCATCAAAACAAAAGACAAAATCAATGCACTCACCGCAATTTTCTCTGAGTCAATAGACCAAATTTCTTTAGGACTGATAGGTTTGTTGGGAGAAAACAAAAGATTGCCTTTGTTGGCGTTGGTTGCCTCACAATACAGTGTGTTGTTCGATCACGACAAATTGATAGACGTCGCAAAAGTAACCACTGCAGTTCCTTTGACTTCTGAGTTGAAAGAAAAAGTATTGGCAAAAATAAAAGAATTGACAGGTCATGAAGCCCTATTGGAGAACCTTGTCAATCCAGAGATTCTTGGTGGTTTTGTGCTCCGTGTTGGAGACCTTCAATACGATGCAAGTATTTCAAACAATTTAAATCAATTGAAAAGACAATTTGACAACAGTCATTTTGTTGCAAAAATCTAATTACACCTCTAAATAATACAAGATGGCAACAATTAAAGCCGCTGAAGTATCAGCAATTTTAAAAGAACAATTGACAAACTTTGAAGCCTCTGCTTCTTTGAGTGAAGTTGGAACTGTTTTACAAGTGGGTGATGGAATTGCTCGTGTTTACGGTTTGGCAAATGTACAATACGGAGAACTGGTTCAATTCGAATCAGGATTGGAAGGGATTGTACTGAACTTAGAAGAAGACAACGTAGGAGTCGTTCTTCTGGGATCTTCTATTTCAGTCAAAGAAGGATCTACAGTCAAAAGAACAGAGCGCATTGCATCCTTGCAAGTAGGAGAAGGAATTGTCGGTCGAGTTGTCGATACCTTGGGAAACCCGATTGATGGAAAAGGACCTATCGAAGGAGAAACTTTCGAAATGCCTTTGGAACGCAAAGCTCCGGGTGTGATTTTTAGAGAACCCGTAACAGAACCTTTGCAAACAGGAATCAAATCCGTAGATGCCATGATCCCTGTAGGACGTGGACAACGTGAGTTGATCATTGGAGACCGTCAGACTGGAAAGTCAACGGTGGCTTTGGACACGATTCTCAACCAAAAAGAATTTTACGATGCAGGTGTCCCTGTATATTGTATCTATGTTGCGATTGGACAAAAAGCATCTACCGTAGCAGGTATTGTAAACTTATTAGAAGAAAAAGGAGCCTTGGCTTACACCACAGTAGTGGCAGCAAATGCTTCAGATCCTGCACCGATGCAGGTATATGCTCCCTTTGCAGGTGCTGCCATCGGAGAGTATTTTAGAGACACAGGAAGACCTGCATTGATTGTTTATGATGATTTGTCAAAACAAGCAGTTGCTTACCGTGAAGTATCCTTGTTGTTGAGAAGACCACCGGGACGTGAAGCCTACCCTGGAGATGTATTTTACCTACACTCAAGACTGTTAGAACGTGCTGCAAAAGTTATCAACAACGATGCAATTGCCTCTCAAATGAACGATGTTCCCGATTCCTTACAAGGAAAAATCAAAGGAGGGGGTTCTCTGACGGCATTGCCCATCATTGAAACACAAGCAGGAGATGTTTCTGCCTACATTCCGACCAACGTAATTTCGATTACTGACGGACAAATATTTTTGGAGTCTGACTTGTTCAACTCAGGAGTAAGACCCGCAATCAACGTAGGAATTTCAGTTTCTCGTGTAGGAGGTTCGGCCCAAATTAAATCCATGAAAAAAGTATCTGGAACCTTGAAATTGGACCAAGCACAATACCGTGAATTGGAAGCCTTTGCAAAGTTTGGCTCTGATTTGGACGCCGCTACGATGAATGTCATCTCAAAAGGACAGCGAAATGTAGAGATCCTCAAGCAAGCACAAAACGATCCCTACACCGTAGAAGACCAAGTAGCAATCATCTATGCAGGTTCAAAAAACTTGTTGAAAGACGTTCCCGTAAACAAAGTCAAAGAATTTGAAGCAGACTACATTCAGTATTTGAATGCGAAACACAGAGACACCTTAGACTCTTTAAAGTCAGGAAAATTAGAAAAGGCATCCTTAGAGGTGTTGGAAGCTGCTGCTGCTGAGATTTCAGCAAAATTTGCTTAACAGTTAAATTTTAGTGCGGATTGTCAAAACACTGCGGATTCCTAACTCATAACTAAAAAGAATGGCAAACTTAAAAGAAATTAGAAACAGAATTACCTCCATTGGCTCCACGATGAAAATCACGAGCGCGATGAAAATGGTTTCTGCGGCCAAACTAAAAAAAGCGCAAGACGCCATTACGGCCATGCGTCCTTATTCCGACAAGCTTTCCGAATTGTTGCAAAACTTGAGCGGAACACTAGATGCTGATACGGGAGGAGTTTATGCACAGCAAAGATCCGTATCCAAAGTTTTGTTGGTGGTCGTTACCTCAAACAGAGGTTTGTGTGGAGGTTTCAACTCTTCGGTCATCAAACAAACACGTGCCAATATCGCAAACAATTACCAAGGACGAACAAGTAGAATTGTTGACCATCGGGAAAAAAGGAAACGACATTTTAAGAAAAGAGTACACAGTTGTAGACAACCAAAGTGCTGTTTTTGACGAGTTAAACTTTGAAAATGTTGCTGAAATTGCCGAAAATTTGATGCAGTTGTTTGCAGACGGAACCTACGATAAAATTGAGATTGTATACAATAGTTTTAAAAACGCAGCCACTCAAATCGTAAAAGTTGAGCAGTTTTTGCCCATCAAACCTGCAGAAAATACAGCAGCAGTCTCTTTGGATTATATCTTTGAACCAGCACAAGAAGAAATCGTTTCCGCATTGATCCCAAAATCTTTGAAAACACAACTTTTCAAAGCATTGCGTGACTCTTTTGCCTCCGAACACGGTGCGCGGATGACTGCGATGCACAAAGCAACAGACAATGCAAACGACTTGAGAAACGACTTGTTGTTGACCTATAACAAAGCACGTCAAGCAGCCATTACCAATGAAATCCTTGAGATTGTCGGTGGAGCAGAAGCCCTCAACGGATAGCTGCAATTGTAGTGAAAAACAAAAAAAGCCTCCTTTTGCAAAAGGAGGCTTTTTTTTGTAGTTTCGAAAGTAGAAGGGATGCACATGCGCTTTTTATCAAACACTGTTTTTACAACGTTCTTGCTTTTTTGTAGCTGCCATTCCCCCAAGGGAATGCTTTTTCAAAAGCACCCGCCTTTTGTCTTGGAGGATGTTTTCTACAAAAGTTGGCTGGGTGGCCAACCGGGAGTCCGTGGGCTTGTCCTAAGGCTCTCTTGTTTTGAGCAAGCCGAAGGCCTACAGCTCGATTCGATTTACTTCCGAAAGCAATGGGCTCCCATTGAAGCAAATGCGAATTCCCAAAACAGCTTCACCGCTTACTTTGCGAATTCTCCTAAAAGAAACCCGCCATTTACGACGGGCTATGAAAACACAAATCCGGAAATTTTCCTTTCAAAAACACCCTTTCTGTTGAAAGAAACCGAAGCAGTTCTTGCTTACAGCTACCGAGAAAACACCGGTTTTTTTAAAATAAAAGAGGTCGTAAATTCTCCCAATAAGAAAACGAAGGGCCCTACTTTGCCTCTGAAAAATTCTAGATAAACACCTGGTACACATCAAAAACACAATCAAATTTTTTGAGAAGATTCAACCAGGACTCCTTGGGGGTTTAGATTCATGACATGCTCTTTTACGAGCGATGGTTGCACTTTTACCAACATCGTCAAGTCCAATTCCAACTGCTAATCTTGTTACAAACACTGCAAGTCCATAAAGTAAGTAAAAAAGACCATTTGTCCCAGCAAAATGATCAATGCTGATACCTAGAAAGGCGAAATCCATATTGAAATCAGTAAGTTTTTTCTAAAAAACACTTTATGGCATGAATATTGGTTTGTATACGTTAGAAGCTTTCACCGTTTATTTTAAAAAATATTTAAAGAAAGCACAAGACATATTCAAATAGTACACTTGGTTATCCATGTGTTAAAAAATAAATATTTAAGTTTGGTTAGTTAATTTTGATTGGTTTTGTTTGCCAGTCAAATAAAAAGCTGCTCCCGGGAAGGAGTGGCTTTTTTTTCGTTAGGGCTTTTTGCAGCGCTTTGCGCTTCTTCGAGAGCGCCCACTTTCAAAACAAAGAGAATCCTCAAAAATGTTTTCGAATTCATGAGGAACATGCTATCTTTAACTCAAAACTAACAAATGACCCCAACAGCTTTTATCACGGGAGCCACTTCAGGAATTGGAAAAGCCACCGCAGAAATTTTTGCAGCCCATCAAATTCGCTTGGTACTTTGTGGACGAAGAAAAGAACGCCTATTGGCCTTGCAAGAAACATTGCGCACACAGACAGAAGTCTGTATACTCGATTTTGATGTGCGAGACAAAACGGCGGTTTTTGAGGCCGTCGCTTCCTTGGCAGAACCCTTCCAAAACATAGACATCTTAATCAACAATGCCGGCAATGCGCATGGTTTGGACTCCAT
>JGI20154J14316_10002664_pt1 | contig 14892 bp, 13 predicted proteins | sample COG_04_FD_14316 | JGI IMG/M metagenome (IMG submission 14316) | reverse complement strand
AATGTTGAGGTCTCAGGCAGCGTCACAGCCAGTACCGCTACAGCCGCTATAGCACCTAAACATTGACTGAGTATGTAACCTAATACTTCAGACCATAAGAATCTCTTATCCACAGCAAAAGCTAGAGTAACTGCGGGATTAAAATGCGCTCCGCTTACATGCCCTAAAGCGTAGATAAGAGCCATGACCACTAACCCAAAAACGACAGCTATCATATGTGCTGGCATTACATCAGGCTTCAAGCTATGCAGCATAATGGCTCCACAGCCTGCAAAAACTAAAACAAAAGATCCTATAAATTCAGCTAGTAGTTTTCTGAATTTATTCATGTCCATTTTTAACTTTGAATTTAGTTATGTTTATTTCCAGTTAAAAACTGTTTCTCTAGTTTCAATATTAACCTCTACGTCTAAGTATTTAAAGGAACGTTTATATACCCAACCATTTTTAGTTGCAGGCCCCAATGGTGGCCCCAAACGCTTATCAAATTCTGCATAGTCATCAATATTGCCATGCGCATCCGTGTATCCCCATGAGTAAGAAAAATAACTTTGTTCTTGAGCTGCTACTAAGTAGCAAGCTAGTGAAAAAGGTAACTTTTCTCTAGCGTAAGCTAATTTTTCCTCCATAGGTTTTTTCATGGCTTCTTTTCTAATCCACAGCATCTTATCATCAGGCCACCCTTTAACTGCAGTTATTTTTCCCTGTTCTGCAGCCATTTTTATAGACTCAATATCAGCCGCTATCATCTCTTTAGACGAACTGGAAAAAATAGTAAAATGCTCAACCATAGCCCCATCGGTATAAGGCAAGTATTCTGGTCCTACTAAACCACGTTTATCTGAGTTAAAAATCCCATTAAATATCATTATTTTATTATCTCCCATTTTTTGGCGAACAAGTGTAAGCATATTCTTTGCTGCTTCTTTTAGAACAGGTTTTTGGTCTTCGCCCCAACCAAGTTTGAGCCATCTAGGAGCCATAGCTTGTTCAACAGCGTCAATAAATACACCATCAACACCAGGCTCATTAGCTGCGCTAGCTGCAACATCTGACCACCACTCTTGAAACTCTGGTTTTAATATATTAAATTGTACTAAATAATTATTTTTTAAAAGTGGTTCACCTGTTTTTAAATCTCTAAACACCCAATCTGGATGCTTATCAAATTCTTTATTTTCTTCATAAAGATCATACCTTAAAGAAGTGTTCCAATAAAAGAGCACTTTAGCATTTGGATTGTACTTTTTGATGCGCAAGGCATCTAATGATGTCGCCATAGTCGTCTGTTTTGGATAAACCCTATCGGCGTGACCTTTTTCCATGCAAAAGAAATTAGAACGCTTAGCTATTTTTTCAATTTGCTCATCACTTAATAATCCGTCACGTTTTGCAAAATGATAGTACAAAGGAACTTTATCCCAAGAAAACTCAGGGTAATAATCTGGAAAACTTAGTTTTGAGATTTCTTTAGTTATATTATTATTTTCTGAATTAGCTGACAAAGGCTTCGATTTACAACCAACCAAAAAGTTAAATACACAAAGCGTAAAAATAATTGCTAACAAACGTAAAAAATAAGAAATAAACATGACTTCTAATTAATAATAATAAAAATAAAAAATAAAGTTAAATATTCAACTATATTTAAACCCTTAATGAGCAACCTTTGGCTACAGCTTTAGCTTCTCTACCTATGAGTTGAAAGCTGTGTTCATCTCCTGTACAAACAGCCCAATCTTGGGTAGCAATTGCCATGACTGAATCTTGATTGGCTAAATCATAGAGCTTTAGATATCCCTGCTCACCAATTTTACAAGCACGTTTCTCAGACCAATTCCAAACTTGTACTCTACACCATGGGGGCAACTGATGCTTACCTGTAAGCCCTATGTCGTAAGCAGGTGAGCTGAGCTCACACATCCCATATTCATTAATAATGTGTGATTGAGACACAGCTAAATCCTGCTGAATAAAGTTGAGCAAATCATCTCTTTGGTAGTCTTTGGTTTGACCTTTGTAACCTCCGGTCTCTAAAGCCCAGCTACCTTGTTTGAGAGGCATTGATTTACCTTCCAACGCCTGTTGCAACTCATGGTAAGCTAGAGCTGGTCCAAAAATGGCTATAGGTCCGTCTTGTTGTTGGATCATCTCTACTACTTTTTGATAAGCTGATAATTTTAAATGTTCCAAGAAGTATACTTGCTCAAACCCTTGCCGAACTGCCAATGTTTGGAACATCTCAATGAGTGATGAGTTGGGGTCTCGTTGAGAACTGAGTGTCAGAAAAATAGCCGTATCTACATCCTTCATCTTTTGCGCTAAGCCAGCATGACACCAACCTTGCCATATAGATTCTCTGTAAACATCTAATGAGCGATGGTAGTGCTTGCCTTTAACCGCTCTCGTGGTCCCTGATGATTGGAAGTAACCTTGTATCTCCTGCTCAGCAAATGCAATGAGAGGCTCCTCTAACTTAAAAGCTTCTGTGGGGATGGCAGGTATTTGCTGCCATTGGCTAATATTCTGAGGATTGACGCCTTTGTTCTGACAGTACTTATGGTAGAGTTGGTTTTCTTGGTACTGTTTGGCAAAAAGCAACAGAGCCTGCTGATTAAAATCAACAGGCTCTGTAAATATATTAGACATAGTTATGAACTATTTTTTATTTTGATTTTTTAAGCAAGCGCTTACGCTCATTAGGGTCTAAGTAGCGTTTACGCAAACGGATATGGTTAGGTGTAATTTCAACCAATTCATCGTCAGCAATATACTCAATCGCTCTTTCAAGTGAGAATTTAACCGCTGGCGCTAATTGAGTAGTATTATCCTTGCCTGAAGCACGGTGGTTAGTGAGATTCTTTTCCTTAACTGGATTGACTAATAAGTCTTCTAGTTTTGAACTCTCACCGACAATTTGTCCTTCATAGATTTCCATACCTGGCTCAATGAACAGACGACCTCTAGCTTCAAGTGGTAACATCGAGTAAGTCATTGCTTTACCTCTAGCCATAGAGATTAGTGCTCCTGTATGGCGGGTCACAATCTCTCCTGCCCAATCATCATACTTCAGGAATAAGTTACTCATAACACCATGACCACTCGTGATATTCATCAACTCAATTTCAAAACCGATAAGACCACGTGTAGGTATAATAGCTTCCATGTTAATACCTAATGAAGAAGGCTCCATGGCTTGAATAATCCCTTTTCTTGAAGAAAGGAGCTTCATAGTAGCTCCTTGTGCTTCTTCTGGGACTTCAATGAATAACGTTGAGTAAGGTTCTTGTTTCTTACCGTTCTCGTTTTCGATAGTGATTACTGATGGTCTTGAAATGAGGACTTCAAACCCTTCGCGACGCATTGTTTCTACTAATACTGATATTTGCATAATCCCACGTGCAGAAACATTAAAACAACCTGACGTATCAGTGTCTTCTACTGAGATAGAGATATTAGTCTTGGTTTCTTTGAACAGGCGGTCACGAATCGCGCGTGATGTCACGTGCTTACCGTCCAAACCACCAAAAGGCCCATCATTAATACTAAAGCCCATTTGAACCGTTGGAGGATCGATAGATACGAATGGTAATGCTTCGGCATCTTCTTGCTCAGCGAGAGTTTCTCCAATATCCACTTCTTCGATACCTGCAATACCTACGATATTACCTGCTTCTAATTTATCAGCTTCTTGTGCGCCTAAACCTGTGTATTCAAACATTTTAGTGACCTGCGCTCTAACTTTACTACCATCTTTTCTTAAAAGATAAACATTCTGACTCTTACTGATTGAGCCTGATTCAATTCTACCGATAGCTACACGACCCACATAGTTATCCCAGTCAATATTACTAATGAGCATTTTAAATGGCTCGTCAGGTTGTACGTTAGGAGCGGGCACTTCTTTGATAATCTCTTCTAGGAGAGGGATCACTCCCTCTGATTGGTCATCAGCCATGTTGCGCACAAAGAATCCGCTTTTGGCACTACCGTAAATCACTGGAGCGTCAAATTGCTCATCAGAAGCACCTAAATCTAGGAGTAGCTCTAATACCTGTTCTTTAACTTTTTCTGGCTCAGCATGATCACGATCAACTTTGTTTACGACAATAATTGGGCGAATACCTTCTGCAAGAGCTTTACGTAATACAAATCTAGTTTGTGCTTGAGGACCTTCATAGGCGTCTACAACGAGCAACACACTATCTACCATCTTCATCACACGTTCAACTTCTGCACCGAAGTCGGCGTGACCTGGAGTATCCACTAAATTAATAATGTAGTCATTCCAGTGAATAGCGGTGTTTTTGGCCTTAATCGTAATCCCACGCTCTTTCTCTTGATCCATAGAATCCATGGCTCTTTCTGAAACTGCCTGGTTTTCATGATAAACACCACCTGCTTCGAGTAATTTATCAACGAGTGTGGTTTTGCCATGGTCAACGTGTGCAATAATGGCTAAGTTACGAATTTTTTCTGACATAATAAAATATAATAAGCTAGATTAGTGGGCTACAAAAAAGCTACATATACTAATTTTAAAGCACAAATCTCTGAAACCCTCTATAGTAAAACGTTTGCAAGGTCAAGAGTGTAACTATGAAAATCAATCCCCAATTTACACTCTTCTCATTCTAAGTAAATCACTCTAATCATCACTCCTTAGTTTAGCCATGATTTTCCCCTTGCTTTTTGGTGTAAACAACTTAACCTCCCTAAACATTAATTTAGTCCAATTATGATTTCATTTTTTCAAAAAAATACGTGGATTGTAGCCACTTTAATTATTCTACTTATTTTAGGGTTTCTATTTACTTTAGACCCAAGTCAATCAGCTGGCTTACTCGGAGGACAAGGTACTCAGGTTGGTGATAAAAAATATAATAACACTGAAATCCAAAAACTCGGACCACTTAGCCAACAAATTGCTTACCGTTTAAGCTACAATGAGACTGCCATGCGCAGTTTCACCACTGGCCTTAGTCAAGGTTTTGCAGAAGACAGAGGTTATGACTCAGGTTTCTACTTCTTCGTCAACCGCGTAGTAGCACGTCAAGGTTTTGAAAAATACGGTATTTCAATCCCTCAAGAACAAGTGATTGATTATATCAAAACCAAGCTCTTTGCTAACGCCGGTGAATTTGATGAAAAAATCTATGCAGATTTCACTAACAATTTGCTTATTCCAAATGGTTACAGCGAACAAGATTTACATGAACTTGTATCGGATGCGCTTGCTTTTGAACAATTGCAAAACATCGTCAGTTACGGGCTCACGGAAACATCTTCATTTATCAACAAAGGTCAGCAACATCGCTACCAAAAACTTGACTTATGGCTCATCGAAGAAAAAGCAAGCGACTACTTAACTGCGGCTAAAGAGCTAAACCCAACAGAAGAAGAACTCACCACTTACTGGGAAGCCAATCAAGCCGACTATCAATCAACAGAGAAACGCCAATTTGCATGGATCAAGCTCAAAGCACCGCAACTCTCAGACAAAGAAGAGGATAGTGAAAGCAATCAGCAGAAAACTAAAGCCTTTCGCCAACTCACCCAAGAAGTATGGCAGCAAGCTTACGATGATATAGCTAATTTCAAAAATGTAGTAGCTTCTCACGGCTTAACTACTACTGAATTATTTACCGTAGATACAGCTCCTCAAGAACTACAAACACCTACTGCTTTAGCTGGCACTATTGCCCAAGAGCTCTTCCTTATTGAGCTCGATAGCAATGACCCTCAGTCTGCACTGAGCAATCCAATCGCAGACAAAGAAGGCAATTTCTTCATCGCTAAATTATTAAGCGTGGAGCCTGCTGACACACTCCCTCTTGCAGAATGTAAAGAGGCAGTAACTAAAAACTGGAGAAACACTCAAGCTGAGCGCCTACTCGAGGAAGCTCTCCAAGCTGACCAAGACAAAATCACTCAAGGTCTAGCTGATGGCAAAGACCTCAACGAGCTTACAGCTGATTTCAATGTGACCAAACTTCCTAGCTTTGGTGTACAAGATCCTTTACCTGAGCCTTATGATACGCGTGAGATTTTTCTCTTAGCGGGTAAAACTGACATCAAATCTTTTGCTGATGAATCTATCTTCACTCCAGAAGGAAAAGCCCTGATATTTGTCTATAACCGTCAACTCACCCTTGATGAGGAGCAATCCCGTGAGCTTGAACTCGACCGTGATTTCATTAAGCTTCAGTATAAGTTTTCAGCTATCAATAACTGGTTAGCTCAGAAAAGAGATCCTATTTTAGACTCGTTTGCTAACTAATAGAGCAGGACTCTTTACTCACTCCATCTAATTACAAATTTGTGTATTATTTAACCACAGCGATTGATTATACCAATGGCTCACCACATATTGGGCACGCCTACGAGAAAATACTCAGTGACATCCTCGTGCGTTACCAAAAGCTTAAGGGCACTGAAACATTCTTTCTAACCGGGGTTGACCAACACGGACAAAAAGTCCAACAAAGCGCAGAAAAAGAAGGTATACACCCTGCTACTTACGCTTCTAAAAATACCAAGAAATTTAAAAAACTATGGGAACAAGTTGGGCTTGATTACGATGGTTGGGCAGAAACTACAGATGATAAGCACAAGGCTTGTGTAGGAAAAATCCTGACTAAACTCAAAGAAGAAGGTCAGCTCTACAAAAAATCACATCAAGGTTTCTACTCAGTCCGCCAAGAGCAATTCCTCACTGACCGTGACCGCAACGAACAAGGTGAATTTGGTGCCGAATGGGGCGAAGTCGTAGAACTATCTGAAGAGAACTGGTACTTCAAGCTCAGCGATCACGCACAATGGTTACAAGGTTTTTTAGCCAAAACACCAGACTGCATCTACCCTAGCTCTCGTCAGCAAGAGGTTATCAACTCTCTAGAGAAAATGCATGAGACAGATCTATGTATATCTCGACCTAAAGAGCGTTTATTCTGGGGCATTGAACTACCTTTTGATGCTGAGTATGTGACTTACGTCTGGTTTGATGCATTGATTAACTACCTCTCTTTTGCAGGCTATTTAGCAGAGCCTGATTCAGACCTACCTGATTTCAATCAAGTTTGGGAACGCCCGGTACACGTGATTGGAAAGGATATTTTAGTTCCTGCTCACGCTATCTACTGGATGGCGATGCTCCATGCCTTAGGATTTGAAGATGAGCACATGCCTCAATTTGTAGTCCATGGCTTTTGGAATGCCAAAGGCGAAAAAATGTCTAAATCCATAGGTAACATCATCGACCCTAAAGAGCTCGCTGACACTTACGGTGTCGATGCTCTGCGTTACTATTTAGCTCGTGATATTCATACAGGAAAAGACTCAGACTTTATCCCTGATAGATTTGTGAGTATTTTTCAAACTGAGTTAGCTAATGACTTAGGTAATTTATGTAACCGCACTCTCAACATGACAGTGCGATTCTGTGAGGATAAAACCCTCAACACTCCAAGTGATTATACTTTAGTTGAGTTAGATCAGCAACTCCAAGCGAGCCTAGCTAAAACTAAAGAGGAGTACATCAAGTACATGGATACTTACCAAGTAGCTCTCGCTCTCGGAGCCATTAACAAGCACGTGAAACTCTGCAACAGTTACGCAGAAGCCAACCAGCCATGGGCTCTAGCCAAAGACAAGGCCAATACGCCTCAACTACATAATTGCCTATACCATATCATTGAGTCTTTAGCTCATATCGCCTTACTTCTCAGCCCTGTACTACCAGAAGCTTGTGCAAAAATACTTCAACAATTAGGCGCCGCCGAATTAGCACAAACAACACTGGCAGATATTAACTGGGGACTTATCCAGCAACCGCACACTGTCAACAAGCCTAAGCCTATCTTTCCTCGCATCCAATTGCCTGAAAATGAAGATCCGGCGTAAGCTGGCTTCATCAATTTATTACTTTTTACTAACGTTATGTCTTTGATTAATGCTAGCTACCCTGCGCTTAAGCAGGCTCTATTTCTCATGCAGCCTGAACCAGCCCATGATGTGAGCCTCGGCATGCTCAAAGCTTTTGATAAAACAAAGGTACTTAAACTAATCACGAGCAAACCTATCCACAGCAACCCTGTGAACATTATGGGGTTACACTTCCCTAATCCTGTTGGACTTGCTGCGGGTTTAGATAAGACAGGTAGCTGTATCGATGCTTTTGCCCAATTAGGTTTTGGATTTGTAGAAGTAGGCACATTCACCCCCGTAGCCCAAGACGGCAACCCTAAGCCGCGTCTATTCAGATTACCTGAGCATAAAGCTCTCATCAATCGTATGGGCTTTAATAACCCAGGTATTGAGCAGGGCATCCAGAATATCCAAGCCTCTAAACTCCGAGCCAATGCTTCATTACAAAGAGTCAAGATAGGCATCAATCTAGGCAAAAACAAAATCACACCTAACGAGCAAGCCGCCGAGGATTACCTCATTGGCATGCGAGCCGCTTACACCACAGCTGATTACTTGGTAGTCAATCTCTCGTCTCCTAACACTCCTGGACTCAGAGATTTACAGGCAGCCAGTGCGACCCAAGACCTCATTCAAACTTTAAAAGAAGAGCAAAACAAACTCGCACAAGAAACGGGTATCTATACCCCTATTTGTTTCAAAATAGCTCCTGATTTAGCCAGTGAGGAGATTAAATCTCTCAGCGAAGTCTTTCTCGACGAAGAATTAGACGGGCTTATTGCGACCAACACCACTTTAGATAGGAGCTCAGTTAATGGCCATCGCCATGAACAAGAAGCAGGCGGATTATCGGGAGCTATCCTACATGAAAAATCGTGCTCAGTGATTAGCGCTTTTAAACAAGAGCTCGCTGATTACATACCTATTATTGGTGTAGGAGGTATTGACTGTGTCGCTAAAGCAGAGCAAACTCTAGCTAGCGGAGCCAAGCTCATTCAGATTTACAGTAGCTTCATCTACCATGGACCACAACTCGTCCATGACTTAGCTCAACTTAAAGTGAGCCAAGATTCGGAGTAAGTCATACTCTTGCCACCCCGCTTGTTGGACTAAATATTTCCACAGCTCCAAACAGGCAACCGCATCGTAACCGGCACTATGCCATTGCGCTTTTTTAAGCTTCTGTGTCTGTGTGCTGTTTTGGATAGCTGGCATTAAACCTAAACTGCTACATACAGCGCTTAATTCATAATTACCTAAGTCTGGATACAAAGCTTTACTAAGAACTAAGGTGTCCACCCACAGTAACTCTGTTAGATGTGGATAAGCTTTCTGTAGGAACTTTTTTTCAGTACCTCTTGCGTGAGCGACTAACACTGTTTTTTTATGAATTTGATGGGCAAATTGAGGCCAGTAGTTTTCTAGCGTGTCTCCTTGCTCAAATTGATGATCGTCAATAATTTCAACAGCCCCATTGATCTGCCATTGAGCTAAACCTATTTCAGACACTTGAGACTCTAACTCTCTACCCTGTTGTCTATACTCAAAATCAATCGCTAAGAAGTAAGCTTGATTAACGGGAAGCATAGTTATTGATTTTTTAATATTAGAGCTTCTTAAACATGAATCGACTAAGGCTAGTTTACTAATCCACTAAGCCACTTCTCCTCCACAACTAGAGCCGCTGCCTGCTGTGCAACCAAAACAATGCTTAGCAGTGCGAATAGCTATATCAGTCCATTTTTGAAGATTGATATCCCAAAGATAGAGTGATTTATCCTCAGCTTTACTCTCTAATTCATCTGGGTTTTCTAAGCCTAGTTTGAGCATTTGATTAAAGTCACAGTCAAACACCTCCCCCAACCAAGATACATTGATAGTGTTGGTGCACATGAGGCCACTAACTGTTTTTGAATTAAATGATTGAACGAGTAAATCATAGTATTTCTCCAGCTCACCATTACGTTTAAGATAGGAGGCAAATCGCGCGATTGGCATATTAGTAATACAATATAAATCATTAAAGAGTATACCAAAATGCTCTTTCATAGCTTGCTTATAATCGATAGTTAGAGTTTCTTGTGAGGGAGGTAAAAATGCGCCATTAGGATTATAGACAAAGTGCATTTTTAAATCAGGCTCTTGAGCGTAGCCTAAACTATTGAGTTGCTGAAAAGCCTTAATAGATGAGTCAAAAACACCTTCCCCTCGTTGCTCGTTTACATTATCTGGGCTGTAACAAGGCATAGATGCTATAATGATAATCTTATGCTTCTTGTGGAATTCAGGAATCCATTCATAGCCAGGCTCATTAATGATAGTCGCATTAAGGCGAGTGATGATATCGCGCCATTGCTCAAATCCACGAATTCGCTCTATCATATATTGGAAATCAGGCACCATTTCTGGAGTACCACCTGTTAAATCAATAGTTTTAATATCTGTAGTCTCCAACCAATCTAATATTTTATCTATAGTTTCTCGTGTGATGATTTCTTTGCGCTTGGGTCCAGCGTTCACGTGGCAATGTAAGCAAGTTAAGTTACATAGCTTGCCTACATTAATTTGTAGTATTTCAGGGCTTAGGCGTTTTAACACCTCTCCTGATTCAGCTACAGCTTGGTCAAATATATTCATAGAGATAGAGCGGGTTCTAGATACTTAACTGCCTAAATATATCTTTAATCGGTATCTGAATCCCTATGTAAAAATCGCCAAAGTCAGCATATTTAGCAGAAACCTCATCAAAGCGCATTTCATAAACAATAGCCTTGATATCATAAGTACTTTTACCCCAGAGAGTCACACCCCACTCATACTCATCTAAACCACAAGAGCCGGTAATAAGCTGTAAAACACGACCACTATAGGTACGTCCAACTTTAGCATGACCTTTCATTAAATCTTTGCGTTGCTCGTAAGTAAGAGAGAACCAATTGTCATCGCCTTCACGTTTTTTAGACATTGGGTAAAAGCATACTGTACCCCATTTAGGTAGTTTTGGATAAATGCGATATTTAGTATAATGCTTGATACGCTCTTCAAATATCTCCATTTCTTTATTCCATTCATCGCTATCTGGAGTGAGCCCTTTTTCGCCTATGAGTGTATCTTGCGCATACTGCTCTGAGGTCGTGGTGTACTCAGAACGCTCAGTATGCGAATAATAAGAATAAGCTGGCACTAACACTTCAACGCCTAAGCCCAAAGTAATACGCTTTTCAAAATAAATCATTTGCTCAAGATCCTCACCTACAAGCATGACACCTAAATCAGCTTTAGGCGTGGCCATTGCGTAGACTTGTACTTGCATACCCTCTTGCAATTTAATTTCATCAATAAGCTCTTCAAAGTCTAACTTTAATTCTTCTCTTTCACCTTCATCTAACTCACTCAAAACACCATGATTAACATGATAAAACAGGTGCATGACATGCCAACCTTCTGGCAATTTAAAGCTCTCTTGTATTTCTTCTGGTTCTTTTTGCATAATAATTAATTAAGAATTGGGATTTTAATTAAAGGTTCTGATGTTTGATTAGATTTATCAAAAATCCATAATTGAATAGGCGGCACTCTCTGCTCTTGAAAAGCTACCAAATCTCCTTGGCGCTTAAGTCCTCGACTTCCTTGTATAGTAAGACTTGATTCTTTTTCCCATTGGTTCACATCCATAGTTAAACCATGAGCATCACCCCAGTAATCTCCAAAATCTGTGACAAAAATAGCTCTAAGCTCTACTTTTTTCTCAGGCTTAGTAAATACCACTGTCGCTTCAGGCACATAGACAGAACCTGACAACTTATCTACCTGAGTCCATCGAGTCTCTACAGAGCTCACTATACCTTCAATTGAGTTTTTAACTTCTTTTTTGGGGCTATAACTAAAAACCCATAAATACCAAGCTAAGCCCAAAATTGACAAAACTATAACAATAGAACGATTCATGGATCCTCTTAATAAATAAGATTGAAGATTTGTACTGATAGTCATCTCTGCACACAATCTAAGTCTAAAAAGACAAAAAATACATCTAAAAATTAAAAAGATTCATATCTGCAAACTCTATTTTTATCTTTCTTAAAAAAAGATTTGGCAATTTTAAATAAACTAAGTATCTTGTGGCTTACGATTACTCTTATTATGGCAGAAGTAGAAGACAAAAACCCAGAAAACATTGATGGCAAGTTCTATGTGGACAGTCAGTGTATTGATTGCGATTTATGCCGCGAAACAGCTCCTGCAAACTTTGAAAGGGATGACGAAGAGGGCTATTCTTATGTTTTCAAACAACCAGAAACAGCTGAAGAAACTGAGCTTTGCATAGAAGCCATGGAGGGCTGCCCTGTTGAAGCAATTGGTGATGATGGCTAAGCCCAACACACCAAAACCTAGAAAACAAAAAATAACACCTTTAGATAAGGTCCTTAATTCTTGGTATGGTGGAGACCACTCTTCTCCTAATAAAAACACCAAGTCAGCAAAAGATTTTCTCAATCAAATCCTTAGCCAGGTTGATACCGGTGTCGAATTAGAAGCTATTCAAAAAGCTTGGAAGAATAGCGTCAATGATTCCTTTATTTTAAAGCAAACAGAAGCTTACAAGTTTAAGCGCCACATACTTTATATCAAAGTGAGTGATACCACTTTTCGTGACGTCCTAGAGCGCGAACATAAAGCTGAATTACTTAAGCGAATCAAATTACAGCTCAAAGATATCCAAGTTAAAAATATTTATTTTGAACTAGGTTAATCACTAATATAATGAGAGTTGTTTTAATCATTTTTGTAATTACATTTACTTTATTACACTCTGTAGGTTGTAAACAAAAAGAAGGCTCAGAAAATTTACTCATTATCGCTGCCTCGAGTAATATACAGCAACCTCTCCTAGAAATAATTGAACAATTTCAAGCGCAACACTCATGCGAGATTCAAGTATCTATAGCTTCTTCAGGGACTCTTGCACAGCAGATTATTCAAGGAGCTCCTTATGATATATTCTTATCTGCTAACCTAGAGCATGCTCAACATGTTTATCAGAAACTACCTCACCAAGCAAGTAAACCAAAAGTTTACGCTCTAGGTCAATTAGCTCTTTTTAGCTTTATTGAAATCCTAAATTTTAAACCTATAGATTTAACTCACCCCAATATAAAGAGCATAGCTTTACCACTACCTAAAATTGCACCTTATGGGAAAGCGGCTATAGAGTCATTAACTCCTAAACTCTATGAAAAAATTCAACACAAACTTATCTATACTAATAATACTCAACAAACGTTACATTATCTAAAAAGCCACCAAGTTCAAGCTGCTTTTATACACCGCTCAGCTTTATTAAACTCTAATTTCAGTTCTATAATGAAAGACAAGCATAGTCTGTATTTTATACCTTATACTGAGCATAACCCTATACAGCAGAGCATTATTCAGGTTAACTACAGTTATAAAAATAATAATTTTCTAAGAGAAGAATTCTATATCTATATTTTCTCTGAACAAGCTCAAGCTATCTTTAATAAGTATCACTACTTACAAACACTTTAGATAACTTTAAATGAATAGTTTATAAATCATCTAAAGAAACCAAATCTTTAGACTTTTCTAACTCCTTAATTTTTTCTTCTAGTTCTGAACCAGCAGAATTAAGGTTAACTTCTTCACCTGTATTGGAGTTTTGAATGACTTCTACTAGATCACCATTATCACCAAAGCTTAATTCCATAGCCACATCTAAGAATGAGCCATCCTGTAACTCTATAGTTACTCTAATAGCTAACTTTTTAGTCATCTTTTCAATTTCACCTACCAATACTATATCTTCAGCATTAAAGCGCCAACCAGCAGGTAAATCTAGCCCATTAATTTGAGTAACTCTGACAAACATATCTTCCATGCTCTTACTTAGGCTTTGTTCTACTAAATTAAAGTTCACATAGATAAATTGTGTGTCAGTAGTCGAGCTCACTAATAAATTAGTTTGCATAGTATCAGTTTCCAGGCCTAAGAAATTGTAGCTATTCATAACTACCCTGTATTCAAAAACTCCTAATTCAGAATCTACTCTCTCAGCAGCAACTTTTTGAACATTAGATTGATTAGCTAATATTTCTTCTGTTTCAGTAATAACAGTTATATTTCCATCGATAAACGTAGGAGCATTGAACTCTTTCTCTATTTCATTAATAGCCTCAATCAAAGAACTGTTTCCTATATCCAAAATAGTTTCCGTATTTTGACTTCCTTGAATATTTACTTCATTTGTATTACCAGCATCATCTTCAGTGGTGTCCACAGGCACAACCTCAGGTATAGTCAATTCAACTGTCACTACAGTTGTAGTTGTTCCTCCTAAATCATCTGTAACCATAACAGTGAAATTAGTTGAACCAGCCCAATCACTAGTATTAGGGATAAAGCTCCAAGCTCCTGTAGCTGCATTTATACTAGCAACACCGTCTAACGAAGGACTACTAATACTAAAGTAACTACCATCTGTTAAACCATTGGCATCCACAGCATTAATCACCCCGGAAACTGTGTCTCCTTGTAAACCTGTATAACTAGTATCACCTGCAACAACAGCTGGTGTGTCTAGTGGTGCTAAATTAATAGTAATCAACTGATCTGTTGTCCCTCCAGCATCATCTGTAATCGTGACAACAAAACTTGTTATTCCACTAAAGTTAGTATTCGTTGGAACAAAACTCCAAACTCCTGTAGTGGAATCAATAGTTGCAACACCATCAGAAGAAGCCGTCCCAATAGTAAAGTAAGAACCATCTGTTAAACCTTCTACATCAGTAGCTACCAAAGTACCAGTTACAGTATCTCCTTCTATACCTATATAACCAATATCACCTGTAATCACTGATGCGTCATCGGTTCCGGTAATGGTGACGGTGATTTGTTGCGTGCTGCCATCGGATGCGGTAAAGGTAATCGTGTCAGTGACTGTGTCTC
>JGI20154J14316_10002663_pt1 | contig 14893 bp, 15 predicted proteins | sample COG_04_FD_14316 | JGI IMG/M metagenome (IMG submission 14316) | reverse complement strand
CGTGTGGGTGCTTCTATGAATATTGATGCAACGCTGTTGGGACGTCATCCATTTCCTGGACCTGGATTGGGCATTCGAATCTTAGGAGATATCACTGCCGAAAAAGTTCGTATTTTACAAGACGTAGATGCTATTTTTATCAATGGTTTAAGAGAATGGGGTTTATATGATAAAGTTTGGCAAGCCGGTGCAATGTTACTTCCTGTCAATAGTGTAGGTGTAATGGGCGATGAGCGTACTTATGAAAAGTGTGTTGCTTTGAGAGCTGTAGAAAGTACAGATGGAATGACAGCGGATTGGGTTAATTTACCATATGAGTTTTTACAAAAAACCTCAAATGATATCATTAATAAAGTTAAAGGTGTAAATAGAGTGGTTTATGATATTAGCTCAAAACCTCCAGCAACAATTGAATGGGAATAACTCCTGTGACTGCCTAAAAGAACCTTGTAATTTAGAACTATGAAAAAATTAATAATTGTTTCAGGATTTTTTATTTTTAGTTGTTTTTGCTTTGCTCAGAATTTAAAGACACACAACGTAAAAGAAGGGGAATCTATTGAAAGTATCGCCCAATATTATAAAATCACCTCAGAGGATATATATATCTTAAACCCAGATGCGAAATCAAATTTTTCTGTTAATTCGGTTTTAATTATTCCTCAATATAAGCCGTCTAGTCAACCCCTTTCTACAGTTGTTAAAGAGTTGGATTCTTACAAGGTTTATAAAGTTAGACGCAAGGAAACATTATATAGTATTTCTAAAAAATTTAAACTCTCTATTGAGGATATAAAAACTCACAATAAAAGACTCTATTCGGAAAACTTAAAAAAAGGAGATAAAATTTATATTCCTAAATTTAAGATGGTTCCAAGTCAAACGCTAACCAATTCAGTTCAGAAATATACCGTTTTACCAAAAGAAGGTAAATGGCGTATTGCCTACAAATTTGGGATTTCTGTTCCAGAGTTAGAGGCATTAAATCCTGAAATGGGAACTTATCTTAATGAAGGTCAGCAGTTGAATGTCCCTAACATATTGGTTTCAGATGAAAAAATAATTAAAGAGGACCAATTTGGGTACTACACCGTAAAAGCTAAAGAAGGGTTTTATAGACTCGAAAAAAAATTAGGATTAACTAAAGCGCAATTGGAAGCGCTCAATCCAGAATTGATTCAAAGCGGCCTAAAATTTGGGATGGTTTTAAAAGTTTCAAAATCAAGTACACAATTTATAGCAGCTGAAACTTTTCCAATAATTCACCTCAAAGATAGTTTAGTGAATTTTTCACCTAAACGAATTGCACTTTTATTACCATTTAAATCAAAAACGATTAATTTTGATTCGCTTCATAAAGCAAAAAATCAGCTTAAAAGAGATGGGTATATTGATATTTCTACAGATTTTTATTCGGGAGTAGTTATGGCAATTGACTCTGCAAAACAGCTTGGGATTTCTACAAAATTAGATGTTTTTGACACAAACGGACAACCTTTGGCTTTAAAGACACTATTTCGTCAAACTAATTTCTCTGAATACGATGTCATTTTAGGACCGCTAACGCCTCAAAACTTAGAGCTAACGGCATTACATGTTCAAAAAAACAATGTCCCTGTAGTATCGCCTTTTATTAAAACTAAAAACGTTCACTCCAATTTATTTCAAACCCTTCCAGATGACACTTGGATGCGAACTAAAATGGTAAACTATGTAAAATCTGATACTGTCCCACACCACACCTTAATTATATATGATGCCAAAAATTTGGCAACTGCTAATTATTTAAAAAACGAATTTCCTGAAGCTTCTTTGTTGACTTCAAAATTAGACAAAGACGGAGAAGAACAGTTTTATTTAATGTTGGAAGATGTTCAGAAAGTAATTTTATCTGGGCGAACAATTATTTTCCTAGAATCTAACAACGAAGGTTTTGTATCCAATGTGACTAGTATGCTAAACTCAATGAACGGCAAAACTATTATTAAGGATGAAAATAATATAGAATCTACAATTGAGCGTGACCTATATTTAATGACGACTTCCAAAAACAGAGCTTTTGACGGATCAAATGTGTCAAATTATGATTTATCCAATTTACATTTTCATTACCCGTCTGTTAATTTTAATTCGCGATTTTCTCCTGAATTTGAACAACGTCATACACAAAAATTTGGAACTTTTCCAAATAAGTATGCGGTAAGAGGATTTGATATTACGATGGATGTTTTATTACGACTTTCTAGGTATGGGACTTTATATACCCCAACTTCCAATTTTCAAACGTCCTATCTAGCAAATAAGTTTCAATACATTCCTCAGCCCTATGGAGGCTATAAAAATGAAGCAAGCTATATTCTTAAATATGAAGATTTACATATTGTGAAGGTTCAAGATTAAAAGCTGACCTTTGCTTCTAAATTTTTAATTTGAGATTGTGCATGGGTGTTTTTAGGATCAATTTTAATAACCTTTTTATACATATTAAGTGCTTTTAAGTGGTCTCCACTTAGTGCCAAAGCTTCTCCATAACTGTCATACACATTAGGCTCATACCTAAATAAATAGGTGTTGACCTCAAAACATAGTAAAGCCTCTTTAATACGCTTACTTCTAAGCAGTACATAGCCTAAACTGTTCAGCTCCCTACTAGTGGTCGTTTTTGTTCTGATACTAGTATAATGCTCATTAAAGTTTTTTTCGATGTCTTCAAATGATGCCGTGTCAAGAAGTTTGAAAAGATAATTAGCGCCTTCATAGTTTGGTATTGAAGGATATCCAAGAGCGATTTGGGCAACATCTGTTATTAAATCATTTTTTGGAGATTCAACAATACGTGCATATTCGGTATTATTGGATTTAAAAATAAACGCAGGAACACGATGAATTTGTTGCCCTTTTTCTTCGCTTCCAGGTGAGGTCTTATAGCGTTCATTATCATTATAAAGACCAATAAATCGGAGTTGACTTCTTTTAAGTCCGAGTTCATCCCATAATCTTACAAATCGGGGCACCCATTTTTTACTATCTCCACACCAAGTGCCGAGATAGATATCTACCGTTGTGTTTTTCAACTTAGATTTTAATTTGAGACGTTTTTTAGGAAGTTCTAATTCCGAATAATTTTTATTGAACCATACATTATAATTCTGATCGTGTTCTAGAAAGTCAACAGGAAATTCTCCGCAAATATGACTTTCACCTTTTGCGTTTTTATAGAAATGAATATCTTGGGAATAGGAGTGGAAAAAAAGGGTACATAGTACCAGTAAAATAGTAGGTTTCATAAGAGTTAGAATTTGGGATTCTAACACAAATGTAATAGATTTCTGCTTTAAAACAAATACATTAGAGAACTCTCCATTTGATATTACAACCAATACTTGGTTTTTGATAACGGGTATTAGGACTGTTTTCGATCAAACAATTAATAGCATGCTTTAGATCGTTTCCATTTACAGGAAGCCCATTTCCAGGTCTTGAATCGTCAAATTGCCCTCTGTAAGTTAGCTTTAAATTTGAGTCAAAAAGATAAAAATCGGGAGTACAAGCGGCGTCATATGCTTTTGCTACAGCTTGTGTTTCATCATATAAATAGGGGAAGGGGTAGTTCAATTTTTTAGCATGTTTTTGCATTTGCTCAGGCCCATCTTGTGGATAGGTTATGGCATCGTTACTCGAAATCGCGATCATACTAATTTCTTTGTTTTTTAGCGCATTTGCAAACGCTACTAAAGCCTCATTGATGTGAAGTACAAACGGACAATGATTGCAAATAAAAAGAATCAAAGTGCCTTTAGTGCCTTTTAAATTGTTTAATGTTTTTATAGAATTTGAAACAGAATCCCATAATTCAAAGTGTGGTGCTTCAGTTTCTAAAGGAAGCATATTGGAAGGAGTAAGTGCCATTTGGTTGTAAATATTCTCAAATATATGTAAAGATTTGATCTTTTTCAGCCACCAACCATTCAAAAATTTATATATTTAATTTTTGATTTAACACAAATTCATATGAGCGATACCATTACATTTGAAGATTTTTCTAAAATTGATCTTCGAATCGGAACAATTCTAGAAGTCAATGATTTTCCAAAGGCTCGTATACCAGCCTATCAGTTGACTATTGATTTTGGAGCTTTAGGGGTCAAAAAATCATCAGCTCAGATTACAACGCTATACTCAAAAAAGGATTTATTAGACCGGCAAATTGTAGCGAATATTAACTTTTCTGAGAAGCAAATTGCTAATTTCATGAGTCAGTGTTTGGTTGTAGGAGCCGTTGATGCAGAGAAGGTTATCCTGCTATCACCAGAAGACAAAGTCCCCAACGGAACGCCAATAAGATAGTTTGTTTTCGTAGTTCTGTTACAGTGTAAAACTTATCAGTAGAGTTCTCTGGTCGGACAATTAAATATCATCAAAACTTACATCCGTAAAACTATCAGCTGAAGTCTCTTCTTTTGATTCAGATTCTCCAGAGGAATGATCTGGTTTTACATAATCTTTTTGATGTCTTTCGCTAATAACTTCTTGACCTTTTGCATTAATAATATAATCGGTCATTTCTCCTAAAATAGTATTGAACTCTGTAAAATCCTCTTTGTATAAGTAAATTTTATGCTTTTTGTAATGGAAAGATCCATCATCATTTGTAAACTTTTTACTTTCAGTAATGGTCAAATAATAGTCGCCTGCTTTTGTTGCTCTTACATCAAAAAAATAGGTGCGCCTTCCAGCTCTTAAAACTTTTGAATAGATTTCTTCTTGTTCCATATTTTTCAGTATAAATAATAGTGAGCGATTAAACAAATCGCAACTTAAACACTATCAAAAGTCTAAAAAATAAATTAAGACACCAACTAAATTCCAGTTTTCTTTTCTAAAAATTTTGGTTTTATTTTTTTATATATATTAATTGGAAGTTTCTCTTAATTGTTTTTGATAAAGTTTTTTGTAATAACCTTCAACGTTAATGAGTTCGGTATGGGTGCCTTGTTGTGCAATTTTACCATCATTTAAAACGATAATAGTATCGGCATTTTTGGCAGAAGAAATTCGATGGCTTACTATAATTGTAGTTTTATTTTTGGTAACTTTTTTGATGTTATTTAGAATTTGCTCTTCGGTCTCAGTGTCTACCGCAGAAAGACAATCATCCAAAAGAAGAATTTGGGGATTTTTGATAAACGCTCTGGCGATGGATACACGTTGTTTTTGTCCTCCAGAAAGTGTGATGCCACGTTCGCCGAGAACAGTGTCATAGCCCTTTTTAAAATTGACGATATTGTCGTGCACTACAGCGTTTTTTGCAGCGTCTATCACTTCGCGGTCAGTGGCGTTGTTTTTACCAAATTTAATATTGTTCCTTAAGCTATCTGAAAACAAAAAGGGGTCTTGCGGTACAAATCCAATACTCGTCCTTAGACTGCTAAGATTCATGGATTTAATAGGCGTTCCATCAACTTTAATCTCCCCTTTTTGGACATCATATAACCGACCAATAAGCTCAAGTATAGTTGATTTCCCTGAACCAGTATTTCCAATAATAGCAAGTGTTTTTCCTTTTTCAACCGTAAAACTAACTCCTTTTAAAGCTTCAATATTTGTGTCTTCGTAGGTGAAATGTACATCTTTAAAAACGATTTTTCCTTTAATGGCTGTCAATGCTTTGTTTGTGTTAACAATGTCTGGAGTTTCCTTTAAAAATTCATTAATACGTTTTTGAGATGCTTCCGCCTCTTGAACCAAAGATGTTACCCAACCAATTGAGGCTACAGGCCAAGTTAACATATTTACATACATAATAAACTCAGCAATGGTTCCAATATCTTGAATTTCTCCACTCATATATTGTTTACCACCAATGTAAATAACCAATAAATTACTTGCTCCAATAAGTAGTAACATTAACGGATAGAACACGGCTTGTATTTTTGAAAGATCCAAACGTTTTTTACGCTGGGCGTTGGCTAAATCAGAAAATGTTTCTCCAGTTTGTGCCTCTAAAGCATACGCTTTTGTGATCCAAATTCCACTAAAAAACTCTTGAGTTGAAGATGATAATGTAGATAAGTGGGCTTGTACAATGGTGCTTTTTTTATGAATCAGTTTACTTAAAAAGTATATTGAAATTGATAAAAAAGGAAGCGGTAAAATCGTATAAAGCGTTAGCGATGGTGCTTTATTATACATATAAAATAGCGCCACAATAAAAAGCGTTAGCGTATTAATGGTATACATTACTGCCGGTCCAATGTACATACGGACTTTACTAACATCTTCGCTAATTCTGCTCATTAAATCCCCAGTACGATTTCGTTTATAAAACGCTATGGATAGTTGTTGGTAGTGGTTGTAGATTTCATTTTTCAGATCAAATTCAACATAACGAGACACATTTATAATCGTTTGACGCATCAAGAACGTGAAGATTCCAGTAGCAATTGCAGCCCCAATAATGTATAAAATATTTAAACTTATTTCATATCTAAATACCTCAGTACTGCTGGGGTTTGTAATTTGATTTGAAATTAACGTAATTGATTTCCCTATAAGTTGTGGGGTGAACAATGCAAATATTTTAGAACCAATTGTAATAAGAATTCCCAAAATAATTCGAAATCGATATTTTATAAAATAGGTGTTTAAATATTGAAGTTCTTTCATTGCATTTTTCAAGGAATTTATAGACGATTTTTTCCTAAGTCACAAAGATACTCGTTTTAGGGAATAAAGCCATTGCGTAAAAAAACATTTTTTTGGATTTTTAGAAGTAAAATAATACTATTTTTGTCAAGTAATTTAATTTTAATTGCACGATTTAAACCAACGTAGATCAATACATTTGATTTTTAACCACTAAGTTCTTTAATACCATGCTGAATAGAAGACATATTCGAACCAAAGTAATGCAAGTCATCTACGCCCTCAAAAGATCTGAGGAATTGAACTTGATTTCCGAAGAAAAATTTCTAAAATCCAGTATGGATAACATGTATGAACTCTATTTGCTAATGCTGTCTTTGCTAATTAAGGTCCATGAAAAAGCAAAAAATCAGCAAGAAAAATCGCAACAAAAACACCTTTTAACTTCTGAGGATTTAAATCCCAATATGAAGTTTATTCAAAACGCATTATTGGTTCAGTTATCAGAAAATGAACCGCTTAAAAATGCTATTGAACGCCATAAAGTTACAAATTGGGAGTTAGATAATGAGTATGTAGAAGTCATATTTAGAGCTATTCTTGAAAGCACTCTTTTTGCCAACTATATGGAGGCAGAATCATCTTCTTACAAAAAAGACTGTCAGTTTGTTGTAGAATTATTTAAGACTGTTATTGCACCTAATGAGAAATTATATAACTATCTCGAGGATTGTAACCTGACATGGATCGATGATTTACCAGTAGTTAATACGGCTTTGGTGAAACTACTTAATAAATCAAAAGAAGGAAATTACGAGACGTATTTTACACCACAATTATTTAAAGACAACGAGGATAAGGATTTCGGATTAAGTCTATTGAAAAACACCATTCAAAATTTAGAACCCTATACAGAGGAAATTAGTCTAAAAACTAAAAATTGGGATAAAGATCGTATAGCAGATATTGATTTTGTGCTGCTTCAAATGGCTATTTGTGAGTTTCATAATTTTCCTTCCATTCCTACCAAAGTGTCTATTAATGAATACATCGAAATTGCAAAAGAGTATTCGACTCCCAAAAGCAATGTCTTTATAAATGGAGTTTTAGATAAAATTGTCAAAGAGTATGACGAAAATAAAACCTTAAACAAAACCGGTCGTGGTTTAATGTAATTTTTTAATTATATTTATCCACTCGTTTGTTCGTGTATCAATTTAGAAATATTAACCTTTAAATATCAATAATGAAAAATTTAATTTTAACCTTATCAGTAGTTAGCTTAGTCGCCTTTACTTCTTGTAAAAAAAACGTAGCTGAAAAAATTAACCAAGAAAACGTAACTAAAGCGGCAGAAAGGGATGCACAATCTATTGTTTTTCCAACCCTGTCTTTTGATAAACAAGAACATGACTTTGGTCAAATTATGAATGGAACTCCTGTAGAAACAGTATTTTCTTACACAAACACAGGGAAATCTCCTTTGGTGGTTACAAATATCAAAAGTACTTGTGGGTGTACAGTGCCACAAGATTGGAGTAAAGAACCTTTAATGCCTGGAGCTTCATCTAAATTTACAGTTAAGTTTAACGGAAAAGGTGCTAATAAAGTGTCCAAAACAATTACCTTGACTACCAATACCGAAAAAGGTAGTGAGCAAGTAAGAATCTCAGCGTTTATTATTCCTGATCCTAACGCACCAGCAAAAACGCCAACAAACAGTCCAGTTAGCATACAATAATTATTAAAAATATAAAAACACAATATGGAAGGTCTTAGTCAATATACCCCCTTTATTTTAATGGCAGTAGTCGTTTATTTCTTTATGATAGCGCCTCAAATGAAGCGTGCCAAAAAAGAAAAGGCATTTGCAGCAGAATTAAAAAAAGGAAACAAAGTCATTACAAAAAGTGGCATGCATGGCAAAATAGCCGAATTGAACGACAAAGACAATTCGTGTGTCATTGAAACTTTAGCGGGAAAAATTAAATTTGATCGTTCTGCCATATCAATGGAAATGAGTCAAAAGCTTAATACACCACCTCCAGTAAAAAAATAACATTCAAAAAAAAGCCGCTAATTTTAGCGGTTTTTTTTTATTGATAACGTTCCTGTGTCAGCTCCGTAATTTTACATATGACCTCTGTTGCACTCAATATACTTTCCAACGGTACATACTCATAACGGCCATGAAAGTTATGCCCTCCCGCAAAAATATTCGGGCAGGGGAGTCCCATAAAACTCAACTGTGAGCCATCTGTTCCACCGCGAATAGGCTTGATCAATGGTTTGATGTTTAAGGCCTTCATCGCATCCTCAGCAAGGTCAACAATGTGCATTACAGGCACCACCATTTCTTTCATATTATAATACTGATCCTTGATTTCAATTTCAAAAACTAGGCTTCCAAATTGTGTGTTCAGGGTGTCTACCAAATCGATAAGATATTGTTTTCGCGCTTCAAATTTATCGCGATCATGATCTCTAACAATATAGTGTAAGACAGTATCTTCGACTTTACCTTCCATACTATGTAAGTGATAAAATCCTTCGTAACCTTCGGTTTGCTCAGGTGTTTCAGTCTTTGGAAGTGCTTCAATAAATTTTGATGCATAGGACATCGAATTAATCATTTTACCTTTGGCATACCCAGGATGTACAATTTTACCTTTCACTCGGATTACTGCACTAGCGGCATTAAAATTTTCATATTCGAGTTCCCCTATTTGACTACCGTCCATTGTGTATGCCCAGTCCGCACCAAATTTTTTGACATCAAATTTATGGGCGCCACGTCCAATTTCTTCATCGGGAGTAAAACCCACTTTAATTGTACCATGCTTTAGCTCTGGATGCTGAATAAGATATTCCATAGCACTTACAATTTCACAAACTCCTGCTTTATCATCAGCACCTAATAGCGTTGTGCCGTCAGTAGTAATCAACGTTTGACCTTTATATAGAAGTAAATCCTCAAAATAATCCGGAGATAAAACGATGTTTTCTTTTTTGTTTAAGACAATATCTGACCCATCATAATTTTCAATAATTTGAGGATTCACATGTTTTGCTGTAAAATCAGGAGACGTATCAAAATGAGATATAAATCCGATGGTTGGAACGTTGTGAGCAACATTAGACGGCAAAGTCGCCATGATATATGCATTCTCGTCAATAGAAACCTCCTGCATCCCTATGGCGCTGAGTTCAGCAGCCAGTTTGTTGGCCAAATCCCACTGCTTCTCAGTGCTCGGAGTTGATGTGGAATTAGGGTCGCTCTCAGTGTCTATTTTTACATAGCTCAAAAAACGATTCAGAATGTGTTTTTTATCTAACATATGGTTTTGTCTTTGGTCAAAAATAATTAACCCATCCATCAAACACAAGAGTTCACTTGCTTTCTTTTATATTGTATCTTTTTAATGTATTTTTGCAGTCAAAATACGCTTCATGTACAAATCGATTATCCGTCCAATTCTTTTCAAATTTGATCCCGAAGCTGTTCATTATTTCACCTTTGATGCAATCAAACTGTTGTCAAAAATTCCAGGAGTCCCTTTTTTAATACGTTGTCTTTTTCAAGTGAATCATCCCGATTTAGCGCGTGAATTGTTTGGGCTACGTTTCAAAAACCCTGTTGGTCTAGCTGCTGGATTTGATAAAAATGCGGTCCTCTACAACGAACTGGCAAACTTTGGATTTGGGTTTATTGAAATTGGAACTGTTACTCCAAAAGCACAAGAAGGCAATCCAAAAAAACGCTTATTCAGGCTCCAAGATGATAAAGGCATTATCAACAGAATGGGCTTTAATAATGCCGGTTTAGAAGCGGCGATTGTTCAATTAAAAAAGAATAAAAAACAACTCATCATTGGTGGGAATATTGGAAAGAATACTCAAACACCTGCTGACGGCTACACTGCCGATTATTTAGAATGTTTCGAGGCCCTACACCCTTATGTGGACTATTTCGTGCTAAATGTAAGTTGTCCAAATGTAGGGAGTCATGCTAAGCTAAATGATAAGGCATATTTAGAAGAATTGATAAAAGCAGTTCAAGCCTTGAATGCTAAATTTGAAGTATCAAAACCGATCCTCCTAAAAATTGCCCCCGACTTGAACACTACCCAGTTAGATGAAATTATAGAATTGGTAGCAGTTACCAAACTAGAAGGCGTTATTGCATCCAATACCTCTATTTCTAGGGCTAATCTCAAAACCAATTCCAGCACTTTAGAAACTATTGGAAATGGTGGGGTAAGCGGTTTGCCCATCAAAGAAAAGAGTACTCAAGTCATTAAATACCTCTCTGATAAAAGTCAAAAAGCATTTCCAATTATTGGTGTAGGAGGGATTCATTCCGAACAGGATGCTTTAGAAAAAATTGCTGCTGGCGCCGATTTGGTACAAATTTATACGGGATTCATCTACGAAGGACCAGCCTTAGTTAAGCGCATTAATAAAGCGATTTTAAAATCAACCGCTAAGCATTAATTAGTTTGAATACAGAGCTCCTTATCTCATTTGTAATTGCCACGGCAGCTTTGGCACTTTCGCCTGGACCAGACAATATATTTGTACTTATTCAAAGCATCACTTACGGCAAAAAACAAGGTATAGCCGTAGTATGTGGATTGATGACGGGCTGTATAATACACACTACTTTAGTGGCTTTTGGACTGTCTGCATTTATAAAATCGCATACTGAGTTACTTTTTGTTTTAAAACTATTAGGCGCTGGATATATGCTCTTTTTAGCTTTTCGCGTTTTTAAATCTACAGCAGTGATCACGACAAACCATTTGACAACAGAACCTAAACCTTTAGTGGATTTATTTAAGCAAGGGTTTGTTATGAATGTATTCAATCCAAAAGTCTCTCTTTTTTTTATGGCCTTTTTTCCGACCTTTCTGTTCAGTCAAAGTCTGACATTAGTCGTTCAATTTTATACACTTGGAGTTTTATTTATGATGACCTCATTTTTCATCTTTTCAATGCTTGTATTTTTTTCAAGTGCTGTAGGCTCCATTTTAAAATCAAACACACGTTTTGGGGGTGTCTTAAAATGGGTACAGCTTACAGTTTTTGTAGGAATTGCAATTTTTATTTTAATCACACCTTAAATTTACGAATGGAAAAAATTAAACTGATTTGGGATTTTAGAGGCCCTGCAAGCCCTCAGACAGCGGCACATTTCAAGATCCACCTCTTAGAATTTTTTGCCTACGAAAAATTACTACTGATAGATTCTGGCGTAGAATCCGTTCATGACGTACACCATTATACCTTTGCGGTGATTGATAAACAAAATTTAGAGTTTATAAAAACAGCACTCAAACCTACTAGAGGACAGCGCGTCCAAGCGGACTAGGGTTTTGTTATTTATACGTTTCTAAAAGCTTGTATTGTGCCTCGATAGCGGCAGTAAATTCAGTTTTCATGCTTGCTACAAGTTCCGCAACTGAGGGCGCATCCTTGATACTTGTTACTCCTTGTCCAGCAGACCAAATGGTTGCCCAAGCTTTTGCTTCATTTTCATGCGCAGTCAGTTCTTTTCCAAAATCAATTTTCTTGTGCTGACTGAGCATTTCCTCCGTTATGCCCATCGCTTCTATACTAGGACGTAAAAAGTTTGCTGCGACTCCAGATATAGCAGCGGTATACACCACATCATTGGCGCCACTCGAGATAATCATATCTCGATAGGCTTCAGGCGCTTTACTTTCTTTGGTATTGATGAAACGCGTTCCCATATAGGCAATATCGGCACCCATTTGCATGGCAGACGCGATGTCACGACCGTTACTAATACACCCCGATAAAATCACCGTTTTCTTAAAAAAGCTTTTAATTTCAGCAACCAAAGGCATAGGGTTTAGTGTACCTGCATGGCCCCCAGCTCCTGCGGCGACTACAATCAATCCATCGACATTGGCTTCCGCAGCTTTTTCTGCATGGCGTTTTTTGATCACATCATGAAACACTAAGCCGCCATAACTGTGGATCGCATCAACCAATTGAGGTACTGCTCCTAAGGAAGTAATGATAATCGGTACTTGGTGTTTTACGCATATCGCCAAATCTGCTTGTATACGGGGATTGGAATGGTGCACGATTAAATTAACTCCGAAAGGCGCAGGTTTTGTCCCTGTTTCTTTTTCAAAATCAGCCAGCGCTGTTTTAATTTCGATTAACCAGTCCTCAAAACCCTCTGTAGTACGTTGGTTCAATGCTGGAAAGGTTCCTACAATGCCGTTCTTACAACATTCAATGACCAGTTTTGGACCGGATATTAAAAACATTGGTGCTGCAATGGCAGGGATTGATAATTCTTTTATAAATGCGGGTTGACTCATAGTGTGTGTTTTTAATCGTTGTGTTTGGTATTGAAATCTACTTGCAATATAAGACTTGTATGGCAAATATTTAATTTAATTTCAACAAGTTGTAGGGTTTAATTTCTGATTCATGTGTTGAGTTCAAAGGAATTTGAAACACCAGTACGCGTTAATTTTATGGTAAACATAAATATTTTAGTTTAATTAAATGTTATATTTGGTTAAACGAAAATATAAAAATTCCTTAAATGATGTCAAAATTCATAACAACGCTTACGCTCGTATTTATCTTTTTAATTTCTTCTAGTTTTATTGAGAAGCATCACACTCAAGAGTTTCAGGCAAAAGCCTATTATTTTTCCAAATCTAAAATGGACCTTGGAAAGTGGGGAGCTCGACTGAGTGAAGCTCAGAAAAAAGAAGTCGGAGCACGGATGAAAAACAGATTGGAAAAAGGCTATGTTTTGTCCTTTAATAAAGAAGAGTCGCTATTTACAGAAGAAGATCAATTGGATGCGATTTCTGGAGCGACAGATTCTTGGGGTAAAAACTTTGCGCCAGGAAGGCAATATAAAAATGTAAAAACAAACACCCAGCTTCAGCAGCAAGAGTTTTATGGGAAAAAGTTTTTGGTTGAGGATGTATTGCAGCCTATACAATGGAACATGGAATCCGAAACCAAAAAAATAGGCAACTACTCTTGTTTTAAAGCGACTGCCCTAATTCCTACAAACGAGTTAACATGGTACTCTTTTTCATGGGATAAATTAAGAAACTCAAGTGAATCCGATTCTACAGAAATTAAACAAATTAAAATGACACAAGTTGAGGCATGGTATGCGCCTCAAATTCCAGTGCGTCACGGCCCTTTAGACTATTGGGGGCTTCCAGGCCTGATTTTAGAAGTTAGCGCTGATAATACGACTATGCTATGTTCCAAATTGGTACTAAACCCCGGGGAAATCATTGAGATCGAAGCACCAAGTAAAGGCAAAGTGGTTTCTAAATCTGAATACCAAGTCATTATTACTACTAAAATGAAAGAATTTCGTAATAATCGGATGAGACGTTAGTAAAGCAGCGTAAATCAGTCTGCGATTTTTTCAATAATTAGATTTTATTTTTAATTATCAATAGCGAAAACAGGCGTATTTTTAGAATATCGAAAAACTGAATGTATTTATTGAGTCCGATGATGTTCCATTTTAATTAATTTTTATATTTACTCCGTATTAATGATGCGATAATTTTTATTGTTACACTAGTTATAATGGACCTACATATTTTTAAAACCTTAATTACTTCAACGGCTACTCTATATAGCCCTGGTTTTTCACGTCCCCGTATTTCACGTCGTCGCCCTTAGGGTGTTCAATTAGTTTCTGAACTTAGGTGTGTCCGGTTCCTTTTTTACAATTTTTTCAACTTTTTTTTTCAACTTAAATCTTAAATAATGAATATCGTTATTGCAGATAAATCTCATACAATCCATGCCCAAACTATTTGTAACGCTATCGAAGCGGCTGCACAAGTTAGAGGTACAGGGATTGCAAAGCGTTCCGTGGACTATATTATTTCTAAAATGGAAACTAACAATGCCGTCATTGCCTTAGATGGTGATGTCTTTGCGGGTTTTTGCTACATAGAAACATGGAGTCACGACAAATTTGTGGCCAACTCAGGTCTCATAGTACATCCTAACTTTAGAAATCAAGGCTTGGCTAAAAAAATCAAAAAAGTAGTTTTTGAACATTCTAGAGCAAAATATCCTTTAGCAAAAATATTTAGTATCACTACAGGTCTCGCCGTAATGAAACTGAATACCGATTTGGGGTATAAGCCTGTTACTTTTTCTGAACTTACTGAAGAACCTTCATTTTGGAAAGGCTGTCAAACATGTAAAAATTATG
>JGI20154J14316_10002655_pt1 | contig 14909 bp, 13 predicted proteins | sample COG_04_FD_14316 | JGI IMG/M metagenome (IMG submission 14316) | reverse complement strand
TGGTTCTACTTGGGTTGATTGCTGCTAGTGGAGCTACAGTAAGGTATTGTCGGCTTAACCAAAATATTAGCAAACGAATGGGCTATGAAAGGCATTACAGTAAATTCTGTCGCACCAGGTTATGTTGTTAGCAACAACACAACAGATCTACGCAATGATAGGGATCGCAATAAAGCTATTTTGGATCGCATTCCTATGGGGCGATGGGCAGAGCGAGAAGATATTGCTGGCGCGGTTACCTTTTTAGCTGGGCATAGTGCGAGATATGTGACAGGCATTACACTACCAGTCGACGGTGGATGGCTAGGGCGGTGAGCATTAGCTTGATCTACTTAGTCAATTGACACCACCAATTGTGTTCTTCTGCTTATAAAGGTGTTCTCAATTCTAGAGCATATTAATTTAATTTAACGCTACCAGTATTGGGCAATTAGATACCATAAATAACGCTTGAATCTAATATAGAATTACTGCATCTATCCACCAAATTTCCTTTAATTTAGTCAACAGAAACAAATATCTCATGAAGAATAACGATTGGTGGCGTGGGTCCGTAACATATCAAATTTATCCACGTGCATTCATGGATGCCAATGATGATGGTGTCGGTGATATCCAAGGGATTACGGATCGTTTGGATCACATTGCCAGTCTTGGGGTCGATGCGATTTGGTTGTCGCCTATTTTCAGATCGCCGATGAAAGACATGGGCTACGATGTTTCTGATTATCTGGATATCGACCCATCATTTGGTGATATGGCTGATTTTGATGCAATGGTTGCAAAGGCGCATGATTTAGGGTTGAAGGTTATTATCGATCAGGTTCTTTCACACTCCTCGGATCAGCACCCGTATTTTGAGGCGTCCAAACAATCCCGCACGAATGACAAATCTGATTGGTACGTTTGGGCTGATCCAAATCCTGATGGCACAGCACCGAATAACTGGCAGGCAATTTTTGGCGGTATTGCATGGGAATGGGAGCCGCGCCGTCGGCAATACTATTTCCATAACTTCCTAAAAGAACAACCAGATTTCAATTTCCACAATCCTGATGTCCAAGACTACCTGTTGGAAACTATGCGGTTTTGGTTGGAACGTGGTGTTGATGGGTTTCGACTGGATACAGTAAATTTCTACTTCCACGACGCCTTATTGCGTGATGATGCGGCAGATTACCGCTTGAAGAAGTCTCAAGAAGTCCGCCCATACGATATGCAATACCACTTGTTTTCCAAGGGTCAGCCCGAGAATATGGATTTCCTAAAACGCATTCGCTCATTGATGGATGAATATGACGCCCGCACTACTGTTGGCGAAGTTGGCGAAACCCACCATGCGATCAAAATGATGGGCGATTACACATCAGGCAATCGCTTGCACATGGCATATTCATTTAACATGTTGGGCCCTGATTTTAACGCTAAACATTTCCGCAAGCAAATCACAGAATTCTTTGAAGGTGCACCAGAAGGCTGGCCGTGTTGGGCCCTATCCAATCATGACGTTCAACGCCATGCGACAAGGTTCATGCCACACGCAGTGACCTTGGATAGCATCGCGAAGCTGTCAGGTGCAGTCTTGTTGTCGCTGGAGGGATCTGTCTGCCTGTATCAAGGTGAAGAGATGGGCCAAGTTGAAACGGAGATGGAATATCACGAGTTGACCGACCCAACTGCGATTTCATTTTGGCCTGACGACAAGGGTCGCGATGGATGCCGTACTCCAATGGTTTGGTCTGCGAACGCGCCAAACGGTGGGTTTTCCAAAGCAGATAAAACTTGGTTACCTGTGAAGGCGCCCCAAATCGCGCGTTCTGTTGATGTTCAAGAAACTGATACAAACAGTGTGTTAAATTTCTATCGTGAAATGTTAGCTTTGCGACGCGCACGCCCTGATATGCAATTAGGGCGTTCGAACTTTATCGATACGCCAGAACCAATATTGGCGTTTACACGTGGTGAAAATACGCTGTGTGTTTTTAATCTTTCGGTCAAAGCTCAAACTATGACATTACNCCAAACGATCAAACCATTGATTGCAGAAGATACTGTGGTAGNGGCCCAAACACTAAAGCTTGGGCCAAACGGCTTTATGATCGCAGAAATCTGATTATGTTATAACACTGGGCGTGTNTCGCCCAGTGTGGCGCGCAATTCCTATGATTTCTTCGGCGGCGCTGATTATAGGCGCCAAAGCAAGCTGAGCATCGAGGTGTATTTGATCGGGATCTGTTTCGACCCGTTCCAAATAGACGCGAATGGTCGCCCCAACTGTCCCTGTACCAGACAGCCGCACCACAACGCGCGCTCCACCATCGAAATTAATCCTTACCCCTTGATTTTGTGACAGGCTTTTGTCTACAGAATCTAGATATGAAAACTCGTCCGCGGAGTTAACCGTTAGGTGGCCAAACGATTGTCCTTTCAATGCATGCAGTTTCCCAAGCAGCTCTAACATTAAAGTATCCGCATGTTGCGTTTCCACGTCCTCGTAATCGTGTCGAGAATAGTAATTACGCCCATAAGTATCCCAATGATCTGACAATAGATCAGCGACGCTTTGTTGCTTCACTGCCAAAATATTCAACCACAGCAATACGGCCCACAACCCGTCTTTCTCACGTACGTGATCTGATCCTGTGCCTGCACTTTCCTCGCCACAAAGTGTTACTTTGCCAGCATCCATCAGGTTACCAAAAAACTTCCAACCGGTTGGGGTTTCATAGCAATCAAGTCCCATTGCGGCCGCAACTCGATCAACCGCGCCGGACGTTGGCATAGATCGCGCTACACCTGCCAAACCTGTTTTGTAGGCAGGTGCCAAATGTGCGTTCGCAGCCAATATCGCCAGACTGTCAGATGGCGTTACAAAAACGCCGCGCCCCACGATCATATTGCGATCGCCGTCACCATCCGACGCCGCACCAAAATCAGGTGCTTCAGAACCCATAATCAGATCCATCAAGTCATGCGCCCAAACTGGATTTGGATCGGGGTGACCTCCGCCAAAATCTGGACTGGGCGTTCCGTTCATAACCGTACCCTTTGGTGCACCTAAAAGATCCTCTAGGATCGTATGTGCATAGGGGCCTGTCACGGCATGCATCGCATCAAAGCGCATACGGAACCCGCCCGCAAACAATGCCGCAATAGCTTCAAAATCAAACAATTTCTCCATCAACACTGCGTAGTCAGCGATTGGGTCAATGACTTCTACTTCCATATTTCCCAATTTACCCGTACCAATCGTTTCCAAATCGTAATCGGTTGTATTCAACGTATGGAATTGGGTAATTTCTTGTGTCTGCGCATAGATCAAATCGGTTATTCCCTCGGTCGCAGGTCCGCCATTTGGCATATTGTATTTCAATCCAAAATCGGCATCTGGGCCACCTGGATTGTGGCTTGCGGATAGGATTAATCCACCGTCTGTTTTATATTGCCGAATGATATTTGATGCCGCAGGTGTGGACAAGATGCCGCCCTTTCCAACAATACATTTAGCTGCACCGTTTGCGGCTGCCATACGAAGGATGGTTTGTATAGCACTGTCATTATTATACCGCCCATCTCCACCGACGACCAAGGTTTTATCCTCAATTCCACCAATGCCGTCATACGTGCTCTGTACATAGTTCTCTAAAAAGTTAACTCCCCTAAATACGCGAGTCTTCTTACGTAGGCCGGAAGTTCCCGGTTTTTGTCCAGCGATTGGATTGGTCTGAATGGTCACATGTGACATAGGCACTCCTTTAGATTTATGTGTCTTCCAATACAAATACGACAACGGAATTCGCGCGTATCTTTTTGCGCCCTTCGGCATTGCTTGGTCTCATCTCAGGTAAAGTCGTATCAATATGGCGCACCCAATGACGTCCATCTGGTGCATCAGGAAGTTTTACAAAATGCGTTCCACCAGTATTGAATACTGCGAACAACGCTTCTTCGCGGGGTGTGAAGTCTGGTGTGCCTGAAGCTGTGCGCAATTCTACTGCAATATTGTTTCTGTCAGGTGCGGTCCAATCGTCATTGGCCATTGGTTCACCATTCGCGCGCCACCAAAATATATCAGGCTTTCCATCAACCAAACGTGCCTTGGAATGTAAGAAGCTCTTTTGTCCAAGAATTGGGTGGGCACGGCGAAACGCAATGATTTGGCGGCAAAATGATAAAAACTCGTGATCTTGATCGTCCCAGTTAATCCAACCAATTTCATTATCCTGACAGTATGCATTGTTATTCCCGCCTTGGCTGTTACCAATTTCATCACCAGCTAAAACCATTGGCGTACCTTGCGATAACATCAAGGTTGCCATCATATTACGGCGACGCAAATTACGTTTTGCGTTGACTTCAGGATCGTCTGTTGGGCCTTCAACGCCGCAATTGTCAGACAAATTATGGTCATGACCATCGCAGCTTTTTTCGCCATTTGCCTCGTTATGTTTTTCGTTAAAGCTGACCGTATCAAGCAACGTAAAACCGTCATGCGCAGTTAAGAAGTTCACTGAGCTGGTTGCAGGGCGATTATTCCTATCAAATCTATGTGCACTGCCCGCCAAGCGTTGTGCTAATTTACGCATTTTGCCATTGTCCCCACGCCAGACGGATCGCACTTGATCCCGGTATTTATCATTCCACTCTGCAAATGGGGCAGGGAAATTCCCCATCTGATAACCACCTGGCCCCGTATCCCAAGGTTCAGCAATCAGCTTTACATTATTCAAAACGGGATCTTGCCGAATAGCGGTGAAAAAAGGGCCGTTTTGATCAAAGCCACTGGCGCGTCGACCCAGAGTGGTGCCCAAATCAAATCGGAAACCGTCAACGTGCATTACCTCTACCCAGTACCGTAAACTGTCCATCACCATGCGTAAAACCATGGGATGGTCCATGTTGATTGTGTTGCCCGTTCCTGTGTCATTGATGTAATAGCGTGGATTATCTGCCAAACGATAATAACTTGCATTATCAATGCCCCGAAACGATAAGGTTGGACCCAGTTGATTGCCCTCAAACGTATGATTATAGACAACGTCTAATATCACCTCGAGTCCTGCACCGTGGAAACGGGCAACCATTTGCTGGAATTCAGCGATGCTATTTTGGGTCATGAAGCGCGGGTCAGGTGCGAAGAACCCCAAAGTCATGTAACCCCAGTAATTTGTAAGCCCCAAATCCAACAAACGCTGTTCGCTAACACTTGCTTGAACAGGTAACAACTCTACAGAAGTTACGCCAAGTTTGGAGATGTGATCCAAAATCGGATCAGAGGCCATTGCCAGAAAACTGCCGGCATTTGCAATATCATTACGCCCCTTGGTCATGCCAGCAACATGTGCTTCGTAGAAAATCGTGTCTGACATAGGAATATTTGGTGGACTGTCAGTACCCCAGTTGAAGCTGGGATCAGCGACCACACCGCGTGGCACAAAATTCGCAGAATCGCGTGTATCGAAAGACAAGTCTTTGGCTTGTGCCGCCATGTCATATCCAAAGACGCTGTTATCCCAAACAGGGTGACCAGTCAGTTGTTTAGCATAGGGGTCAACCAACAATTTATGGGGGTTGAAACGGTGTCCCTCGTCTGGACGATAGGGTCCATGGACACGGTAACCGTAACGTTGTCCGGGCCTAATACCTGAAAAATATCCAAACCAAACATAACCTTCGCGTTCTGGCAATGCGATGTTCAGTGCTTCGTTTCCCTCGTCGTCGAAAAGGCACAATGTGACCTGCGTTGCGTGTTCGGAAAACAATGCAAAATTTACACCTTCCCCATCAAACGTCGCACCTAAAGGGGACGCACGGCCGGCTGTTAGTGTGTAGGATTTCATTACTTTATCAGATCTTTATATAAAGCCGCGTAAGCCCCGGCAGACGCATCCCAATTCACAGGCTGTTTCATACCATTTTTTTGCAACATTTTCCACACGGTTTTATTCGCATATAGATCACAAAGATCGGTTAAAGCCAGCGACAAAGCGTTCGCCGTAACAGGCGTCACTTGAATACCGGTTGCGCATTTCATCGCCATTGCCGCAGCGGACGTATTTATAACCGTATCTGCCAATCCCCCGGTCAGCGAGACCAATGGAACAGTGCCGTATCTAAGGGCATACAATTGGGTCAGTCCGCAAGGTTCAAACCTAGATGGGACAAGTATTGCATCCCCACCTGCGATTAAGCGGTGGGACATGTCTTCGTCATATCCGATATGAACAGCCACATTTTTATGACGCGTTTCCGCGCGAAATGCAGCTTCTAGTCCTGAGTCACCAGTACCCAAAACAATCAGTTGTCCACCACGATCCAATAATGTGGGCAATGATTGCAGCAACATATCCAAACCTTTTTGGTGCGTCAGGCGACTAACGACAACACACAATGGCCCATCCGATTTTTCTAGTCCAAACTCAGCCTGTAGAGCGGCCTTGTTCTTTGCCTTGCCAGCAGGTGTTTTGTAGGGCGTGATTGCGAGGTCAGTTGTGGGATTCCATACGACATCGTCAATGCCATTCACAATTCCAGTTAATGAATAGCGACGCTTATCGATTACACCCTCAAGGCCCATACCAAATTCAGGCCTCATCAATTCCGCTGCATAGGTTTTGGAAACCGTGGTAATCCGATCAGCAGACATGAGTCCTGCCTTTAAAGAGGACACCTTGCCCCAAAATTCGTAACCATCGCGCGTGAATCGATATGGATCCAACCCGAGTTTCCCTATTGTGATTGGATCAGCCAATCCTTGGAATGCAATATTGTGGATTGTCATTACCGTTGCTGGCCGTTTTTTATCGCCGCGCATATATTCTGGCATTAAACCGGCCTGCCAGTCATGGCCATGGCACACATCAGGCTGCCATCCATCGATGCCATTACGCGCTATATTGGCCGCCACTTGGCAAAGGGCAGAAAACCGTTCTGGATTGTCGTTCCATTCGGCGCCATCATATCCCGAATAAATATTACCCTCACGTTTAAACAAATGCGGTGCGTCCACAACTAACAAATCCAAACCAGCAATCGTTGATGCCAAAACACGAACNGTTCCGCCAAAAATATCAGCCAATGTCATCACNGTTTTAGGTTTTGCGAGTTGCTTCATTACAGCAGGATAACCAGGCAATAAGGTTCGCATATGCACGTTGTGGGCTGCCAAGGCCAAGGGCAACGCCCCTGCGACATCGGCTAATCCACCAGTTTTCACTAAGGGTGCGCATTCTGATGTTACTGACAGAACCTTAATCATTTTGCTGCCAACCATTTGTTGACCATCAATTGGGTTATCAATGTTGTACCTTTCTCGGTTACACGGAAGAATTTTTTGTCTTCGCCAGGGTCTTCTCCAACGATTAGGCCTTCTGGAATATTTACACCACGATCGATAACTACTTTACGCAAACGCGCATTTCTTTCGACGGTTACATAAGGCAACACCACGGCTTGATCCAACACAGAATATGAATTCGTTTGGACCTGAGTAAATAAAAGAGAATTTCGAATTTCCGTGCCGGAAATAACGCANCCTCCCGAAACCATGGATGAAATAGCCATTCCGCGTCGGTCACTTTCGTCATGGATGAATTTTGCTGGNGGTACAGATTCCGCGTAAGTCAAAATTGGCCAATGACGATCCCAAAGATCTAATGTCGGGACGAAATTGGTCAAATCTAGATTTGCTTCCCAGAACGCATCAACGGTTCCCACATCCTTCCAATAAGATGAAGCGCCCTCGGCGCGAACACAGCTTTTGTCAAATCGATGCGCCATCGCTTTGCCGCCTTCAACAATTGCTGGGATTAGATCGTTCCCAAAATCATGGCTCGACGTATCGCTAGCTTGGTCGTCAAGTAACAACGCGCGCAAATATTTCCAATTGAAAACATAAATGCCCATTGATGCTAAAGATATATTTGGATCTTCTGGTGTTCCGGGAGGGTCGGCAGGCTTTTCCAGAAAGCTGGTAATGCGGCCAGATTCGTCAGTGGCCATAACGCCAAATTCGGTTGCGTCGGATCGCGGCACAGTCAGACACCCAACGGTCACATCCGCTTTGGTTTCGACATGCTGACGCAGCATAATTTCGTAATCCATTTTATAAATGTGGTCACCTGCCAAAATGGCAATATAATCAATATTATAGCTGTCAATGATATCGATATTTTGGGTCACCGCGTCAGCGGTCCCCAAATACCAATCATCTCCACCCATACGTTGTGATGCGGGCAAGATATCTAAAAACTCATTGCGTTCAGTGTGAAGGAAATTCCAACCGCGTTGCATGTGACGGATCAGGCTGTGCGCTTTGTATTGTGTGGCTACTGCCACCTTGCGCACACCTGAGTTTATTGCGTTTGATAATGCAAAATCAACAATGCGTGCTTTACCTCCAAAAAACACCGCGGGTTTCACGCGAGAATCTGTCAGTTCTTTAAGGCGACTGCCGCGCCCACCGGCCAAAACAAATGCCATTGATCGTTGGGTTAATCTGTTGTTTTCCATTTTATACCCTTCCTAAGATAACTATTTATGCTGAAAGAACAGCACACTTAATGGTGGAAGTGTGATTGAAATTGATGCTTTTTGGCCATGCCATCCTGCATCATCTGCATTTACTCCACCAAGGTTTCCGCGATTTTCGCCGCCGTAATTTTCTGCATCCGAATTTAAAACTTCCGACCAATGACCTGTTTCGGGAACTCCAATTTTGAAATGCGTCCTCTCAATTGGCGTGAAGTTACAAACTACTACCACCGGCGGATCACCAGCATTCCCATGACGCACAAAGCTGAGTGTAGAGTTTTCTGCATCATTACAATTGATCCATTCAAATCCATCATGTGTGCAGTCTTTGACATGTAGAGCAGATGTGTTTCGATAGAGATTATTCAAATCACGTACAAGATTTTGTATTCCCTTGTGCAATGGTTTTTGAGCAGCGTCCCAATCGAGCTGAGCATCGTGGTTCCATTCAGCAGGCTGGGCAAATTCGCACCCCATAAACAACAACTTCTTACCTGGATGCCCCCACATAAAGGCATAATATGCGCGAAGATTAGCGAATTTTTCCCATTCGTTGCCCGGCATTTTTTCTAGCATCGAACCCTTGCCATGAACAACTTCGTCATGGCTGATCGGTAAGATGAAATTTTCAGAGAAAGAATATGTTATGCCTCGTGTCATTTCATCGTGATGATATTTTCTATGTATGGGATCCATTTCGATGTAAACGAGGGTGTCATTCATCCACCCCATATTCCATTTATAGCCAAACCCGAGCCCGCCTGCGTCCACAGGTGTGGACACTTTGGGAAAACTGGTACTTTCTTCAGCTACGGTCATGATCCCTGGATTTTCGGCATAAGCCAGAGTGTTTACTCTTTTCAACAGATCGATTGCTTCAAGGTTTTCACGTCCACCAAATTTATTGGGAATCCATTCGCCTTCTTTACGAGAGTAATCACGGTATAACATCGATGCCACTGCGTCCACACGTAGCCCATCTAGGTGATACTCTTCAAGCCAATATAGGGCATTTGCAGATAGGTAATTTGCAACTTCGGCGCGTCCATAATTGGGGATTAATGTGTTCCAATCCTGATGGAATCCTTCTTTGGGGTCGGCGTGTTCGTACAGGTGTGTTCCATCAAATTGTGCAAGACCGTGTGCATCAGATGGGAAATGGCCTGGTACCCAATCCAACAGGATGCCAAGGCCTGCATTATGCGCAGAGTCCACTAGGGCACGAAATTCATGGGGTGGGCCAAAACGAATACTTGGTGCGTATAGCCCGATGGGTTGGTAACCCCATGACCCATCAAATGGAAATTCAGAAATTGGCATTAATTCAATATGTGTAAAACCCATTTCTCGCACATAGTTCACCAAATCATGGGCGGCTTCGTTGTATGACAGCGGGCGTCCGTTCTCATTCCAGATGCGTTTCCATGATCCCAAATGAACCTCATATATCGAAATCGGCGCATCCGTTTTTTGTACCTGTTCACGGCTTTGCATCCATGACTTATCTTTCCATCCATATCCATCAATATCACGTACAATNCTTGCGGTTTCAGGGGGGTGTTGTGATCCAAATCCAACTGGATCAGCCTTGAGTGGTAATACTTTGCCATCCTGTCCAACAATCTCATATTTGTAAGGATGTCCGTCGCTCACATCAGGGACAAATAGTTCCCACACGCCAGTCTGACCGCAAGGGCGCATGATATGACGTCGCCCGTCCCAGGCATTGAAATCACCAACAACTGAAACGCGTTTCGCATTGGGANCCCAAACAGAAAAACGTGTACCAGCCACAGTATCAATGGATGTGACCTTTGCGCCTAAAATACGCCACAACTGATTATGTGATCCCTCGCCAAGCAAATACTCGTCTAGTTCGGAGATGTTTGAATTAAATCGATAGGTATCTTCATACTCCCAGACAGATCCATCAAATCCTGTACCGCGTAAAATATAACTTTTGTTTGCTGGTACTTTGCCACAGAATACAATCCCATCGGCGCGTGATAGTGGATAAGACTTTGAACCAATAATTGCTTCTAATTTTTCTGCGCCTTGATCTAGCGCGGTCACCCAAGTTGCTCTACCATGTTTATGAGGGCCTAAAATTTCCGAAGATCGGATGTAATTTCCTCGGTTAAGTAGTTCTACATGCTCAGGTGACAAAGGTATCGTTTTGAAAGTATCAACCATGCTTCAAATATAACCAAAACTCGACGCCCAACAACCCGAAAGTATTTTAAATTGCAAGCTAGACAGAATAGTATTGAATAAAAGTCGTGAAAGTACATGTATTTGGCAATGTTAATGAAATTAACTACAATCTTTTGTTTAGGACCAATCAAAAGGCATTATCAGATTAACTTGTCGTCCCATTGGCTGGCTTAATAGGTGGCGCGTATTTGACCCAGCAGAGAAGATGAACGGCTAGAGATTAGTGAAACAAAATATATCTCTGCAGAATGGTGATTGGAAATTAATTACTAAAGATATAAAATAAGCACAAACTTTTGGAGATTATAAAAATGGCAAAGAAAAAAGTTATGATAGTAAAACCTGGAACTACGTATCTTGGTGGGCAAGGTGTAACATACAGTTCAGGCGTATCAAGAAAAACAGCAGGATCTGAGAAGTGTGCATGAATGTATTGCCAATGCCTCCTGGGGTTCACTCACTACCCCATATTCATAAAGACATTGAAACAATTGCATATTTATTAGAGGGCGAGTGTACTTTATTTCATGGTGATAAACTAGAAAATCAAACTCTAGTCAAAAAGGGAGAACAAATATTTATCCCAGAAAATGTTCCCCATGCCCCTTTCAATCAAAGTAGTGCTGAATGTATTTGGGTTGTTGTTCATTCATCAGGTGATGACCAGGACGAACTTGTCTCTATGCCTGAATTAATAAAAGAACTCGACAAATATAAATAAGATGAAAAAAGTATCACACGCAAGCTGATGATACCTGTCATGTTGATAGAAACCTTATAACAGGTGCTAGTCCATACGCTTCTAACAANCTTGGCAGGCTAGCTGCTGAAACATTATTAAAAGTAGTAAATTAAANTGCCTTCTTTTTGAAAACTAATGAATAAATATTATAGCCATCCAAGAGTAGTNCAAGGCCTACGTACTTCATTTCCCCAAAAGGCCAAAGTCCAGACAAATGTAGCTGCGTAAAAATTGGATGCTTATTGTTTTTTATTCTCTGATGCGCCAAGATGCGCATACAAAAACCATTGGGATAGGCATGTTTGGAACAACAGGTTGGCTTCGGTTCGAAGCCAATGATGAAATAAAAAAATGGGCAACCGCGGCGCAAAAATTTGCCAGTGGCGCCGCGCAAAACCTCGCCTTGAAAGAAAAATGGTTGCAATGCGAAGGCACTTGGTATGTTGGCGTAGACGTCTTGCCTTCGGATGAAGACGGATGCTTTGACGGTTTTGAGCTGGCTGGGCCTGTCTCTGAGCTAATTCGAAGCGTGGTCACAAAGCCCTTGCACCCTGCGCAGGTTTCAATCCTTTATCCGGGATATCCAAAACCACGGCAGGGCGAAACCAAGGCTGGGTTTACTTATCGGCTGACGCGGGACGCGGCGCATGTGGACGGGCTTTTGCCCGTTGGTGCAGAGAGACGCCGTATGTTGCGAGAACCCCATGCCTATGTGCTTGGATTACCCTTGAACACATGCGATATTAAAGCTAGCCCGATGGTTGTCTGGGAGGGCTCGCATCTGATTATGCACAAAGCGTTTCAGGCCGCACTCAACCCCTATCCTGCAGCGCAATGGTCCGATATTGATCTGAGCGATGTGTATCATGCAGCGCGCCGAGAGGCTTTTGAAAGCTGCCGACGCGTGGTTGTTCATGCCGAGCCGGGCCAAGCTTATGCGATTCATAGACTGGCTTTGCATGGGGTTGCCCCATGGCAAGCAGGTGCCCATGCCCCAAGCGAAGGCCGCATGATTGCTTATTTTCGGCCAGAATTAAATGATATCGAGGAGTGGCCAAACCTATGAGTATTAGGGTTATTGACTGGTTTTATCCCAAAATAAGGAGAGCCGAGATGTTTGAATTGCGACCGAATTGCGAACTTTTCAATAAAGATTTGCCACCACCTGAAGCTTTGGCTGCAAGATGAAACCAGAGGCTCTCAGCGATTATATTATTGAAAATTCTGAAGGTCGAAAACGCTATATCGTGGCTATTGCGGGGCCACCAGGAGCGGGTAAGTCTACATTTGCTCAGGCGCTTCTTTTATTGTTAAAAGAAAAATCTATTCAAGCAAAAATTATTTCTATGGACGGATTTCATTTGGACAATTCAATCTTGGTGGACCGCAATCTATTAGATCGCAAAGGTGCACCAGCTACTTTTGATACTGCAGGTTTTATTCACTTAATGAACAGGCTAAGTAATTTTGAAGATGATGTAGTTATTCCAGAATTTGATAGAAATAAAGATTTATCTATTGCTGGATCGAGCATCATATCAACAAAAGACAAGGTGTTGATTGTTGAAGGAAATTATTTGCTCATTGAAGAAGAACCATGGACTAAATTAAAAAAAACTTGGGACCAAACAATTTTCATAAATCCTGGTATAGATACCTTAGAGCAGCGTTTGCTGAATAGATGGCTTAGGCATGGGTTGGATACACAAGATGCAAAGAAGCGCACGTTAAGTAATGATTTACCAAACGCACGCTATGTAATTGAAAAATCTTCAGATTCTGANATTCAAATTTTCTAATTTTTTAGAAGAACTGCTTTTGCTAGCTCTATAATCTTGTCTTCATATGCTAATTGAGACCAAGCANAGTCTAGCGCCAGTTTTTCCCAATTCTCTACGGTTAAAANNTTCCAGTGAAGATTAGTCGCAATTTGCTCAGAAAAATTCGATTTAAGTTTTCCATCTTTTGCGATTGCTATAACTGTAGCAAAACTAATTCAACGCCAAGGCAGGCTTATACTCAATCTATTTGTTTGGTTTTGTGAATTTTATTAATCTACCAGATTGACCATCCTCTAACACCCAAATCGCACCTTTATCGTCTATTTCGACTTCTCTAACTCTTTTAGACCAACTGAAGCGTTCAGCCTCAAACGGCTCTCCATTATTAAAGTCAATTCTAACCAGTGCCTTACTTTTCAATCCTCCAATAAATGCATTTCCTTTCCATTCAGAAAATTCATCTCCTTCATAAAAAATTAATCCTGATGGAGCTACCGTAGGCACCCAATAAAGTTTTGGCGCCATAAATTCTGGCCTTGTTTCATGAACTGGAATTTTTGCTCCACTATAGTGATTGCCTTCTGATACTACTGGCCACCCATAATTTTTACCGGCAACTATTAAATTAANCTCATCTCCGTGCCTTGGACCCATTTCGTGCGCCCACAGTTGACCATTTTTGGCAAATGCAATTCCAAGGGCATTTCTATGNCCGAGTGTCCAAAAAGTCTTTGCGAGGNCACCTTTGTCCTGAAATGGGTTGTCTGTAGGTATNGTTCCATCCTCATTAAGGCGGATAATTTTTCCTAATGCCATGTCCCATCTTTGTGCAGGAGATTGCTCTTGCCGATCGCCNGACGTAATAAAAATTTTTCTGGCGTGTTGTGTTCCTTCAGGCCAAATACAATTCTGTGGGAAAAATGCCCTTTCCCTGATCGAGCGGGCATTTGCTTCCAAATGGTTTCAATATTTTTCAGCTGAGGTTTATCTAACCTCTCTAGCGTGCCCCGTATTATGGTCGCATATCGTGTTTTTCCTGCATTGTCTGAATTTATGTAAGAAATATAAACTAGTTTATTCTCTGTAAAATTTGGATGAAAAACGACATCACCTAAACCTCCTTGACCACCTGCAAAAACCTTTGGAACTCCAGATACTAAAGACTTTTTACCACTCCTATTTACGAGCCAAAGCTTTCCAGCTTTTGTAGTGATAATTAGGTTGTCACTGTTAACAAAAGACATCGCCCAAGGGCTGTTGAATTCAGAAACAACTTTTCCTTCTAATTTGCNACCCTCACTTCCAGAAACAACATTATTNGCCCAAGCATTTGAAGCAAAATTAANTAGCAATATTATAATAACTGTACGCATTAATTACTTTCCCTATTCACTGTACTTCTATCAAANTATTCAAAACAGTATTAGTAGTAAGATNGAGAATATTCTGTTTATGTTTAGGTTCAATGGTTTTGTGTAACATTAAGAACGATNAACGCTTAACTATACTTAATATTGTACNACTGAAAGCGTCGCCACTTACTGGCTTTAAGTAATTGTTTTAGATCAATATAATTATATCATATATATTTAGTTCCTATACTAGTGCCCATGTAATTAACTTGAGCTATATCTTTGGAT